>Ga0307409_100000154_pt1 | contig 26308 bp, 29 predicted proteins | sample 322Ometagenome_2_FD_203888 | JGI IMG/M metagenome (GOLD analysis project Ga0307409, IMG submission 203888) | Maize rhizosphere microbial communities from greenhouse at UC Davis, California, United States - 322HYB-O-2 | ecosystem: Host-associated > Plants > Roots > Rhizosphere > Soil | place... | reverse complement strand
CACCACACATCTGACAGTCCGATTTTTTCCAACCGATCCAACCCCAGATTTTCCTACCCATCCAGTTCGACACTTTCCCCCATCTCGATATGGCCGAGAGTGTCCCCCTAGTGGATCTGAGATGTTATATACCTCGGCGACCGGATAGACCTCGGCTAAGGCCTGGAGAGGTTCTCGGCCTGAACAGGGCCACCGACACACAGCCCTACGAATCCTCGAGGGCAGCATGCTGATGCTCGGGTCGGTTCTCGTTGCGCTTGCAATTCTCACCCAGTACGCCGGTGCCTGGGGGGTGCCCTACTTCAGCTTCACCACAGATCGAGGCTCGACCTGTAAGAACGCCCTGGCTGGCTACACCTTGCTCGGCGATGACTCTCGCCGACGTTGAATACATCGGCAATGTTGACCTTCCCGACAACGGTTCTGTGGTCGCAGGCACCTACCGCTCGACCTATGACTACCAGATGGAAGCGATCGTCGAAGTGCCGGCGGCGACTGCCAGCCAAGCACTGGCCAGCTCGATTGGTGGGTGAAGGAACGGCGGGAATGGTGGTGGGCTTAGAGGGGACGAGAACCAGGGTCGACATAAAAGATGTAGGCCAAATCCGTGACGACAGCGCCCCAGCGGCCGAGGCGGGACAGACGTAAATGGTTTTTTACATGACATGAGCCGGCTCGATAGCTTGAGCGGGCCCATGCCCTAGCCCGCCCCGACGGCGCGCAAGGCGTAATCGTTCATCCACAGACCTGCCCCGGGTTCTCCCGGGCGGCAGCTGCCGTCCGACTCACCAAGCCGTTTAACCCACAAGAAGGCGTCTGCGCCAGGGGTGCCAGTGTTGGTGGTAGGCAGTGGTCCGGGCTTGCGGTCAGGCGGATTGCACCAGTCCGGGTCATGCTCAGGGTCGTGGCTGATATATGGCCCGGCGCCATTGCGGCTGGTGTCGATGACGAAATGCCACTTGCCGGTCTCCTTGGCGAGTTGTTTACCGTAGGCCACGCTGGCTTCGGTCCACTGGAAGTTGGAGACGTTGATGGCAAACCCGTCGGCGTGGCGGAGTCCTGCCTCGTTCAAGGGCTTGCTGAGCTCAGAAGGATTGTTGATCCACCCCGAGTTGCCGGCGTCCAGATACACAACCGAGTTGGGCAACTTCTGTTTGATGGTCTTGACGCTGTCGTTCATCAACCGACGGCGCTGTGCGGCCGTAACGGGTTCTGAACAGATCGTGTTCATCAACGACTGGGCGACCGCATCCGGTTCATAGATAAACACCGTCTGCAGATCCGGCTTCGTTGCCAGGCCCTGCAACAGTGCCCACAGCCACTGGCGGTACTGTTCGGCATTCGCCGCACCGCCGCTGGGTTGCATCTTGCAGTCGCGGTTGGGCATGTTGTACACGACCAAGGTCAACGACCGGCCGTCCGCTGAGGCCTGAGCCGCGAGCTTCTCCGCCCGCTTGTTGGTGTTCTCGACGTTCGAGTCGGAGAACCACTCGGCTGAAGGCTGGTCTGCCAGGCCTCGGAGGGCTTGCTGCTGCTCGGGATTCAACCCCTGATCAGCTGCATGCTCCGCCGTCTGCGTATCCGGCACGACATAGAGCTCGTGGCTGGCCAGCGGGTTGTGCAGGTGCTTGTAGATCCAGAACCCCCCAGCTCCGGCCAAAGCCAGTACCAGTAGCACGGCAACCGCATTCAATATGGGGCGCCGCAGGCGCCGGCTTTCATCCGGCATAAAGCATGCCTCCTTCAGGGGCTGGACGCACATAGGCCAGTTTGTCTCGCTCGACATCGCCGCCCCATCGACGACCATCGGCGCGCCCGCCGGCGGCTCGATGGGCGAATATCGGAACGTGCCCACCGCCGGCTCCCAGCCCGCCATCCCGACCACAGCCGACACGCTCACGCGTCAGAACGCCGGCATCAACTCCCGCTGGGACTACGGTTCGCCGGCCGCGGCCATCAAACCCCGACCACTTCCTCGCGCGCTGGACCGGCACGCTCAACCTGGCCGAGGGCACATACCAGGTCAAAACCACCGCCGACGACGGCATCCGGGTCAAGGTTAACGGGGCGACCATGCTCGACAACTGGGTACACCAGGGGCCCTGTTACTACGAAACCTTTACGGTGGCACGGCGGCAACCAAGCCTGGGTCATCGAATGCTACGAAACACCGGCACCGCCACTGCACTCTTCGTGCTCACAAAAATCAATTAATACGGTTAAGGCCCTCCACGCTCGGCGACCAAGAACACAGACGCTGGTTGCGCCCCCAGAGGAGGGCCTCGGCTAGGCTCCGACGGTTAGCCGGTCACCTTGTATATCCAGATCGATTCGCTCTGCGAACCAAACTGGGCCACGAGCGTGCCGTGTTTCCGTGCTTCGAGCGTGGTCCTCATGTCCTGTTTGGACTCGGACTTGGCGGTCTCGTTCAGCTCATTGGTGTAGATGAGATAGTCAACGTCCTGCCACCCCCGCGGGTACTTCGCTTGGACCTCGGGGTCGAGGTCCATCTTGAAGTACCAATCGGGGTCGTAGCCGCGTTGCTTGAGATCGACCCACATGGCGTCACTCACCACGATGCGGACTTTGCGCCCATCGGGACGCGTAGTCGGCACATTGTGCTCCATCCACTCGGTAAACTGCCGCACGGAGACATTGCGGTCATCCGTTGTGAGCGAGCGCAGGCGCGGTTCCCAGACCGGGGCAACGGTCAGCACCAGTGCCACCACCAGCGCCAGCGCAGGCACCTTCGCCGCCGCCTCCACATATGACACGCGGGTATACGGGATCTTCCGCCTCTGCTGGTTGCGGGCGTTGTCGCCGCTGCTGATGTCCCACAGGAAGTGCAGGACACCCGCGATCACCAGGGCCGCGAACGGGACCATCGCGATCAGGTAGGGCTGTGGCAAGTATCCGCCGGGCCGGAGCATGAACGCGACCTGGATGAGCAGTACCAGCGAGACCGGTCGCAGCCTTGGCACGGTGAGCGCCGGAAGAGCTGCTATCAAGCCTAACCCCAGGACCCAAGGGTCCAGTCCGACCCACGAGTGGGCGATGACGCTCGCAGCGCTAGTCGGATCGAAGATACTGCCGCTAGAGGCCCGGTCGAATAACTGCCACCGGATTGCGGTCAGCAGGTCGACGTGCCCGGCTCCCGGCAGCAGCTCATGCTTGATCAAGGCCATACCGACGTAGAAGAGCCCCGTGAACGTCAAGGTGGCGAACCAGAGTACCCTCGCCATGCGGCCGGTATGGTTGCGCGTGGCCTGCAAGAGTTGATAGATCAGCGCCGGGGCTATGACCAGGATGGTCTCCTTGGTTAAGACCGCCACACCGAAACAAAGCGCCGACGCCAGTATGGCCGACGTCTTGTGGCGCGGTGACAGGGCCAAGGCAAAGGCTGCCAGCAGCCAGGTGACCGCGATGTTGTCCAGGAACGTCAGCCGCTGATAATACAATCCCAGCGGCGTCAGCGCGAACAACAGCACGGCCAACGAGGCAAAGACACGGTTCATGCCCAGCCTGCGCGATACGACATACATCAACGCCACGGAAGCGAGCTTCATGACCAGCATGAACTCGCGGCCCACAGCAATCGCCGAGTCGTACCGTTCAAAGGCGTGGGTCAGCCAGGCCCACCCCGCGATCTGGATCCATCCCAATGGAGGGTGGTCATACCAATACGTGTAATGCGCGAGCCGCCCCTGGTGGAGGATAGCCCAGGCCTGTGCCACGTACGTTCCTTCATCATCGGTCGTCACCAGCGCCGGTGTCACGGTCATGTGCAGACCGTGGACCAGGCCGGTGACGACCAGCAGGCCCAGAATGACGAACGTCCCACGGGGGATGCGCGACAAAAACCGGGTGGTCAGCTTGTATCGTTCCCAACGCGGAAGCGCGGGCACGTACGACGGCGATTCGCATGCGGTCATGCGCTTCCTTTCGCGGTCGCCAGCTCAAGGCCCTTGTGGTGTTGGCCGGCCTGTACGGTCAGCTCCCAGTTGTCCTTGCCTCGTTTCTGCCGTACGACAGCGCCGATGGCAGCGATTGAGAGCAGGCACTGGTAGGGGAAGGTACCCAAGACCAGACGGAGCTGGTCCCTGATACCGACCTTTAAGCCGAAGTCCTCGCCGAACTCGCGCAGAGCCACCATGTCGGCGGCCAGCGTGACGAGGAACGCGGCCAAGGGCACGAACGTAAACAGCGCCAGTATCGTGGGCACTTTGAGCCAGATCGCAGCCGCCACCGACAGCGGCAGCAATAGACCGAAAACGGCCTGTGCCGTTGGCATCAGGAGCGTGTAGCGGGCCAGTGTTCTCATTGGCCACGTGTCGAGCTCGCGCCAGACTCCTTTGCGGTAGGTCTGGAGGAACCCTTGCATCCAGCGGATCCGCTGACGCACCAGGCGCCGCGGGCTGTCCGGCGTGCTTTCCATGGTGATGTGGGCCGGGTCGTAGGCCACTGCCACTTCGTAGCCGGCCACACTCAGCCGCACACCGATCTCGCAGTCCTCGGCCAGGTTATTGGTATCCCAGGCTCCGACCGCCAACAGCGCATCACGCTTGAAGAAGACGGTGTTGCCGCCCAGCGTGATGAACTTGCGCAGGGCGTGCCAGTGCAGGCGGCTCTTGAACCAGCGGTAGTACTCCATGCAGTTGATCAGCGAATACCATGAGTCGCGGTAGTTCATCAGCTGTACACCCGCTTGGACAACGTCCGCCCGGGAGCGTTGGAACGTGGTGTCTACCAGGGTCAAGAGACTGCGGGCAGCGATGCTCTCGGCATCGATGATACCGACGATCTCCTTACTTGCATGCGGCAACGCCGCCATCAGGGCCAGCGGCTTGTTCTTCTTGCCGGTGACGTTGATGACCTTGATGAGGTCCGGATGCATGTCGCGCAGCACCTCGGCGCTGGCCCGGGTGGTCTCATCATCATCCCCCGACACGACCATCAGGATTTCGAGATCGGGGTGGTCTTGCGCCACAAGTGCGCTAACGGTCGGCCCGATGATCTCCATGCCGGCTCCTCGCACCGGTACAATCACGGAAAACCCGTGCTTGGGTGGGAGCGGCTCAGCAAAGCCCACCTGCTGCATATTCGTAGGCGTATGCCAGGCATACAGACTCAACCACAGCGAGCTGACCGCGACGAAGATCATGAGGACCACGATCCCCACGATCACGGCGTACATCGCGCCGCGCACGCCCAACCAAGCAAGCATCAGGCTCGAAGCAGCCACCAGACAAGCGATTAGAAGCGCGCGAATGCGCATTAGAACCCCCGAGAGCTCTGACCGTCCTATTAGACCCAAACGGCGGAATGAATAGGGCTCAGTAGCGTAGCGAACTATCTGCCGAGAACTGCATTAGGCATCACTTTTGTGCAGTTCCGTCTGGAACGCGCCAGATAACGATTAGATGTTACGAGCCCTCAGCAGGCCGCCAGAGTGAGTGAGCTGTCAGCGGTGCCTGGCCATGCGGATTCGCTGGTGCTTCCGACACTCTCGGCAAACACAGCTGCGTACGTATGCGGCATTCGTCTAGGAGGCTGTGCGACGGGCGAAACCCGACGGGACCTCGGCCCATCCCGATATACGCCGCAATCCGCACCGGCGTTTCAGCAAGCCCAACTTCCGGAACGCCACAAGACGAGCATGATCAACTTCAGCGCTGTCATCGTGCTGGCGGCCACCATCGTGATCATTGTTACCAGAGGCGAACTTGGGCGAGTCAAAGCGGCAACTGCGAGTGAATCTGGATCCCGCGGTTGACTGAGCCGCGGACAACGCTCGCAATCCTAAACATCACGTCGACCTCCTACTGGTCGGCTGAGGCGGCGCAGAATGGGGCGGGTCGCGAGCCGGTACTGTGACGTGCGGCGGCAGGGCGTGTCGTGACGCAAGTCGGGGGTGTGAGCCGTGCAGGTGGGTCCGGGTTCGACGCTGGCGTCTCGCTATCGACTTGTGCGTCCCCTCGGCCGGGGCGGGATGGCCGAGGTTTATGAGGCGACCGATGGCGTGCTCGGCCGGCGGGTCGCTGTCAAGGTCTTCCGTGGTGAAACCGATATCGCAACGAGCCAGGCACGGCAGCAGCTTGAGATCCAGGCGTTGGCGCGGCTAGAGCACCCCAACATCGTGGCGGTCTTTGACGCCGGAACCGATGCCGGCGTCTCGTTCGTCGTAATGCAGCTAATCGAGGGTGTGACGCTGGCGGAGCGCATCCGCGGCTCGGCTCTTCCGCCCGCCGAAACCGCCCGGGTCGGCACGGCGGTCGCCGCTGCGCTGGTCCACGTCCATTCCGTCGGAATGGTGCACCGGGACATCAAACCCGGCAACATCTTGTGCAATGCGAACGGCACGGTCTTCCTCACCGACTTCGGCATCGTCCGGCTGATCGGCAGGACGCGGCTGACACAGCACGGCACCATCGGCACCGTCTCCTATCTGGCGCCAGAACAGGTACGCGGGGAAGACGTCGGGACCGCGGCGGATATCTATGCCCTCGGGTTGGTGCTGCTGGAGTGCCTGACGGGGGCGCCGGAATACCCCGGGTCGTCAGCAGAGTCCGCAGTAGCTCGGTTGTCCCGGCCACCACGCGTCCCGCCGAGCGTGCCGGAGAGCTGGGCCGACCTGCTCACGGACATGACGGCCGATGATCCGGCTGCCCGCCCATCAGCGCGTGAGGTGGCAAGGATCCTGCACGATCTACCAGCGACCTCGCCGTCCGCCCGGACCGCCGCCGAGGACGAGTCCGCCACCCGGGTACGCACAAAGCCGATGACCGTCGCGCCGCAGATGCGCCCGCAGAGGCCTGCGCCGACTCGAAGCCGTCAACGCCTCATCGCGGCCGGGCTGCCCGCCGCCGGGGTACTTGCGGCCGTCCTCATTGTGGCCGTGTTGGTGTGGCTACTTCCGCACGGCTCGAACCTCACGCCGGGCCAGCCGGCACCGACCGCGTCAGCCGGACCCGATCGGCTGCGTCAAGATTTGCAAGATCTCCAAAGCGCGGTGCAGCCGTGAGTCGAAAGCTGTCGGCGATGGTGCTCACCTTGGTGCTGGGAGGCTGGTTGCTGGTGGGCTGCGCGCCCAGCGGCAGCAATATGAGCCCTGCCACGGCTTCCACGTTGCAGCGCGACGTCGACGCGGTGGTCTCAGCCGCCGACGCCTCCCGTTGGGACGCTGCGATCGACGCGCTGGATCAATTGGAGGCCGATGTGGCGAGCGCCCAAGCTGCCGGTGGACTATCCGACGAGCGCGCAGCGCAAACCCGCGCCGTTAGGCAAAGAGTGCTAGAAGATCTGCAGCGGATCCGCCTCTCCAGCCCCACTCCGGGTCCTGCTACGACCATGCAAACCACGCCGTCAACCGATACTCATGACAGCGGCGGCGGGAACGACGGCCAGAGCGGCAAGTACAAGGACGATGACCAGGGCGAAGACGGCGGCGGCAACAAGCATAAGGAAAATGACCAGGGCGAAGGCGGCGGTAAGTATCACGGCAAGAACAAGGGTTAGGAAAAGGCGTAACTCGAGCAGCCGCTGCATCTCATACACCTCCGCCTTCAGCCTTGCCATTACATGAGCAACATCCGCCCGGAGGGTCCGAACCCACCGGCTCTTACAGCCGGCAGGTTCACTGCTGCGGGCGCACTCAGCACTCGGCGTACACGAGCTGGAGGCCCTTCGGCGGCCTGCTGTGTGGTCAGTGCACCTTTCTATCTCAATACGATGCATAGCCTCGCTGGGCTAATCGAGCTCGCTAGCGTCCGCCGTGAGGGGCAGATTGTCTTGTTTGGCCATCCAGGCCAGCAGGCGCCGCGGCAATTCAGGGCTGTATAAGAGTGCGACACCGCCGAGCACGGCCGCGATACCGAGGAGCAGGAACGCAACCCCCACTGCTGTCCATCCGGTCAGAAAGGCCGCGATAGCAGCCAGCAAAGCCGCGACTCCGAGCAGCAGGAACGGGACCCCGACCAGAGTCCAACCGTCCACCAAAGCCGCGACACCACCCAGCAAGAACGCGACGCCGAACAGTAGGAACGAGAACCCCATCAGCGCCCATCCGGCCAGCAAGGCCGCAATACCACCCAACATGGCCGCAACCGCCCCGACCAGAAACGGGAATCCAAGCAGTGTCCATTTGTCCAGCAAGAATGCGACCCCAAGCAGCAGGGCCGTGACCGGGCCCGGGAGGAGCGCGACCGCCACCAGGGTCCATCCGGCGAGGAAGGCCGCGACACCGCCCAACATGGCCGCGGCGCCGAACATCAGCAACGGAACCCCCACCACTATCGATGTGTCCAGCAGCACGACGATCCCGAGCAGCAGCGCCCCGACTCCGAGCAAGAGGAATGCGACCCTAACCAGCAAACTCTCGACCATGCCCAGCGCCCAGGCATCCAGCCGGTCCATGATCCCCAGCAGCAGGCACGTCGAACCCGCGAGCAAACAGACTGTTCCCGCGGCGACATGGTCGAGGTCGGCGCGACTTCGCAGTGTCGACCACATGAGCATTACCCCGGTCTCCCAGAGGTAGGCCAGGGACAAGATCATCAGGGCGAAGGGCCATCCCGCCACCGATCCCCAGACAATGACCACCAGATAGCCGGTCAGCGCTAGCAAAGCCATGCGGTGAGCCTGGGTTGTGCGATAACGCTCCGCCCGCAGAAGACCAGTACTCGGCACAGCGACCAACAGCGCCGCAACAAAGACAGCCGGCGGAAGCCACGCCCACTCCTGCGTCACAACAACGCCGGTAAGCAGATTGACTCCCAGCCCCATTACAACGACGCCGATGAACCACTTGATCAAACGATCTGGATTGCTGGCGGGCAGAACGTCAGGATTTGGCTCAGCCACGAGCAAAGTTTGGGGCAAGCCGCGGCATCATGCGGTGCAATCAATCGGCGCGTCAACAATCAGTCCGAAGGAGATGCAGGGACAGCGAGGACAGCCAACCGAATGCGCCGAAGCACGACGTACGCGAGCTGATCATGGATCTCACCAGGCAGCTGCTCGAAGCGAAATGATCAAGGCGCTCCGGGTCCTGCCGACTCGGGGTACTAGAGCGTTGTCATGATCGGCAAGCAACGCGTCTCACTTTCCCGCCACGCTTTGAGACACATCGAACGATCCGCGTTGAACTGCATGGCCCAGCAGTGCTGGGCGGATAGCGTAGGTGCGTGGGGGCACGACAAACGGCTGAACTGGCCGAGTTGAAGGACTGGGTAGAAGGACTCCGCGCGGCAGCACACCAGGCACGCAACGCCGGCAACGTCACGCTAGCCGAAGCATTGGACATTACCCGTTTCGAGGTGTACGAGTCCTATCTTGACGAGGAATACACCAATAACACAGCGAAGCGACTCATCTCAGCACACGATCCAGCCGAAAGATCCGCAGCGTCGGCAGGCTACCAATGAGGGCAAGCCAGCCACCGCGCCGAAAGAAGTACCGCGACTGAAGACGACGTTGAGCGCAACGTCGACGATCAAGATCAGCTGCTTACCCCGAGAAGTGATCGGTAGCTCATCCAATCTGACGCGCATCCGTGCGCGGGCTGGAACCTGGGCCTCCGAATCTTGGTAGGTGATCTTCGCCATCGTTGACCTCTTGCGGCCGACTCTTCGCCGCTAGGAGGACGTATGCTTACCCGCTTCGGGGGATCTCGCGAAGGCCCATCAGGCGATCGGTGTTTCTGTGAATTCGCACTATCAGTGACCCGCTGACTGGGCGAGCAACCTCCCGCCACCTACCACCGCGCGAGCGAGTGCCGCGGGCGCTGCTCGGCCTCACGCAGGGTGAACGTGAGGTGTCCACGATGACCAGCCGCCGGCTGGCTAATGATTCAAATGCCAGCTCGCTTTGTGGTCAGCGAGGCCACGGATAAGACCACCCCAACGGGATCATGGCAAAGATTTGACCTGCGCCCTTGCCGATGCCGAGCTCGTCTGGGGCCTCGATCTGACCGAGGCGACGAGCCGGTGCCGTTGACCGAGGGGACACGGGTCAGCAAGCTTAACCAACAGCCTCGACACCGCCCATCGGGAGGAACTCGTGAATCTCGATTGTGCCGCCCCACTCCGTGTGAGGGTGGCCGTACAAAAGGTCCTGGAGCCTCTCGAGGGAGTCCGCCTCCATGATCGAGTAGCCGCCGACGGGATCTCCTTCGACGTCGGTGGCGACCGCCTGCAGCGGGGAATCTAGGTCCACGATGGCCGACCCAGCGCGCTGGCTCCACGCCATCCATGCGTCCATCCCAGCCTGTGCAGCCTCTGGGTCAGTGTTCGCCATCTGCTCCGCAGCGCTGACCGGGGCTCGGTACAGCAGCAAGTACTTGGTCATCACCATTCCTTTAGATCGACAAACAACGCACGCCAGCAATGGTTTACCACATGGCCACTGCGAGGAGAGCCCGACGATGCTCACACGTGTGCGGTTCGGGAGCGCTGGCGCGTTCGGGCCTATGCAACCTCTGGCGATGACCGGTTAGTTAATGCGGCGCAGGGTCGTGGGCCCGCGGTTCGGATGGAAATGCAGGGTCTAGCTGAAAATCGCGCTTGGCCTGCGTCGCAGGCACATCAAGATCACCACGCCGACAAGGAAAAATGATCAGCATGACCGATTCCCACACCGATCCGTTAGGGCTGCCCGGGCTGGCCGGGCGGAGCTCCTGGAACCGGCTGAGGCTATGTCGCTTGTTGATCTTGCTGTGACTGTCGGAGCCTCGCTAGGCGTACCGCAATTGACGCAATCCATGCGAACAGCGTGATGATTGCCAGCAGGAAAGTGGCGTTGCCCCACGGCAAGAACAAGAAAACAACAAACAGGACGCTGGCTGCGACAGAAACCACAGCAATCGGCCGCCAGCCGGGATCACCTCGTACGGCGAGACCCAACATCAAAGGCGCGAGCACACCGGTCGCAATGATCAACAAGAACGCGATCACATGCAACCAGCCGTGCCAGGTGGCGGGACTCCCGCCACTCAGCATCGGCACGTCAACTCGAAACGCGGCCAAGATCAGCGCCAACCCCAACAAGGCGAGCAGCACGACCGCGAAACCACTCACCCGCCTCTGCGGCAGCTGATCGCGTACCGCGAGGGCGAAGATGAGGATCAGTAGGCCACTGATAACGAAGGTCGCGACCTGCGCCCCGTGCGGGCCGCGTGCCAACGAGCTCGGCCACGGAACCTGCTCGCCACCGACGAACTCCCAGCCCAGCTGATGAAGGTAATCAAGGCTGGCCCAGGTGTTCAATCCGACCGAGACCAAGAAGAACAGTCCGGCCAGAATGCCCGCAAACCCTCCTTCACGACCCAGCGTCGCACCCTTCACAGCAGCGTCCGCGGTGCCGCCTGCCACGAGCCAAAAGCTACGACGATGCAGGAGGCAGCGTCACTGCACGATCATTGCCAATGCTCGTGCCGCGAAGCCCGCTGTCACATAGCGGCCCGAGACTGGCATCAGCCGGTCAAGCCGCGGATAAAGATCACCGCATGGTAGTAGTCCACAGCCGAACGTGGGTACTGTCGCCCACACCTGATCATGGAAGCGCCGGAGCCCATGAGCGCCGGCACACTGCTCCGCGGGCGTATGCCGGATGCAGAGTTGGTAATGATCAAGGCCTCTGGGCCTATTGGCGAGTAGCATCGTGAGTTGCTCCAAGTGCCGGCGTTTCTGTATGGCTGGGCGCGGCGTGGAGTGCCGGTCACGTCGCGCTCGGGTCCGCGCCAGGCGGCGACGCCGAAACCGATACCGACCGGGGGACTGCCGCGGCTGCGCCGACACGACCCCAGGATCCGGGGTGCTGCGGCAAGAACGAGCGCGGCCACCAGTCCCAGGTATAGCCAGATCGCGTCGCACAGACCTCACAGGATGCGCCACCCAGGGCCGCGGCATGCGGCGAGCACTCCGGCTTCAGCGAGCACGGTTGCGCGCACGGCATAGTACAGCCACCAGCACCCGCGAGCCGCCGGATCGATTCCGTCGATCTGGCGGGGCAATGCGACAGCAGCCGTGACAAGAAGCGCGGCACCGGCCAAGGCGGCCAGGATGAGCACTCCACCGGCCAGGGGGTGTGGCTCTACCATCTTCCAAGACGAACTTCTCCAGACACCTACTATCTGGTGACTTAGCCGGAACCAGGAGAGGCCGTGCGAGCCTCGCTCCTCTTATCCACCCACGTAGAACCGAGGGCGTGCATCGCGTTCGTCTCAGCGCGGAGGTGTTTGCAAGTCAGTCGCGCTGGTGCCCTCGCTGGAGGGCCTCTTGGAGCAGCTGCTCCGCCTCGGGTCGAATTTAGGCCGTCACATTTGAGCTACGCTCTTCGGGCCTCTGGTCGCGTACTACGTCCGGCAGCTCTTCTGGCTCCGCGCGACCCGACTCCACAGTCTCGATTTCCTTGCGCAAGTGGCCGGTGAGGTTTGTGCGGTACGCCGCCTCGAAGCTACGAAGGGCTCCCACGGCTGCCGTGAGATGATCACGCCGCTTCTCCAGGTCGTCGAACATTTCAGCGCGGCGACTTTCAATCTCACGATCGAGCTTCTCAGCGCGACTGTGGGCATCGGCATTGAGACGCTCCGCATTGACCCGGGCTTCGGACTCGACCCGCGCGGCGCGCATACGAGCGTCGGTGGTGAGCTGGTGTGCGGTCCGGTTGGCGTCCTCTCGGATCCGGTTGGCATCCGCGGTGCATTCCTTGACCAGCCGTTCGGCCTGCTCGGTGGTCAGCTCGACGAGGCGGACGACGGCCGCGCTGGCTTCCTTCCCCGTTGTCACCACGATTGTGCCGGGCGCAGAAGGCTGCGCCGGAGCAGGCGGCCGAGGCACAGGTGGCTGAACCGTAGGAGCCGAGGCAGGAGTCCGTGAAGGGACTGGCGGCGCTGAATTCAGGGCCTCGATCTGCTTCTTAAGGTTCTGGTTGTCCTCGAGCAGCTGGGCGAGGCTTTCCCGGACCTCGTCGACGAATTCATCAACTTCCAAGACCTCATAGCCGGCCTGACGGGCCATCCGGAACCGCTTGTTGCGAACGGTGTTGCGAACGTCATCGTGCGTAAGCGTCATGGTGCACCCCGACATCTAGGTGGAACTTTCGGTGGGGGCCGTGGCCTCACCCGGGCTTACCGTACCCAATCTGGTCGTGCCACATTGCTGAATCAAAGCTTCGCCACCCGAATCAAAGCTTCCCCTCCCGGTAGGCCAAGCGCCTGAAGCCCCGGTACGGAGCCACTTTCTGCGCAGAAGGATTAACGCAGAGAGGCCGGGACACTCTGCGCCTTTGGAGTGCACGGCGATTGGGGGCGACGACGTCCCTCGGGTGCCTCACCATCCGGCCAGGTCGGAGCCCGTGCGGGGTGGTGCAGAGGGCGGCGTGGGAGACCTCGATCGGTGGCCGGCATGCGACCCGTCCGACGGAGCGTCGTCATCTCGACGACGCAGCCGATAACACCGCCGCCGACCGCAAAATGTCGTTCGGCCGCCCCTCCTTGTCATCCTCGACCCGCCAGTCGTGGCGCCCGATCACGCAGAGCAGACTTCTCCTGGATCGCTCACTTCGAGGCCCGTATGGCTTTACCGCCGATGTCAGTGCGCTCAGTTGGCCACACTGGGCTCGGGGGGTTGCGCCGGACCCTCAAGGTCGATGCTGCCCTGGTCAAGCCGGAATGGCGGGTACCGGTCGGTCATCAACGCCACATAAACCAGCAGCCGGTAGCCCCACCGATCGATTCCAAGTGCCAAGTCAACCAGGCGGATAACGCGTCGTAAACAGCATCGCGATGGCCACGATCAGCAAACATGCGCCGATCAAGCTCCGAGTGGAATAACTGACGGCACGGCCGTCCTGCATCGTTGTGGCAACCACATAGCCGGAGCCGAAAAAAGCGCCCACGAGGATGTATTGCGGGAAGGCGAGCAACCACTTCACCAACGGCAGCCAACGATTCAGCTGCTCCGGGTACGCGAGGTCCAGCCGCGCCGGATAGTCGGCGACATCGGCGAGAGTGAACGGCGGATACCGGTCGGTACCCAGCGCCGCATAACCGTAAAAGCTCACCCGCCACGACCACCGAATCACCCCGACATTGAAATCGAACAAACCCTTCGGATACCTGGTCGTGAACAAGATCGCGAAGAAGGCGATCACAGTGACAATCCAAAACGCCAGCCACAAGAAAACCAGAATGATGTAGTGCGGGATCAGCAGCAACCACTTCACCAGCCACAACGCCCGGCTGGGCTGATCAAAAAAGCCCCGCACGGAAAGTGGGTAGGCGACCAGAGGTGGGTAAGCGGTGGAGCTCATGGTGCCCTCCTTGGATGCGGCGGACCCTGCGTTGTCCACTATCACGAAGGCCTCGATACAGGTCAACGCGACCCGCGCAGGATGGGAAAGGCAGCAAGAGGTCGTGGCGGGCCGACACTCCAAGCTTGCGCGCAGAGGGATTTACGCACACAAGGCGAAGAGATCAGAGCATCCCCAGCGCGGTCCAGACGTTCGCCGCCTCCGGAGTGGAGCCCACCCCACGTAACTCCCATCTACGCGCGCCAGGCCGATGTTGATTTGCAATCACCAGGCTTACTCTGAGCCTGGTTGGGATCGTCCCCTTAGTCCGAGAGGAGCTTGGAGTTGAAGGCTGAGGACCTTGTCGGGACGTGGCGCTTGAGGTCCTTCAAAAACGTTGGCAGCGACGGTTCAGAGGTCTATCCGCTGGGCGAGAGGCCGGTGGGTTACATCTTCTATAACCACGACGGCTACGTGTCGGTACAGATCATGGCCGAGGGCCGTGTGCCATATCAGGAGCCGGACCTGTTCGGCGGGACTCCGCAGGAGCGATCAGAGGCGATCAGCACGTATATCTCGTATGCAGGCCCCTTCGAGGTATTCCCTGACCGGGACACCGTGATCCACCATATTGAGGTCTGCTCCTACCCGAACTGGATCGGCAACGCCCAGGAGCGTTTCGTCAAGCTTGACGGAGGCGTGCTGGTGCTAAGCACGACCAAGCCGATGATCGTTCAGGGAGTGACACGCTCAGCCGAACTCGTGTGGGAGCGCGTCAGCCAAGACTGAATGGGACGGTTTCGCCGACTGACTACTCCTCGACCTCGATCTCAGCATGCGCAGGTCCGAACCGCCTCGCCGCCTCCAGCGCGTAGGACTTGTTCTCGTACGCCTCGCCTGACTCACTGACGATCTCGCCATTGGCGGCTTCGGCTCGCCAGCGCCAGCCGTCAATGGCCCGATAGACCGTGATCTTCATGGCTTAATCGTCGCGCCAAGCAGCTCGTCATCCATTCTCGCGCATCGACCGTAAATCTACTTTAGACGCGCCGCACTAGGTCAGCGGGTCCCGGATGTCCCTAATCGGCTTCTGCAGGCGCCGCACCGTCGGGGTCTGCGGGTAGGCTGACCGTCAGGTGTGCCGGGAAGTCTGGTCGGCGTAGTGGATTGACCAAGGGCTGGAGGCAGACCGTGCATGAACCAGCGCCCCGCGCCGCATCCCACAGCGGGGTTGGACACCCCGGAGGCGCGCAGGAGGGCTCGCCGGGTGATCGACGGTTCTTGTCCTCGGCAGCGCCGAATGCGATGGGCAGCGCATCGCGCTCTGGCAGCTCAGCAAGTACCAGAGTGGTCGTCACCATGATCAGCGTCGCGATCTCACGGGCTAGCTGTGGCTGCGCTGCTTCGCTCCCGTTTTAGGGCCCGTGCCCGGCCGGCGGGCGGTATGTCGCTGTTCTGGCGAGTGTTCACCGCCAACGCTGCTCTGCTGGTCGCCGCTGCATTGGTGCTTGGCGTCTCCCCTGTGACGGTGAGCTGGCCCATCGCCGTCACTGAGGCCGTGGTGCTTGGGCTCGGCCTTGCCGGCATGCTCGCCGTTAACGCGGTGCTGCTGAGGCTGGCTTTCGCCCCGCTCACCGCCTTGGCCGCGCGGATGCCGCAGGTGGACCTTCTCGACCAGCCGGACCGGTTGGAGACTCCAGGGCGCGGGGAGATCGCCGCGCTGGTTGAGACGTTCAACGACATGCTGGCCCGGCTGGAGGCCGAACGCCGCGACGGCACTCGCCGGGCTGTGGCCGCGCAGGAGGCCGAACGCCGGCGGGTCGCCACCGAACTACATGACGAGGTCGGGCAGACCATGACCGCCGTGCTCATGCAGTTGGAACGCCTCCAGGAGGGCGTCGCCCCCCAATGGCGCCACGAGCTGCGCGGCGTACAGGAAGCCGTCCGCATTACCGTGGAAGAGATCGGCCGCATCGCCCAGGAGCTGCGACCGGAAGTGCTGGACCACCTCGGGCTGCTCAGCGCGCTGGCCGCGCTGTCGCGTGGGTTCACCGACCGCACCGGTATCGCAGTTGACTGCCGTTTCGACTCGCACCTGCCCGCCCTGGACCCCGACACCGAGCTCGCCGTGTACCGCATCGTGCAGGAGAGCCTGACCAACGTCGCCCGCCACGCCGGCGCCCGCCACGCCGAGCTGAGCCTGCGGCACACCCCGCACCATGTTCAGGTCGAGCTCACCGACGACGGCCGTGGCCTGCCCGCCGACATCGTCGCCGGTGCAGGGATTCGCGGCATGCGCGAACGCGCCGGGCTCATTGGCGGCCAGCTTACCGTTGATAGCCGGCCGGCAGGCGGGGCGCGAGTCAGCCTCGATTTGCCGGCGAACAGGCCCTACCCATGACGCCGGCCGCGACCCGCATCCTGGTCGCCGACGACCACGCCATCGTCCGGCACGGGCTGCGGCTGCTACTTGACCGCGAACCCGACCTCACCGTCGTCGCCGAGGCCGCCGACGGGGCCCAGGCCGTCGCCCTCGCCCTCGCCGGCAGCGTGGACTTGGTGATCCTCGACATCGCCATGCCCCGCATGACCGGCCTACAGGCTGCCCGAGAACTGTCCCGCCGCCGCCCGCAGCTGCTGATGCTGATCCTGTCCATGTATGACAACGACCAGTTCCTCTTCGAAGCCCTGAAGGCCGGCGCCAGCGGCTACGTCCTCAAGTCAGGCGCTGACCGCGACATCGTCACCGCCTGCCGCGTCGCCATCGCCGGCGACTGCTTCCTCTACCCGTCTGCAACGACCACCCTCGTGCGGGACTACTTAACTCGCACCGCCCAGACCGCCGGTCCAGACGACGTGCTCACCCCCCGCGAGGCGGAGATCGTCAAACTCATTGCCGAAGGACACACCTCCAAGCAGATCGCCGCCATCCTTACCATCAGCATCAAGACCGTCGACCGGCACCGCGCCAACATCCTCGACAAGCTCGGCCTGCGCGACCGGGTCCAGCTGACCCGCTACGCCATCCGCCGCAGACTCATCGAACCCTGACCAATGCTCGGCGTTGCACGACTCACGTGCGTCGCACCCGCCCGGCTCGGCTGCCGGCCAGCAGCGCCACCAGCGACCTGGCCGTCCCACCCGTAGCGGGCGGCCCGGCTGGCCCCTCACCTGCAGGCTCAACCAGAGGCTCGCGGTGACCGGCGCGGCAGGCGATCACCAGCCGCCGTTCGCCAGGTGCGATCTCGATCACATCATCGACCGACACCGTGATCCGATGCCGTCCCCAGCCCTGCACCACTTGCAGCCGTCCTCGAATAGCCGAGGCTGGCTCCATGTCCACGCGTTCGACCACACCCACCTCGCGGCCACAGTCGTCCTCAACCAGGAAGTCATAACAGTTGACCAGCAGGTCAGTCAGGGTGGGCAACCCCGGATTGAGGTCCAGCACCCACTGCCACGCTCGGCCGTGCTGCGCAAGGACATCGCTGCGCAAACGGAGCCCAAGAGTCCGGTCAGGCGCCGTCCAGCCATCCGTGTCGCGGCTGCGGCACACACATGCTCGCAACTCCGACGACGTGAACCCGAACATACCTTCAACGATCCCCACCCGGTCCATCAGCCACCATCGGGTTGACTATGTAACACTTCCGTGTTCGAGACCCCATGCTTTCCACATGGAAATGCCCACACCCTCATCGTGAAACTCGTCAGCAGCCCATCCGGGCCGACCAGTTCGACTCCTTTCTCCCCGCCTGGGCCACCAGATCACGCGGGCCCCGCATCCACGCTGAACAGCGCACTACACAATAAGCAGGATCTTTGGCTGAGACATCGTCCACCTCCCCGCGGCAGCCAGTGGAAATAGGGGAGCCAGGAGGATGCCTGGGGGATAGGCTGGGAGTGGCGTGCCGGGAAGCCTGGTCGGCGGACGTATTCGACCGACTTCGAAGGCCCCCAGATGCTTGCCTTGGCAACGCGCGACGCTATCCAGACTGTCGGACTCACTAAGCGGTTCGGCCGGACACTGGCGCTGGATCAGCTAGACCTGATCGTGGAAGCGGGTGAGGTCTTCGGCTTCCTGGGACCGAACGGTGCTGGCAAGTCGACAACAATCCGCCTGCTGCTTGGCCATCTCCGGCCCACCGCGGGCCAGGCCTGGATCTTCGGCCACGCATCGGGTGACGCTGCTGCGGCGCATCGCCACTTGGCGTACGTGCCGGCCGATGTTGCGCTCTGGCCTGGGCTAACCGGCGCCGAGACATTGGAGCTGTTGGCAGATATCGGCCCAGGCATAGATCGCCGCTACCGCGACGAGCTGGTGCAGCGGTTCGAGCTCGAGGTCGACCGGCGGTGCGGCACCTACTCGACGGGAAACCGCCAAAAGGTAGCCCTGGTCGCGGCATTCGCCGCCGACGTGCCGCTGTTGATACTCGATGAGCCCACAGCGGGACTCGATCCACTCATGGAGCAGCAGTTCCGGCAGTGCATCGCCGCAGCGGTGACACGGGGCCAGACCGTCTTCCTGAGCTCCCACCATCTAGCCGAGGTGGAGGCGGTGTGCCAGCGAGTCGGGATACTTCGGGATGGTCGGCTCGTGGAAGTGGCCGAACTGAGTGACCTGCGCCGGCTTCGTCTCACCGAGGTCGACGTGTCGTTCCGCGGTACTCCTCCTGATCTTGAGCAGCTCTCCGGAGTGCCCGGGGTGAGCAACGTTCATCAGCTATCACCCTCGCGGCTGTCGCTGACGCTGACCGGCCCGCCCGCGGCCGCCCTGCGGTTGCTGGCCACCGCCGAAGTCTTGGCCCTCGATGTCCGCGAGCCGTCGCTGGAAGAGATCTTTCTCGAGTACTACGGGCAACCGGCGACATGACGAGATTCGCGCGCCTGGCGGTGCGGCTGATCCGCCGCGGCTTTTTGATCATGCTCATCCTGGTTCCAGGTCTTTCGGCGATCGTGGTTGTTCAGTACCGATACACCTTTGCGGACCCCGCCGACATACTCTCCCTCGACGGGTTGGCCCAGAACCCAGCGATCCGTGTCCTGTTCGGCGTGCCCGTGGCTCTTGACAATGCTGGCGGGTTCACCGTCTGGCGCACCGGCACCTTCGCAGCGGTCGGCCTTGCCAGCTGGGCCTTCCTGACGGCAACGCGGATCACTCGGGGCGAGGAGCAGTCGGGTCGATGGGCGCTTTTACTGACCGGGCGCCTTCGCCTGCCCTTGGTTGTTGCGCACCATCTAGTGGTGCTGCTGGGCGCCCAGCTGGTGGTGGGTGCTGCCCTGGCTCTGGCCCTCATCGTGGCCGGAGCCGGGGTCCAAGGGGCTTTGATCTACGCGCTCGGTTTCACGCTTATCGGGATGCTTTTCGCCGCGGTGGGCACCTTGTGCGCTCAGCTGGTGGAGGAGCGGAGGACCGCATCCGGGATCGCGGCTGCCGTCCTCGGCTCGGCCCTTTTGCTCCGGATGGTGGCGGATGGTGTCGAGCGGCTGGCCTGGCTGTCCTGGCTGACCCCGTTTGGCTTGCTTGCCGAGGCCGAGCCGTACGCCGCGAATCGTTTCGGTCCGCTAGCAGTAATGGTGTTGATGGTGTCAGCTGTTGCTGGCCTCGCCCTCTTCGCGGCCGCGCACCGCGACGTTGGCTCGGGACTGATCACCGGTTCCGGAATCCGTTCCGGCCGGTTTCGGCTGCTGCGGTCGGTGCCGGGCTTCGCTATCCGGCGGATGCTGCCGTCGGCCTTCGGGTGGGCAGCCGGCCTGTGCGCATACTTCTTGATCATCGGGCTGCTGGCCCGATCATTGATCGAGTTCTTGATCGCGAACCCCCGATTCGCGGATTTGGCGGCACAGGCGGGATTCGCTGGCTTGGCTACGGTTCAGGGCTATGTGGCGGCTTTGTTTGCTCTGTTGGCCATTCCGTTGGGTGTTTTCGCGGCCAGCCGGCTTAGTCACGATGCCGCCGACGAGGCGGATGGGCGGCTGGCTGTCATGTTCGCTCGGCCGTTGCCGCGATCGCGCTGGGCCATCGTCCAGATCACGGTGATCACTGCCACCGTCGTAGGTCTGGCGATAGCCGCGGGAGTCGCCACCGCGACCGGCACGGCCTTAGCAGGTGCGACCCTTCCGCTGACCGAGGCGCTGGCCGGCGCGCTGAACGTTGTGCCAGCGGCGGTGCTGTGTCTCGGCGCTGCTCAGGTTGCGATCGGTTGGGTGCCGCAGGCCGTTCTAGCGCTGGGGGCCGTGCCGGCCGTGGGCGGTTTCTTAGTCACAGTCCTCGTCGATACGTTTAACTGGCCGAACTGGTTAGCCCAACTGTCTCCGTTCACTCATCTCGCTCCGGTGCCGGCGACGGCCCCAAACTGGGCTGGCGCTGCCGGAATGATAGGCGTCTCGGTGCTGCTGGCGGGCTTGGGAATCGCCGGCTTTGCTCGACGCGACCTCCGCGGATGATCAATCTCGCTCAGCCGCTGAGCGGTCCCCTCGATAGCAAGGCTAACGAAATGACTACCTTCTCAACTCCGTATGTGGACCCGTCGATCAGCGCTCGACGCCGGCTGCGATGCGTACGCTGGAGGCGTGCACGCCGAGCAGATGGCAGAGGAGACGCCGCTGGTCGATTTGGATTCCAGTGCTCTTGCGGCGGCCCGGCTCTTGGCCGAACGGCGGCTTCCCGCGCTAGTTGTCACAGAAGCGGATGGCTCGCCGCATTCGATCCTTCCGGCCTCTCAAGTCGTGAGGTTCCTGGTGCCCGGTTATGTTCAGGACGACCCGTCGCTGGCTCGGGTGATGAACGAGTCAATGGCCGACCGTGCGGGCGAAAAACTGGTCAACAAGCGCGTCCGCGACCTGTTGCCGCACGAGCGTCGCGAGCTGGCGGCTGTCAACTACGACGACACCATCATCGAGGTGGCCGCGATCATGGCCAGGTTGCGCTGCCCGTTGGCCGCGGTAATGAGGGATGGCAAGTTGATCGGCGTGATCACCGCGTCCCGACTGCTGGAGCTTGCGCTACAGCCGAGCTGACGCATAGCGGGTCGTACATCAGGAGGGCGGCCTGATGGCCGTCGTCGCGGTGGTGACTTTCCTCGCCGCGTACATCCTGATAGCTACCGAGCGGATTCCGAAGATGGTGACGGCGCTCGCCGGCGCCGGCGTCATTGTTGCCGTGGGGGTCGCATCGTCCCATGACGCGTTCTACTCCCACGAAACCGGCATCGACTGGGACGTCATATTTCTGCTGCTCGGCATGATGATCATCGTCGGGATCCTGCGACAGACCGGGGTGTTCGAGTATGTCGCCATTTGGGCGGCGAAGCGTGCCAAGGGTTCACCGTTTCGCGTGATGGTGCTGCTAGTGCTCATCACAGCGGTCGCCTCGGCAATGTTGGACAACGTCACTACTGTGCTGTTGATCGCCCCGGTCACCTTGCTGGTCTGTGAGCGCCTGGGCGTCTCTCCAGTTCCCTTCTTGATCGCCGAGGTCTTGTCGTCCAACATTGGCGGCGCGGCCACCTTGATCGGCGACCCGCCCAACATCATCATCGCCAGCCGGTCCGGGCTGACTTTCAATGACTTCCTGCTGCACATGACCCCGATAGCGGCGCTGGCCATCGCCGTCTTGGTCGCCACGCTGCCGCTCTTATTCCGCGGCTCCTTCCAGGGCGATCCCGACAGGGTGGCTGATGTGATGGCGTTGAACGAGCGGGAAGCCATCAAAAACTGGCGGCTGCTGATCACCTGCGGAGTCGTGCTAACCGCGGTATTCGTCGGATTCGTTGGCCACGCAGCGTTGCATATTGAGCCGTCGGTGGTGGCGTTGCTGGGAGCAGGCGTCTTGGTGCTGTTGTCGCGTAGTAAGCCGGGCGACTTCATGCCCAGCGTGGAATGGGAAACGCTGCTGTTCTTCGCCGGTCTGTTCATCATGATCGGCGCCCTTGTCAAAACTGGGGTCATAGGCCAGATAGCGCAGGCGGCCGCGCGGGCCACTGGCGGCGACTCACTCACCGCCACGATGCTGATCTTGTTCGTCTCGGCCTTGCTCAGCGGCGTAGTAGACAACATCCCCTACACCGCAGCCATGAGCCCGATCGTGCTCCAACTGACCCAGGGCATCGCCGATCCGGTGCAGGCCGACGCGTTGTGGTGGTCGCTTGCGATCGGGGCGGACTTTGGCGGAAACCTGACTGCGATCGGCGCGAGCGCCAACGTCGTCGTCCTCGGTATCACGATGCGGTCGGGTTCTCCCATCTCTTTCTGGGAGTTCACCAGGAAGGGCGCCATCGTCACCGGCGTGACGATCCTTCTCGCGGCGCCGTACCTGTGGCTGCGCTATTTCGTGCTCGCCGGGTGACAATCCACGGCATCTGCACACAGCGCTGTCACAGACCTGCCCACCTTTCTCGTGCCCTCACACGGCGCTGACCGGGATGCTCTGCGGCTCTCCGAGGACCGAAAGAAATCGATCGCTCGAGCATGATGTGCTCGGCGACGACCAGCCCTCACCCCGTCCAGGGCACTTAGGGTCGTCGACCGGCGAACGGGCGGGCTAGGGTGATCATGGTGTGCCGGGAAGCCTGGTCGGCGATTGGCGTTGTCGAGCCGAAGGGTTTCCGATGGACTGGTCGCAGTGCGTGTCCTGATTCTCACCTTTGGGACGCTTGGTGATGTTCGACCGTTTGTCGCCTTGGCGAAGGGACTTCGGGCGGCCGGCCATGAGGCGGGTGTATGTACTGCCGAGGGCTTCCGGAGTCTGGTCGTCGAGGCTGGCGTCGACTACGTGCACATGGGCAACGAGATGCTGGACTTGGTTCAGTCGGAGATGCCCAGCATGGGTGGAGCGTCGGATGCCCTGCGTTTGGTGAGTCGGATGTCCGCCGCGATGCGGTCCGCCTTGCTGGATCAGTGGGAGGCGGCGTGCGAGTTCAGGCCGAGCCTGCTCATCTACCACCCGAAGATGCTGGGCGGCCTGCATATTGCGGGGCGCCTCCAGGTGCCGGCGGTGGTGTCGCTGCCGTTGCCGTTCTTGACGCCGACGAGAGCGTTCCCGATTCCGTTCGTCGCCCATTGGCCGTTCGGTGGCTCAGCCAACAAGTTGAGCTATCAGTTCAATCGGTTCACTGCAGTGGCTTATGGCGGGCTGATCAACTCGTTCCGGCGGGAGACGTTGGGGTTGTCCGCGATGAGCCGCTGGAGTGACTATCTACGGTTCCCCGACGGCCGTCCGGTTCCGGTGCTCTACGGGTTCAGCTCACATGTCGTACCGGTTCCCGAGGACTACCCGGCGCACGCACATGTCACCGGCTACTGGTTCCTCGATGAGCCAGAGACATGGCATCCGCCGACTGAGCTTGTGGACTTCCTCGCAGCCGGGAAACCCCCGGTCTACATCGGGTTCGGCAGCATGGGATTTGGTAAGCATGCCCAGACCCGGGGTCAGATCGTGGTCGGCGCTATCGAGAAGGCCAGAGTCCGTGCCGTGATCGCTACCGGCTGGGGCGGTCTCGAGGTCGGCTCGGTGCCCGACGGTGTGCACGTCGTCGAAGCAGTCCCACACGCCTGGCTGTTCCCCCAGACTTTCGGCGTGGTTCACCACGGCGGAGCAGGCACGACAGCTGCTGGTCTATTAGCGGCTCGTCCCACCCTGGTATGTCCCGTGCTGGGGGACCAGGGTTTCTGGGCGCAGCGAGTGCGCGATCTGGGCGTGGGTCCCGCACCGCTGCCGGCGCGTCGACTGGGCGTTGATGAGCTGGCGGACCGATTGAGGATGTTAGCGCGGGAGGCCAGCTACCGGCGTCGCGCATGGGCCGTCTCCGAGGAGCTGTGGACGGAAGACGGCGTCGCCAACGCGGTGGGCATTCTTGAGAAGATCTCATCGACGGATGCTTGATCACATGGCGACCTAACCTGGGCGGTCGGTCTCGTGCTGGTGTCGCAACCACGTCGTCAGCACGCGGCAGGCGAGGCCGATGTTGCGGACTTGCAAGTTGACACCTCCTCGGCTTTCGAGGCGTCACTGTTCGCAACACCCTCGCCGCCACCCAGATTTAGCAACATTGAGGCGTACCGGACTGGTTCGCGCTTATGACCCAGACCGGACTCGTTGACCGACTCACACAGACAGCGCAATGAGGGCTCAAAGGTCGTTGAGGCCGTCGGTCAATACTTGGTTGTTGCCTGTCTTCGCTCTCCATCGGCAGGGCGGCGTTTCATCTCCCTCCGCGCCGTTGCCCTCGGCGGCCATGGATGATCAGCAGGGCGATCGCGATGAGGAGGATAGTCACAGTGATCGGGTCGAGCATGGTCAGGGCCGGACCGTCGACAGCAGCAGTCCGGCCATCGCGGTGGTGAGCCGCGCCGCCTGCGCGGGCGGCTGCACCTTGCCGTAGGACCAGCCGAAGTATTGGGCGAGCTGGTAGCCGGTTGAGGACAAGGTTTCCAGGGTGGCCCCGAAAGTGGCGGCGAACACACCGATCAGCCCAATCACCAGACCGGGTTTGCCGAGGGCAAGTCCAACGGGCAGCACGGTCTCGGCAAGGTGTTCGACCTGGATGTCGGCGTCGAAGAAGACTGGAACGCCACTGCTTGGATGGCGATGGCCAGCAACCCACCGAGGGGGAAGCCGACCAGCACGTTGACCCGCATCTCGGTCAAGTCTTCGGCCGCCACCGGCTTTCCACGGCGCCCGGGGAAAAGAAGAACATTTCATACGGAGTCATTTGGGCGCCGATCAGGGTGACCAGGAAGAACAGGTACGCCGGCCAGCTCTCCGTGGGTGGCGGCGCGGGGGTGGTCGCTGAGCACCACAGCCGCGACCAGTCCGGGTCCAGGTGCCACACTGCGACCACGAACACTAGCATCGTCAACCCGAGCAGACCGCAGATCCGTTCCATGGTCTCGAACGGCAGCACCCAGATCAACACGAGCACCACCGCGGCGACCACCGGCACCCACAGCAGATAGTGCACACTGGTCGCCAGCTGCACCGCCAATGCGACCCCGCTGAGTTCGGCCGTCACCAACAATCCGGTCACGGCGAACGCCCCGACCAGCCCGACCAGCGCGTATCCGGGGCCGAGCCGGGACCGGATTAGGTCGAACGCCGGCCGGCGGGTCTTTACCGTGATCCGCGCAGACATCTCCGCGTAGCAGGCGCGACATCATTGTCACCCAGGCCAGTCCCAGTCCGAACCGGGCCCCGACCAGCGCGTCGGCGACCAGGTCGCCGATGTCGATGAACCCGCCAATCGCCGACAACGTGCCGAGGCCTTCACGCAGCGTCGTCAACTGCCCGCTCAACCGATCCGCCAGCGGACCCAGCCGCCGGGCCACCTCCGGCAAAGTCTCCCACCGCCCGTCGTGAGCGGCGACCCGGACTTCGGAGAGAACCTCCACCAGCTCCGCGGCCGTGGCTGTCAGATCGTCGTGCACGTCGACCAGCTCGGGCGGCGGGTCCCAGCCGCCGAACCGGCTGGCGGTGGCGCGGGCGTCGGCCTCGGTCTCCTCGATGGCCACCGTCGCTGCTTGGCGAGCAGGACTCCTCAGTCCCCATCGCCACCGCTCACGCTCTCGCCCCCCGCCTGCCCACCCGACCAGGAGGTTGTGCCCAGACAATGGCCATATCTCCACCATCGTCAACCATGCCGACGCGCTCGTCGCGGCGCTCATGACCTCCTAGATCGCAGTTTCACACTTGTCGCCGGATGGTCCTTGACCTCGACCCAACGCCGTCTGGCGCGGTCACGATCAAAATCGAGCGAATGAACTCGACAGCCCTTCTGGGCGTCCCTCATCGCGCCGGAGCCGTCGATTGAAGTTTCTGCGGAAGCGGCAACTAGCTCGAGACGGACGTGGTCGGCTCCCTCTGGAAGCTGCTCCAGCAGCCCAGCGGCGCGACTCAGCCAGCCGGCGGCTGCAGGCGAGTTACCGAACGTGGCCTGGTACTGAGCAATCCATAGCGCGACGCGCGCCGCCGCGGCCTCCTCGCCGCCGCGGCGATATCCGGAGTCGGCATGCGTCCGCTCGGGCG
>Ga0307409_100000153_pt1 | contig 26310 bp, 30 predicted proteins | sample 322Ometagenome_2_FD_203888 | JGI IMG/M metagenome (GOLD analysis project Ga0307409, IMG submission 203888) | Maize rhizosphere microbial communities from greenhouse at UC Davis, California, United States - 322HYB-O-2 | ecosystem: Host-associated > Plants > Roots > Rhizosphere > Soil | place... | reverse complement strand
TGATGCTGAGCCGGGGCTGTCGCACCTGTCATCCAGCTTGTCTGACCAAATGAAGCACGCTGCTCGTGGCGACGCCGTACCGCCGGCCAATCCGGCAGCGGTCGTACCGTCTACGTATTCAGCGACCAGCGCCCGCGCGGCGTCCGCGCTGTACCGCAGCTCATCCTCCCCGGGTTTTATGAGGATCATCCGCGGCAGCTGCTGCGGACGCCGACTGCGCGTGCCGACACTCGTGCTGTTCGGCGCGGAGGACAGGCTGATCCCGAAGGATGCCATCCGGTTTCCAGGAGGACGACGCCCCCTGCGTGCAGCTCGAGTTCGTGCCCGGCGCCGCGCACTTCCTCGTCGACGACCAGCCGCAGGCGGTGGCTCATCGCGTGGCAGCCGGTGGTCATCGCGTGGCAGCCTTCTTGAGTGCGTGACGCCGTGGGCGCGGCTGTCACACGGCTGGAGCGGCGCGCGCCATTGTGCAGCCGCCGTACTGTTCTTGAGAATTTGACATTTTCAACCGGGACTGCGGCGCCGAAACTGTGCGCCAGATGCTACTTGCGGCGGGAGTGCCACCGCGGAGACAGCGGGAACGCGGCCCACTGTGAGCCAATGTGACCTTGAGGCCACAGGCAACGGTCGCTAAGCGAACCAGGCCGGCCGGAGCGTCCCGGGCCGGCCCCATTCATCGTGCAGGAATGATCAATACCCGGTGTAGAAGGGATTGTAATAATCGCCGACTCGGCTGCGGTAGTCGGGTTCGTTATAGGTGCTCTGGTCAAACTCGGGGGAATCCTTAATCTGCTCTTTTGTCAAGTCGACGTAAAGCTTTCCCCCGTCGGCGTCGACCCGATTGATGGTGCCGGCCGGCAAAAGCACCTTCTTGCCGAAGATCCACGGCCCCGTATCGACCACGATGTAGCTGGATCCGACCTCATTGGTCGCCTCATCGACTTTGCCAATCCCACCGTCGGTAGCCTCTACGTCGTAGCCGACGAGGTTGACGCTACTCTGCGCTGTCATGCCCGATTCCTCCCGGTAGCTCCACGGGTCCCAGTCGGTAGTCATGTCACGCTCCTCTCACCAAAGTTGCTACTCCCCGTGGCTACCCCGCGTGGGCAAGACCAAACTGGCCCGCAATTCTGAGCAGTACATCCCAGTCGGTAGTCATGTCACGCTCCTCTCACCAAAGTTGCTACTCCCCGTGGCTACCCCGCGTGGGCAAGACCAAACTGGCCCGCAATTCTGAGCAGTACATGTAGCCCAACCCCCGAAGGCGGCACATGCGCCAGTTCCCGCAACTCGCTGCGCACTGCGGCCTACTGGCAGGAGCAACACGTTGGCTTAGGGGTTCTGGATCCGCTACCCAGTACGGAGACATAAGCGCTGCCGCGCCGGACTCAACCGCCAGGCTACTTACCGCCACCTCCAACGGGGTTTGCTTGCAACTTATGTTGTGGCTCGGCAAAGCGAGCCTCTCCTGATATCGGATGTCAAAAGGAACTTGCTCACCAGTGCAGACGGGCGGCGCCGTCGTCGCCCAAGCTTGGTGCGATGCTGGCGTTTCGAATAAGCGCGTCGACCTACCTCTGCAGTCGACCCTGTGGGAGTCGAACCCACACCTATGGATTAAGAGGACAGGCGGCCCAACCGCTAGACCCGCTAACCCGATGCATTGAGCCGCACAGGTAAGCGGTCCGCCAGGAGCTGAAACCTCCCGGCGGGCCTAGGAGCCTCAGCTCGGGCGCCCATCCGCAGTCGCAGACTTCGAGGCTGTCCGCTGGCAGTTGCAGCCAGTACCGCGACCCGCGTGCGCCATTGCGCTCAACGACTGGGACGAGCTGATTGTGGACGAGGACGCGCCCGTCTGGCACGGTGGCAGGCAACCTCCGCGGATAACCTCACAACCGCTATCTTGACCGCCCAGCAGCCTGGCTGATGTCATCGACACGATCTTGGACAAGGCTTGGTAATCGATATTTACGTTCGGTATCCCTTGTCGGCATCGAGCTCCGCTCGAGGAACTCGTCCAGCCCGAAGGGCTCGCCGGTTCGTCGCCGATCGATGCCCTTGTGCGTCTTGGTAGTCGCTGATGCCGTGGGGTTGTTGGGCAGTGAGGTTTTGATATGCGCCCTCGCTGATGCGTCCTTCAACTGTTTGGAGCGTCGCCCGGACGGCGACCTCCGCCTCTCCCCGCGAGGAGAGACGGACACGGTGTTGTACCTGGCCGATCAGCTGGTCGTGGTCCATCAACGTCACCTCCTCGCCTGCGAATACTCTGGCTGGGCGCCGTTCAAAGTGTTGACGGGCACCATTCAGCTCATTAGTGAATATGCGATTCGTCCTGTTCCGGTCATGGAGGAGGAGCGGCAATGTGGGGATGAATGCTGCATCCCAATTGATCGTCATGCGGAAGCCCGGGTAATGGGAAACGTCTCGACGGATGAGGAGGTCACCGTGGCGCCGAGCAGGAGGGAAAGCTGATCTGACATGGCAGCTCGGACTACTGGCGGGGCCGATGTCGCGTCGGAGTTGCTCCGGCGGTATCCCCGTACGTACGCACAGGAGCTTGGAGTAGACCGCCTTGACCGGCCGTCTGATCTGTTTCCTCTGCTGGTGCTGGCGCTGCTAATGAGTGCTCGCATCCGCGCCTCAATCGCCGCCGACGCCGCTACCGCCCTCTTTCGCAATGGCTGGCGAACGGCTCGGGCCATGGCAGAGGCCAGCTGGGAAGCCCGAGCTCGGACTCTGAATCGCGCTGGCTATGCGCGTTACGACGAGCGCACATCGGCGATGTTGGGGGAGACATCGCAGCTGTTGCTGGACCGATACAACGGTGACCTTCGGCGTTTGCGCAAGGAGGCACGCCACCAGCCAGAAACCGAACGCAGGCTGCTCCAGGAATGTAAGGGCATCGGGGACGTCGGCACTGACATCTTCTTTCGCGAGGTGCAATGCGAGTGGTCCGAGCTCTACCCCTTCGCCGACAAGCGCGCGTTGCAGGCGGCCAAGCGGCTTGGGCTAGCCGCCGATGCACGATCGCTCGCCGAGCTGACATCCCGTGGCGACTTCCCACGTCTCATCAACGCGCTCGTCCGTGCAGATCTCGAGCATGTCAGTTTGAGAGGAGACAAGCGATGACAGCAAGTTCTCGACTCGGACTCAACCTCGGGGAGAGGTGCTGAGCATGAAGACCCACGCGCGACGGTTTTCGGCGCTGCCGTAACGCCCTCAAAGTCGCGACCTTGCCACGCCGCTCATCAACGACGTGAGTCTCGATCGCTTCCGGCATCGATCGATGATGCCAGATTCGTGTGTGCGGTCATGGCGAAGGCATTGGACGGTATGGAAGTCGCATACGATCCGCCAGACGAGTTCAGAATCTGGTGCGGCGGAAATGGGCTCTCAGCGAGTGAGCTTGGCTCCTGGCGGGGCCTCAGTACCGGTACCGACGTCCACCAAATACGCGGCTCTTCTGATCAACGATGAGTATGACAACCCCGATCACTAGGACGATTAGGCCGATCGTCCAGAAAATAATGCTGATCTTGAGGTAATTGTCCAAGACCAACAAGATGACACCAGGCACGGTGTTCCTTCCTACAAGGTTCTATATACCCGGAAGTGACCGGCTTCATGCAGGCAGTCGCCTCTGCTGGGCGCGATAGAGGTTTCCGCGGCTGGCGTTTCGGCATGAGTGACCCGGAATCAGTTGAGAGCGCCAAGGCGCGCGCCGCTGGAGCCAAGGCCCGTGAGATTGACGCTCACCGGCGGCCGACCAGGTCCATGAAGATCAGTTCCGCGGCATAGGAGCTCCTGTGCAAGCCCACTCTGCAAATACAGCCCTGCGCCGAGAAGAGAACGCCAAGAAGCCAAGCTGGCTTGCCTAACCGACACTGAGCCATCTCTCTGCGCCATCTGTCACGCTGTACCACACAGCATATTGAGGATCTGTCAGCCCAAGCAGGTGACGGCATTGATCCGCTCGGTGCTTCGCTGATGCTTGAGTCACGCCGTTGACTGGTGAGCGGCGCCGAAGCAGGGCGATGCCCATGCTCAGCATGAAAACGAAGAAGCCGATGAAGCCGATGTTGGAGATACTCGCGATCACCGATGAGGCCGGGCTGAGTAGCCCCAACCATCCAGTGAGCACCCCGACGAGCAAACTCGTTCTCTATTGACGTGGTATGTGCCCTGACGTCATGTCCACGGTTGACCAGCTCAGCTACCAGACCTGAACCGGACCCACGTGTTCTGCCAGAGGCACGACCATGATCATCGCCTTCACAACAGCATGATCCACCTAGCCGAAGAGGCTCGGCGTACCCATTCGGAAGCTGTCCCAGCGCACGTCCAAGATCATCTCTTTGCCGCGTGTAGGCGAAACCGTCGAGATCACCGATCGCGGCAGATGAGTGTCAGGTCACCGTAGGCGCTTCCAAGACGCCGCCACAGGGCGACGCGGGAAGCGCCGAGCACCCAGGGAATGGGCAGGGCGAGGCCCAGCCAGTACACCGCCTCGACTGGCAGCAAGGCGACGCTCATCACAGTGCCGCGCCGGGAGCCTCGCCACAGTCGCCAGGCAGCCAATGCCGTGACCCCAGTGACCGGCAGGTAGCTGATCAGCAGCTTGACGAAGGTGCTGTCGTCGAACCGGCGCGACCACGGGCCGGCGTACATATCGAAGAGTCCAAAGAACGACGGCAGCGAGCCGCGCTTCAGCAGGTAAATCGACACCGGAACCGTGGATCCACCGAAGCCGGCGGCGTAGACCCAGGTGACGGCCGCGGCGCGCAGCGCGCATCGATGACCGGTCGGATGTATCAGCCACAGCGGTCAGGACCGTTCACCATCCCGCTCGACTCGCTTGTCTGCGGCACTCAGCACCGCGCCCGGCTTGCGGACAAGCTGGATGCACATGATGATCATCCAGATCCAGAAGGCGAAGTACGGCAGAAGCCAAATGTCCGATGTCCAGAAGAAACGGGCGAGCACGAGCCCCAACCCGCTGGCGATGGCCCACCAGCCAAGCCAACGACCGACGACGCGAGTGGACACCACCACCCAGCCCGAGCACACCGCAAAACCGCCCAGAGCGAGCCAGACGTTGGCAAACCCAAGACTGCTGACATCGAAGGCGTAGCTGGCCACTGCCAGATCGAGGTCGGCGGCACCGAACGAGGCGGCGTTCCCGCTGGTATTGAGTAGCAAGAACGCTGCGAGGATTACCCCACACACCAGGGCGACCGCGGACCGCCATGGCGGACTCCCCTCGGCCCGGCCGAGCAGCAGGCACAATCCCACCACGAACCAGATCCAACCGATCGCTACCAGACCCGCCACCGCCATTGCGGCCTGCACCCAGCCCGCCGTGGTGTTGAGATAAAACGCCCGCGCTTCCTCAGGACTCGCCAGGAACGGCGGCTCGCCCGGTGAGCCCGCGATGAGCCCCGTAAACAGCACGACGAATGTGACCAGGCCGACCACGCCGGTGCTGCGGACCATTCGCATCCACCGGTCCGAACTCGTCTCGATAAGCGCAGTCATGACGACATTCTTCCCCTCGGTTCGATTGCGCGATACGGGATGGCGCACGCCATCGCCAAGACGAGGGTTTGCGACTATCGAACTGTCTACGAACTGTCTACAGCCGAATAGCCCCGGTGAGCGCGAGGGTGGGGATGGGTCTGCGCTTGCCGGGGCCGCGGGCGGCTCGGGGGTTCCGCCGTAGTCAATGGTCGGGAATCGAAGAGACCTGTGGTGGCCATGTGATCAACGGGTCAAAGAACTCTTGGTTAAGTCTCTATGTCCTCGGTTGCATTCGGTTCGGTAACAACGAGGGCGTAGTCGCGGAAATCACCAGGCGGATCGAGATTGAACACGCTGGCAACAAGGTGATCCTCCGACCGCGGACGGCTCGCTGAAGGACACCTGTTCCTATCCTGGCGAGGGCGCTTCCAAGTATTACTGCTAAGCGGTCAACTCGACGAGTTGAAGGCTCGCATGTGTCCCGCCGCCCTTGGGCTCACGTATGTCCGCGTACGCCCATTTCTCCTACCTCTGGCAGTCGGCCAGCGTAGTCCAAAAGATGTTCGCCAGATTGGGAGTGGCAGGAGAAATGTACTGCTACTGTCTACGCCACGTCGCGGAGCTACCGGCTTGGGGGAATTATGAAGCGCTTTTTGAGGGCGGCGGCATTGGGGCTTGCGGCGACGGCCCTGTCGGTCACGCCGGCGATGGCTGCGCCCCCGGAGCCGGTGCCCAGTGTCCCAGGAGGGATACCGCTGGAAAAAGGGCTCTGCGGGTTTGCCGTGCAAGCCGAGCGCAGCGGCAAGGTCAAGCATCTCCGGCAGTCCAAGCCGTGGGTGGAGCGTGACCTGCACGGGCTCATGCGCGTGTTCCCCAATGAGCGGGTTACCCTCACGAACCCCGAGACTGGCGTAAGCGTTACCTATGTCGTTGCCGGTGTACTTCGTATGACACCGACCGATTTCGGGCTCACCTGGCGCCTCCGCTTTACTGGCCATCACCTTGTCATGGGGCCGGGAATCGGGATTCTCTACACCACGGGCAGCCAAACCTTGGTTGAGGACTGGGACGGAACAACCAGGCTGGCGAAGTCGCAGGGCAAGGTTGTGAACGTTTGCGACGTGCTGGCTCCGTAGGTTTTCACGGCATCCTTCGGGGCGCGCTTTCCTGAGCTTTCGTGCTACAGCCCACCCCCGCGGCGGTGACGGCTCTTTGAAGGACACCTGTTCCTATCCCGGCGAGGGCGCTTCCAAGTACTACTGCTAAACGCGATCAAGGACAGGGCTACGCGCTATTAACCATCGCGGCGACGGCGCGGGCTGGGGTCGGAGTTGTCCTCGGCGGCGAGTCGGTCGATCTTGTCCTCCAATCTGCTGACCGTGACCTGGAGGTCCTCGGCTTGCTCCTTCTCGGCTGCGACCGTCTCGATTAGCCAGGACGCCAGGGTGGCGGTGACCGTGCCCAGCAGGGCGATCCCGCCAATCATCAGAGCGAAGGCCACCAGGCGTCCGACGGCAGTCACCGGGTAGCGGTCGCCGTAACCGACGGTGGTCATGGTGGTGACCGCCCACCAGATCGCGTCGCCGAAGTTGGTGATGTTGGCGTCGGGACTGGACCGCTCGACATCAAGTACCGCCAGAGCTGCGCAGAAGGCCAGCAGGGAGGCACCCCCGGCAACGTAGATCGCCACTCGACCCCGCAGCCTGGTCTGCGCCCGACGGTTCAGCACCGACAGCAGCGGGATCAGCCGCAGCAGCCGCAGCGGCCTGAGCAGGGGTAGAACGATCACCAGGACGTCATACCAGTGCCGGATTATGTAGCGCAGCCGCTCCTCTGCCAGGAACAACCGGACGGCGAAGTCCACAACAAAGATCCCCCAGGTGAGCCAGCTCAGCGAACGGCACGAGTCGAGCAGCCAGCTCGGGAGATCCGGGTTCAGGATCGGCACGGCATAAGCGGCCAGGAAAACCACGGCCGCAATCATCAGCGGCCACTCGGTCACCCGTTCCCAACGCCGCCCGAGTACCGCTCTTTCAGCGGCCGTTGTTGTCATGTCTGCCTCCTGACGGGATGCGTCCGAATCGTCAAGGTAGCGACACTTCTGGCACTAGACGGCCGATCCAGCCAACACACCTCCAGAGGTGGGAGTAAGTGACCAGCGCATCCGGTGGCACGAGGTATAGCTGCAGTGGTTCCTGTGCGCACCCTGCCGTTCCGGCTTGCGGGATTACGTCGAGCCAAAATTGGAGTTCAAGGAGAACGTGCTGAACGACCAGGCTGACCGCGCTGACGCGACCGCTAGCCACCTTCAGGGTTATCTGGCGCGGGGTGAAGCCTCGGTGGCGAGGCGTTGGCTGTCCTGGTCGGCCAGTTGGAGCCTTTGCCGGAGGCCGCGGAATTTGTCGCTGCGTAGGCCGGGAAGACCGTAGCGCGCCGGAACCCCACGAATGTGCCGAGAGCTGCTGGCAGTAGGGGACGAGCCGTAAGCTTGCCTGCCATGCCCGACCTCGATTGTCCGTTCTGTGAAAAGCCGCACGAACACAGAGAGGTGGAACTTCGGAGCGCTGCCAGTCGGCGCCGCGAAGAGGATGTGGAGGGGGCAGAACATGATGGCTTTGCAGTGCGACAACTCTCAATATCAAATGATCATCGGCGATCTTCGACGACGGGGCTTCATTAATCCGTACTGGCCGCGATCGTACGGAGGCAAGGCGTTCCCAGATGTGCCGGAGCACATTGGAGCGGCAGCAAGCGAGGCGCACCTTGCATTGTCTGCCGGGGGCCCCGCGCGCTGCGATCGCCATGGCTCGCGCCGTTGTTGAGGCGACCGCCAAGGCTCACGGTGTTGTGAAGGGGAACCTGATGGAAAGATCGACGCGCTAGCCAAGGCGGGCGAGATCTCCGAGCACATGCGGGCCACTGCACACGAAGTCCGGTTCGCGGGGAACGAGGCCGCTCACGGCGATCTCGCAGAAGAACCCATCATGGCCGACGACGCAGGGGACGTTCTGGACCTGATGGACGCCTTTCTTCTGCGTGTCTACCAGGAGCCAGCCCAGGTTGGGTACGTGCGGCAACGGCGAAAGGCTCGCTCGGGGACCTGACACCCGACAGGTGGCTTGCACACTCAGCCAGGTACCGGCCACATAGCGTCCAGCCGGTCCCATTCGGTGTGGGCCACGACGTACTCAATTTCCCCAGTCTCCTTGCTCACCCCGGCACCAGGTCGTCGGCAATGACCAGGTTCGGGTCCGGGTGGTCCGGTCCGATTGCTTGGCGCCCGCACGACCAAGTGGTGCATGTCGTTCTCGTAGCCGAGCCAGTCGATCTCGTAGTCGCCGACTGGCCAATCAGGAGGCTCCCAGGCGGGCATAGCTCCGCCGGTGGTGCTGGCAGTCGCACGCGGTTGATGTCCCGGAGGACCTCAGCTCACTAGAGTGACCGTTCAGGATCTCGCGCCGTCAAGCAGCAGTTCCGGGTGACAACTCTTGCGGCTGGTCGGGTTGCGGTGTTGTTGCTGCCGGGGACGCAGGACTTCGCCATGACTTCCAGTCGAAGATCACCAAACCAATTGCGACGATCATCCACAGGACGCTGTACACCCATCCCTCTGACCGGATACTTCCTTCAGCCGCATGCAGGAGAAGGGTCATCAGCACGCTGCCGCCGGTGTGGTTGAAGAGCCAGGTGGCCACAAATGTGAAGGCAAACGGCCCAACGACGCCACCCACAATGGTTGACAGCGGCAGGCTGCCGCCTTCTAGAAAGAAGAGTGGCAGGTGCCAGACAGTGATCAGCACGGCGAGGATCGCGGTTGAGACCAGCGGCGAGCGCGTGGCCTGCAGGCCCGGGAGGGCGAACCCGCGCCATCCAGGCTCCTCGCCCAGAGGACCGTCCAAAGGATTGATCAAACGCACGCCAAAGATCAGCAGCCAGCCCGCTACCGAGGTGAAGCCCTGCCGCGGGATGCCTATCCCGGCCCACTGATTGAACAGCGCGGTGAGACCATGTATCGCCAGCGGAAGTCCGATGGCCACCACGTACCGGTACCATCGCACGCGCCAGCGGATCATTCGCAGGCCGAGTTCTTTCAGTCCGGCAAGGCCTCGGGTGAGAGCGGCAACGATGACAGCGGCGATGAGCGGCCCAAACGCTCCGAATGACCCGAACGGTACGAAGCTCCAGGTGATCACGTAGGTCAGGACGAAGAACGTGATGATCGGATGGCGCTTGATAGCACGTGATACACCAGGCATCGGCTCGACCCTCCGCATTTGGTTGTCAAACTGATGCTTGCACAACAGGCGCGCGTGCCTCGACCTAGCTTCATGAAGACTTCACGGACTGAGCCTGCTCGGGTGAAAGGTGTTGTTCATCCGCAGCGACACCCAGCCAGCCGCCGCGAAGCGGCCCGCCGTGCCCCCAAACTGAGGCGAGCACCGGGCCTCCGCGAACGTCACGGCCATGGTGTCCTCCTCTCCCGCTCACTGTTCGGGGGGCGTTGGGTTGAGCCTTCACAGTCGCCGGTCCCGTCGTATGTGCGCCAACGCGACGACGGCAGCGGCGAAGATGCGGGCGGCAGTCTCCGCGCCAGACGGAAAGCGGCGCGGATGCAGAACGGTCGGTTTCGGGGGCCAGCGGATGATGACGACCGCGGGAGTTTCGTCGGGCTTCGACCAGCTCGACTGTCAAGCTGTCGACTGCGGTGATGGCACCGCTGGCTAGCTCAGTAATTTGGACATGGAGATCTTGCTTCCTTTCGCGAGTTGGTTGGATCTCCTGGCGCGTCGGGAGGGTTCAGCTCCTGGCGCGCCGCTTACGTTTCGGGCCTGCCAATTGATTTTGGTGTCACCTCCTATCGCGCTGCGGGTTGTCGGAGGCAATTGCACGTATGTTGCACAGGCTTCGGCTCAACCTTCGGGAACAGTTCTCTGACTAGGTTAGATGCCGCACTCCGGGGCAGGATAGACATCCGTCCAGTACTCCCGACCGATCAAGATCAGCGGAGCGACCTCACTTGGGTGCTTCTGTCTTTTTGTTTCAGTGTGTGATCTAAATCTGGATCGCCATCCACATGTGATCTAAATCTGGATCGCCATCCACATATGTGATCTGATCTGGATCGCCATCCACACGGTTGTCATCGCCGCCTAGATGATCAGGAACCAGCACGACCTCGAAGGCGAGTTTGATTCGAGACCTGAGCTGTGCCCGGCTCATAGCGCGTTATAGCGTCGATTTGGCGGATATAGGCTGGCGCTTCCATCAGTTCGGGAACGGTTCGAACGGCACGGTCGGAGAGCGAGGACGAGATGGACACGATTGAAGCGATGCTGGACACGTATCCCCAGGACTTGGGTCGGGTCGACCGCGGCATGTTGGTGGCCTGTATTCAGGCCTGCTACGAGTGCGCCCAGACATGCACGGCGTGCGCCGACGCCTGCCTCAGCGAGGACATGGTTGCCGAGTTGACGAAGTGCATTCGGACCAACCTTGACTGTGCTGACGTCTGTGCCACGACCGCTGCTGTCCTCTCGCGGCATACGGGGTATGACGCCAATGTCAGTCGTGCAGTGCTTATGGCGTGCGCAACTGTCTGTACGGCCTGCGGCGACGACTGTGAACGCCACGCCTCAATGCACGAACACTGCCGAGTATGTACGGAGTCTTGCCGGCGCTGCGAGCAGGCCTGCCGGGATCTCCTTGGCGCGCTCGGCTGAGTTGAGATTTACAACCGCCGCCAGGTCCGGAGCGCCGCCAACTCGATAACCGCTTCCGCCAAAACCTGCATTGCAGCCATGGTCACCTTGTCGTAGGTGGCTGGTGTGCAGATCGAGGGTTCCTAGGGCCACCGGAGTCGGATAACTGGCGGCAGGTCAGGCGCTGCGACGAGCTCAATTGTGAGTGTGTCAGCGTTGGTGATCTTGCCGTGGGCTAGTTGGGTAACGTGCATAATGAGGCCCGCCTCTCGCAAAGGTAGGTCCTAGGCCCCGTGGGTGCTCATGACACCCGTGGGCCACTGATCAAGATATGGCTTATCGCGTCGTTTGATCTTGCGATTGTCGCTGCGGTCCTCGCTGCGCGAATCTTCCCAGCCCAGGAGCTGCGCCGCACAGTCCTGCTGGGCAAGCGCGGGTTGGATGGTCGCCTTCTCCCCGTACGTGGCATTCTGCCCGCCACTTTGGCGGCTCAGGCAGGCTTCACGCCGGTGATCGTCCCGATGCGCCAGGCCGGGGAGGCCAAACTGGTCGAAGGGATCGAGGTCAGTGGTATTGCCTCGATCACCCAATTGGTCGCCTTCCTAGAGGGCGGCCCCATACCGCCCGTTGAGCCCATCGACGTGGTCGGCGAGCCGGTCGGCAAGCGCGCGAGCCGTCGTCTCGACTTGGCGGACGTCGTAGGTCAGATCGAGGCCAATTGGGCCTGCAAGGTAGCCACAGCCGGTCGGCAGCACATGCTGTTCCACAGTCCGCCAGGCGTTTGAGCGCACTGCGACTCCCTATTGACTCCGCTGCTGGGCAATCGCCAATCGGATCGTCGAGAACTGGGCCAGTACGCCAAGGCAATCGTTCGCGGCGGATCCCTCACCGATGAACCGCTAGCCTCCGGCGCCACTGTGGGGCGCTCGAGCCCTGCTTTCCGCCTCAAAGGTCCTGATAACTGTAGGTGCGGCTTTCCGCCTCAAAGGGTCCTGATAACTGTAGGTGCGGCCGTGCTCGACGTCGCTGACGACAAGTCGGCTGGCGATCTTCGAAGCCACGACAGCTGGCGCAACCAGCCGGCCGGCATGATGAAACTCCTTAAAGAGTTCGACGCTTGGCAAGATGTCCGGCGGCTGGGAGCGCGCGTGCAACTGCATCTCGGTATCCATAACGCCCGGGCGCACCGTGATCGCGCGGAAGTTCGGCGCTTGCTGGTCGGCTGCCAGTGTCAGGGTCAGCATCTCAATGCCGGCCTTGGCCACGCAGTAGACGGCTTCACCGACAGCGCCGTCTGCGCCGCGCCCGAGGAGACGTTGATCACCCGCCGTGGCATTTCCGCATCGGCAAAGACACGGCAGAACAGGTTCGCGAGCGCCACCGGCGCAAGCGCGGCGGCGATTTCGCTTGCCGTAAGCCGCCCGAAGGTCCCAACCACATCGGCGCTTGCCGCATTCTTGACCCAGGCATACCGACGCCGGCTGGCGCTCCTCCAGCGCCTCCAGCGACGGCCCCAGCACCGCGTCGATGCCCGCCGTCTCGGCCAGATCGAATTGCACGAACACATAGCGCTCGCCCGTGAGTGCCGGGTTGCTCCCACGGCCGATACCTACGACCGTGAAACCGCGTTCGAGTAGCTCGCTGGCAAGGGCGGCGCCAAGCCCACGAGACACGCCGGTGATGATGACAGCCTGCTCCCGGCGCCGCCACGAGTCATGGCCAAGATGCTAATGGGCTTAAGTTCAACGCCGATCTTCGGCGGCTTGCGTCAAACCCAAGTGCTCGAACGCCGTTCAAGGCGTGGCCGCCACCCCCGACTCGGCGCCGTCGTCGGTGTCCAACCGCTGTTCGAGGCGATCAAGTGGGCCAGCATCGCCTACCTGGCGTTCCTGGCCATCGAGGCGCTGAGGTCAGCGGCAGCCGGGCGGCTCCCCTTCGACCACGAGAAAACTCGTCCATCAGTTCGGTCGCGCTGGCGGCAAGGATTCGTATCCAACATCACCAACCCCAAGATCACGGGGAAACACGCAGGCAAGCCCGCTGTTGACAGCTGAGGAGACGCTCAGCGGTCCAGCGGTGGCCAGAAACAGTGGCTGTCGTCGACGCCTGGCCTAATGACTACATTCGGGGTGACGGCCAGAAGAGGACGGGACGGTGCGTCATGCCAGCTACTCAGCCGCTGGGACGCAGCGATCTGCTCGTGCCGCGCCTCGGCGTCGGCGCCATGACGTGGGGAGAGGCACACGGGCTGGCTCGACTGCACCCGGCCAAGATCGCCTACGGCGGGGCCGAGGGCCGCGAGGAGGAGCGTGGCGCATGGGAGGCCAGCATCGCCGCGGGGGTGACCCTGTTCGACACGGCAGCGATGTATGCCGGTTGGGGCGTCGGAGCGGCGGCTCGGCGAGCTTTCCAGCGACGAAGCCTTGATCGCCACCAAGTTCCCGGCCAACCTGTGGGCCTCCGCCGACGACATGCCGGGCCAGCTTGCCGACAGTCTGGCCCGGCTGCGACGCGACCACGTCGACGTGTACCAGCACCACTTCCCGTCCCGGCGGGTGGACATCCCGCGCCTGATGGAATTCATGGCAGACGGCGTCGCGGCCGGGCGGGTCCGCGCCGTCGGGGTGAGCAATTACTCGGCCGACCAGATGCGCCAGGCGCATGTCGCCCTGGCGCAGCGCGGCATCCCACTTGCGTCCAACCAGGTGGAGTACTCGCTGCTGCACCGCCGGCCCGAGGGCAACGGGGTGTTGGATGCCTGCCGTGAGCTCGGCGTCACCCTCATCGCCTACCAGCCGCTTGCCAGCGGCGCGCTGACAGGCAGGTACACCCCGACTAATCGACGCCGCGGTCTGCGGCGGTTCTTCAAGCCGTTCCGCGGCCGGGGTCTTGCGGCGCTTGAGCCGATCATCGCGTTGCTTTGGGAGATCGGCGAGCGTTACGGCAAGACCCCGGCACAGGTGGCCTTGCGCTGGCTGATCGAGAACGACATGGTTCTGCCTATCCCGGGAGCTAAGAACCGCAAGCAGGCCACGGAGAATGCCGCGGCGCTGACGTTCCACCCGACCCAAGACGAGATCGACGCCCTGGACACGGCGACGCGCGCCTTGCGCCTAACGCCAGGCGCCTAGGTGTACTCGGTCATGACGTTGGTGACACTCCGGCTCGGTCGTTGACCGGACGAAGACCTCCGAGTGCGGTTGAGATGTTCATGTCTTCACTACTGGGAGGTCTTCATGCCCCACCGTAATGCCCGCTTGACAGTGCACGGCTGGCAACTGCTGGTTGATCGGGTGTCATCGGGTCGCCCCGGTCGCCCATGTCGCCAAGGAAGTCGGGGTGTCACGGCAGTGCGCGCACCGCTGGGTCGCCTTGCAGCTGCGCTCAATGCCGCCAATTCCAAAGCGACAGAGCGAGGGCCCACGGACGAGCAGGGCGCAAAACCCGACTCCCGCTCTCTTTTGAGTATTTCCAACGCTGTCAGGCCCTGGGTGGCAGGATCCCTGGGCAATGAGTCGATGGCGGGGCGAGGAGGCTCATTGATGGAACGGCTTTGGATTCGTGAGGTCCGACGCGCCGCCCGGCGTGCAAGTGCTCCCTTCGCTCGGCAGGTCGCTTTGGGTTGCGGCCGCGGCTGAACGAGCCCGAATGAGACCACCAAATGAGACCAATCGCGTCGGCAGGTGGCCGTGAACTACCTCATGAACGCGATGGGTGTGAGTGAGCGTGTCGCGTGCCGGTGCTCCATCGCGCTGTCACGGCTGTCGACGGCGGTTTCTAGCGGCCGGCAGGCACGTTTCAGCACGCGCGGATCAGGAGGGAGGGCCTTGCGGGCAGCCGAAATGCCGTCCCCTTACCTCAGCCGACGTATTCCTTCCCGTTATCGCTGCTCGCCGCGGCTTCGAGCCAGGCCGCGGTCGGTCCCGACATCACTTTGCTCAGCACCACGCGCAGCGGATGGCTGGCCGCGCGGAATAGCAGCTCACGGCGGGCGCGGGCAAATGAAGCCCCGAGGGGGCTGAGCGCTCGGTCGAGGCGTCGGATTTGCCAGCGAGGGTCGGCGGCGATCTGGCGGGTCAGCTGTAACTGCTCGTCGTACTGGGAGCGCAGCCGGCGGGAGGAGAGGGACTCCGCGCTCGCCCGGAAAGCCGCCATCGGTTCAGGCATACCGACGAAGTCTCCGCGAGTGAGCAGTTTCATCCACATATCCAGATCCATGGGGAAGAGCAGGGAAGCATCGAAGCCGCCCACCGCGTCGAAGTCGTCCCGCCGGAACATGACCCCAGCGGACTCACCGATCGGGTTGCCACCGCTGCGTACGACGCGGGCCGCGACGACGGCTCCGTCGAGCCGTCCGACCAGGCGATGCAGCCCTGTGGTGGAGGCGAGCAGGCGGCCCGCGTCATCGATCAGATGACGTCGGCTCGCCACGATGGCGATGCGGGGATCGCTGTCGAGGATGGCCCGTTGGCGACGTGTCAGGTCGGGGTGAATCAGGTCGTCGGCGCAGACCACTTTGACTAACGCTCCGCGGCTGACCTCGACCGCCCGGTTCCAGTTGTCGGGCAGAGACAACGTGACGTCGTTGTGCACGAGGTGCAGTCGGGGGTTGGCCATCCCGTGCACGATTTCGGCACTGCGGTCGGTGCTCGCGTTATCGAGCACCACAATCTCCAGGTCCGCACATGTCTGGGCAAGCACGTAGCGCAGCGTCATGGCGAGATGACGCTCTGCGTTGAACGCGGGAACACAGATCGAAACCCGCGGTGATGTTGTCAACAGTGCCACCCATCTGTCTGCAAGCCTGCCAGCAGGGCAACCATAGAGGACCGCGGGTCACGACGCTGGGTTCGCCGGAGACCCCGGATCAGTCCACCAAGCTGGTCGAGGCGGTGACTTCGAAAACGGACACATGCGCCCGGGGGGCACCACACGCATTCAGTGCCGCGACGGAAGTGTTCATGGGCGAACAACGGATGGCCGCAGCGACAGAGCGACGACGGGCGAGGCATGACACCCCTCTCCAGACTTGACCGCTTGGACCTTCCCTCCGCCGCGGGATTGAGAACCGAAACGTACCGCGATGGACCAAGAGCTCGAGCTAGCACCGCGTTAGGCACGCTTTGCCCTGTTGATGAGGCGGCTCGTAGCACCAGCTTCCGCGCAACTCCAAATGCCGGTCACCTCGGGACCGCAGCGAAGTCAAGCCGACGGAAGGACACCAGCCTGCGGCCGCGGACCCGGCCTTGGGCAGACAACCAGTCCAACAGCTCGTGGGTGGCGCCGGCTGTCCGCCCGGAGCAGCAGTCCCGAATGCGCCGCGGGGACGTGGGATGGCCCGGCCGAGACGTCGACCTGGTCCCAAGCGAGCCGACCTGCCCGGCCGCAACGTGAGGGCGAGTTCTTGGGTGTTGACGCCCGGTCGAAACCGGAAAATTCGCGTCTTCGGCGACTACGCATTCGAGGTTGTTATTCGCCTGTAACGCTTTGCCTTCGAGCAGATTGCGTTGTAACGAGATGACATATCCCACACGGGAGGCAACCGATCCGTTTAGGTTTGGAAACCATAAGCACACCAACGGGGGCAGTGTTGCTCCTTGCCGTTGCGCCTTCCGGCAGCAGCAGCGACGAGGAAAGGTAGTCAATTGGTTCGCAACTTGGGCCGGCCTAGTGTATCCGTGGTGCTGCCGGCAAAGAACGAAGCTGCCAACCTGCGGCACGTGCTGCCGCGGTTGGATCCCACATATGAGGTCATCCTCGTCGATGGCCACTCCGTTGACGGAACGGTCGAGGTCGCCCGGGAGGTACGTCCCGACATCCGCTTGATCAGCCAAAGCCGCAAGGGCAAGGGCAACGCCCTCGCCAGCGGGTTTCTCGCCGCAACTGGGGACATAGTCGTGACGTTCGACGCGGATGGATCAGCCGACCCTGCCGAAATCCCGCGGTTCGTCCGGACGCTGACCAGCGGCGCTGATTTCGCGAAGGGCAGCCGGTTCGCCATGGGCGGCGGCAGCGAGGACATCACCCGGTTGCGCAAGTTCGGCAACGACTGCCTCAACTTCTTGGCCAACCGCCTGTTCGGCACGCGGTACAGCGACCTCTGCTACGGCTATAACGCCTTCTGGCGGGATCTGGTGACGACGCTGCAACTTCCCGCCGTGGACGCCGTCGCACCGGACGGCGGCATGCTGTGGGGCGACGGCTTCGAGATAGAGACGGTGATCAACTGCCGGTTCGCCGCAGCCGGCGTCGCCATCGTGGAGGTGCCGAGCGTTGAGCTCGCCAGGATCCACGGCGATAGCAACCTCCGGACATTTTCAGATGGCCTCCGCGTGCTGCGGACGATCGTGGCGGAGCGGCGGCGGGCTTCCCAGCGACGCGCGCAGGTCATACCCCTGCGCTCCGAGCAAGCCGGCGACCGCACGCTACCCCGTTTTCCCGGAGACGGCTTCTTGGACGAAGCCGTCGAGCGCATCTCGTGACGCGCCCTACCACGGCCGTGGTCGTTTGCGCGTACACGCTAGAACGGTGGGACGACCTTTGCGCTGCGCTTTGGTCGGCCACTAGCCAGCAACCTGCCGCAGATGAGTTGTGGCTCGTGGTGGACCACAACGCGCAGCTCCAGGCTCGAGCGGAAGCAGAGCTGCTCCCGCGGCTGCCTCGGCTGCGGGTGATCGCCAACGCGCGCCAGACGGGTCTGTCGGGCGCCCGGAACAGCGCGCTCGAGCAGACAGCAGCCGAGGTCGTGGTGTTCCTCGACGACGACGCGATCGCCGAGCCGGGATGGCTGAATTGGATTACCGCCCCATACGACGATCCGCAGGTGATCGCCGTGGGCGGAGTGGCCAAGCCGCGGTGGCCGACGAGTCAGCCCAAGCGCCCAGTCACCCTGCCCAGCGCGGGCCCTGACGATGCCTGGGCGGTGCGTGGCGAGCTCGACTGGGTCGTGGGTTGCACGTACGCCGGCCAACCGACCGCGCTGACGCCCGTGCGCAACCTGATGGGTTGCAATATGTCGTTCCGACGCTCCGTGTTCGCCGAGATCGGCGGGTTCTCCGAGCATCTGGGGCGGGTCGGAAAGGTGCCGCTCGGCTGCGAGGAGACCGAACTCTGCATCCGAGCCGCCGCGGTGTTCTCCCGGTCCTCGATCGTTCTCGAGCCCCGAGCGCGCGTCCAGCACCACGTCAGCCCGGACCGGCTGACCTGGTCCTACCTCTGGCGGCGGTGCTATTCCGAGGGCGTATCCAAGGCGGCTGTCGCAGCCTTGGTCGGCTGGAATGTGGCCCTGAGCACCGAACGCGGTTATGCCACGCGTGTCCTTCCGGCAGGATTGCGCCGACAGCTGCAGGAGGTCACGAAGCCAGGGCAATGGCGTCGCGCGCTCGGCGGTACAGTGGCCATCCTGCTAGGTTTCGGCGCCACGGCGGTCGGCTACCTCCGCGGACGAATGGGCGCGCGTCGGGTCCGGGCCGAGGTGCCCCAGCTCGCACTGGCGCGCGCGACAGCCGGGCCCGCAGGCCTTGGGTCAGCGACCGACGCGTCCGGCTTGGCCACGCGGTCAGCGTGACCTGGGTCCTGGCGTTCGCCTCGTCCGGCCGCTTTTGCGCTAGGCGAGCCCTCTGCCATGCTGGTGCCCGCATTCATGCACTGCGTCGACAGCTGCGGGTGGCACGATGCGAGCGGCAGCGGTCCCCGCGGGGTCCGAAGGAGCACGATCGAGCGGCGAAGGTGGTCAATGAGCAGGCTCGCCAGAGGTTACGCCAACGACCGGGCGTCTGGTCCGGCAGGACTGGGGAGCGCCCCCAACGCCGTCCATGTGTTTTGCACCGAGCTCGAGCTCTCAGAGCCTCCACGCGACGTCGAGCTTCCTCCCGACGCGACTGCTGTCCGCGTGCTCGTCCGCGTGCACCGGATTCCGCTGGGTTTCATCACTTTGGCGCCGGAGGCCTTCGCCCAGCGCGAGGTGGTGTTGGCCTCGGCCTTCCAGGAGTTCGGTGACCGGATCAGGGATCACTTCGGCGGGGCTGGAGCTGTGCCGGAGACCGGAGACGGCCTCCTCGTGGCGGGTCGCCGATCATGCGAACGACCCATGCCCCACAACCACGTCACGGTAGTCGTGGCCACCCGAAACCGGCCCTCGCACCTTCGCGAGTGCCTGCAAACGCTGCTGAGTCTCGACTATGGCAATTTCGACGTGATCGTGGTGGACAACGCCCCGGATACCGACGACACGGAACGGGTCTTCGAGCTCGTGGTGGGCATCGACGAACGGTTCCGCTACATCAGACTCGACCAGGCTGGGTTGTCTCGAGCCCGCAACGCCGGGCTCGCGGCGGCGCGTGGACCGCTGGTGGCTTTTGTCGACGACGACGTCCGGGTAGACCCCTTCTGGCTGCAGGCCCTCGCCCGGGCCTTCAATGAGCAGCCGGCCGTGGTGTGTGTTACCGGACTCGTGGCCGCCCAGAGCATTGTCGGTGCCGAGCAGTTGTACTTCGACTCGCGGGTGTCGTGGGCCACCGACCTCGAGCCGCGTGTCTATCACCCGACCAGCGACGACCCACTGCATCCCTGGGCGGCCGGTCGGTTCGGCGCGGGCGCGAACATGGCCTTCCGGCTCGCCGCCGTACGGGCGCTGGGCGGGTTCGACGAAGACCTCGGCGCAGGGACCAAGGCTAGGGGCGGTGAGGATATCGACATGTTCGTACGTGCCCTCCGCTCCGGTGGTGACCTGATGTACGAGCCGGCCGCCCTGGTCTGGCACGTGCACCGCTCCAGACGCGCCGACCTGGAACGGCAGCTATTCGGCTACGGCGTTGGGCTCACCGCGTACCTGCTCAAACAGGCGCTGCACCGCCAAGTGGCGCTGGAGATGGCGCGAAAGCTGCCGCGCGCCACACGGCACATCCTAGCGGTAACTAAGGTGTCGCAGACTAACGGCGTTGAAGCCCGCTCCGCCCGCCGGTATCGACTGATAGAGCTCACTGGCATGGTCCTGGGGCCCGTGTATTACCTCCATTCCCGCGTCGCGGGGCGGGTCCGGAGGTCGGTACGGTAAGCATCGTCGAAGCACCGTCTGCTGTGCCCGGCCCCACTATGGCGCGGTCGGGTCCTCGTCGCATGAGCGAGGCTCCCCCACATCGTCCTCGTCGCATGAGCGAGGCAACGCCACATCGTCCTCGTCGCATGAGCGAGGCAACGCCACATCTTCCTCGTCGCATGAGCGAGGCAACGCCACATCCCATCTCAGCTCGCCTCCGCCTGGGCGCTGCTTCCGGGCTGGTTGCGCTGTTTGTCATCGGCCAGGTCTGCCGCGTGGCGGGTGTCTCGCTGGTCGCCGCTATAAGCATCAGCCTCTTCCTACAGATCGGGCCTGGCCTGGTCTTTGCCCTGCTGCTGCGGCGTCTGCCTAGGAACTTGTTTGCGCTCTGTTGCCTCATCGGCGGTCCAACGCTGGTATGCATTGTGGCCACGACCACGGCGCTCACGGGAGCGGTCTCCGTGGACGTCGTGTGGGAGGTGTTGGCCGGGCTGACGCTGGTCGGGCTGGTCCTCGGCGCTGCCGTCGCTTCGCGAGACATCCGCTCAGGCTCGCTGTCCCCCCCCAGCCAACCGCCCCCCAGCCAACCGGATGGCCCTGACGGTGCGCCCGACACTGCGTCGTGGAGCACCGAGCCCAGTCAGCGTCGGCACTCCGTCGCGGCCGCAATGCTCGCCGCTTTCGGCTTGGTATTGGCTCTCCTTGCGGCGGCGGCTCAGCGTGGCGACCCGCGACCGGCGGGCGCCGCGGTGACCGCTAGCTCCGTATGGTTCATCGGGGCGCTCCTCGTGCTAGCGGCGGTGGTCTACGCCTGGCGGGCCGGGGCAAGCCTGGCGGTGCCGGTGGTGACAATGTCGACAGTCGTGGTCGCCAGCCAGGGTGTGATGTATCAAGAGCCGACGGCCGCCGTCGCGGCCCGCCATATCGGCCTCGTCGACTATATCCTTGCGCACGGCCAGCTGGACCGCAGCACAGACATCTACCAGGCTTGGGCTGGGTTGTTCGCCGCCGCGGCGCTCAACGCGCGGGCCGCGCATCTGCAGAACTTATTTGCCTACGCCACGTGGTGGGGAGTGATCGCGGCGCCCCTGATGGTCGTCATCGTACGATCCGTTGCTCGGCGTTTCCTTGACCAGCGTCGGTCCTGGTTAGCCGCGCTGGTCTTCGGGCTAGGCAGCTCCCTGAACACCAGCTTCTTCGCCCCCCAAGTCTTCGGCTTCATGATGGCCTTCACCGTCGTGGCCCTGGTTGCCCTTCGAAACGAGGGGGAAGAGCCGGAATCCGCGCTGGTCACCCGGGTGGTCGCGGCCGGCGTGCTCAGCGTTGCGTTGGCCTTCACACACCAGATCAGCCCGTACTTGCTCGCCCTCGCGCTGGTCGCGCTCGCCGTCTTCCGCCTCGTCCGACCGTGGTGGGCATTCTTGCTGCCCACTGTGCCGGCGGTGGCCTGGGCGTTTCTCAACCGACATCTCCTCACCGGCTACATCTCCGTCGACGCGTTCGGCCACCTCCTCGAGAACCTGGCGCCGCCGGAGCACAACCTGGTGACCTTCCCCATACCCTTGATAAACCGGATGACCTTCTTGGTTCCGGCCGCCGCCCTGGTGTGCATCGGACTGCTGGCCCTACTCGCCCTGGCCCGGACGCCGACCCGCGTCGGCTGGGGACTCGCCGCGGCGGCCGCGAGTCCCGTGGTGTTGATGGCCGGCACCAGCTACGGGCACGAAGGCATTTTCCGTGTCGCCCTCTTCGCTCTACCGTGGCTGGCCGTTCTGGCCTGCGTCCCGCCTTCTCGCGCGAAGCGGCAGACAGCTCTGCGGACCTCATCCCGGATCCTTCTGCCGGCAGCCCTGACGGCGCTTTTCGCAGTGAACATCCTCGGCCTCACCGGCATGGACTGGGCCCGGGTCATCCGGACCGGTGACGTGTCGGCGGTGCAGTGGGTGGAGCGCAGCGCTCCGGACGGCTCCGTGGTGCTCAGCCTCGGCACAGACCTGACGTTGCCGACGCGCAGCACGGCGCGGTACGCCGACGTGGGCTGGATCTCACGAAGCACCCTCATCCCGCCGCCAGGGCAGTCGTACCCGACGACCACCGGGCCGCTGTACGACGCGACCGCCGACCTGCGGCACCTTACTCGGCGATTCGCCGCGATGAGGGCCACCGAGCACTACGCGGTGGCGGCCGACTCGGCCGGGGCGTACGACCAGCGTTACGGTTACCAGCGCTATGCCGACCACCAGAAGCTCTCCCACGCCGTTGCCGAGTCGGACCGGTGGAAGCCGGTCTACCGGACTCAGGGCATCACCGTCTACCAGCTGAAGGAGCCGGCCCTATGAGCGCGATCGAGGACCGACCCCGCCTCCCGGCGGTGGTGCTGATCGCCCACGACAAACCACGACATCTGCATCGGCTGGTCGCGGCCCTAGCACCGCTGCCGATATTCCTGCACATCGACGCCAACACCAACGAGGCACTGTTTGCGGCTATGACAGCCGACCTGCCGGCCCGTGTGCGCCTGCTACCGCGCCTCCCCGCCGGTTGGGGACGCTTCGAGGTGACCGAGGCGGAGCTGCTGGGCTACCGGACGGCGCTCACCGAGACCCAAGCATCGCATGTCATCCTCGCTACCGGCGCAGACTACCCGCTGGCCAATGTGGAGCGCATTGTGGAGGAGCTCGCCGCCGAACCCACCCGGTCTTACGCGGAGATCGCGCCTCTGCCCATCCAGGAGTGGGGGCTGTTGCGCGGCTATGACCGGCTGGTGTTCCGGCAGCGGGCGTGGCGAAGGCGACGTCTCGCCTGGCCCGTGCCCCGCCGGATCCCGCGGCCACTGCGCCCCAGCGGCGGGGCCCAGACCAAAATCTTGACCCGGCGCCACGCGCAGCTGGTGTTAGACGTGCTCGACGATCGGCCCCAGCTGCTGCGGTTCTTCCGGTCATGCTGGATGCCGGATGAGGTGATGATCCCCACCTTGCTGCTGAGTGAGGAGTTCGGCGCCAAGTGGCCGGAGGAGGGGAGCTCCTTGCCTCACCCGTGGTACATCGACTGGGGCGCCACTCCCACCAAGAGTCCTCGGTGGCTGGGCCTGGGCGATCTCAACGCCCTGCGCGCCGCAGCGCTCCGACCGGGCGTGCCCGCGCTGTTCGCTCGCAAGTTCGCAGAGGACAGCGACGATCTCGTGGCGGCGATCGACGCCGAACTCCGGCTATCGGCGAGGTCACGGTGAGCCGGGCCGCGGAGGAGAGCACCGTGGCGCCGGGCACCGTGGCCGCGGGCACAGTGGCGCCGGGCACCGACCTGTTCGGACGGGGCATGATCTATGTCGTTGTCTGGTCGATGCAACTCGCTGTCGGCACACTCATCTCCCCAGTGCTGGCCCACCTGATACCGATGGCGGGCTTCGGCGCCCTCTCCGCCGCGATCGCCCTCTTCCAGCTGCTGATCGTTTTCACCGTTTTAGGGCTTGACCAAGCACTGGAGATGCAGCGGCTGGAAGACGCCGACGATAACCGGGCTCGAGGGCTGCTGGCGTCTGGCACAGTGCTGGCTTGTGTCGTGACGGGCCTCGCCGCCGCAACCTCGGGATGGTGGGGGCCGGTGCTCGGCTTCGACGCCGCATCCGCGCTGCTACCGATTACGCTGTTGTGGACTCTGCCCGGAACGGTCGTGCTGCTCGTCTTGTCCCTCCTGCAGGCCGAGGACCGGCTCGCCAAGTTCGCGACGGTGAGCATCTTGTCCACCGTCGGTAGCCAGATGTTCGGGATCCTGCTGCTGTTCGTCGTCGACCGAAGCGCGGTGATGTATGCATGGGGTGGCGTGGTCGGCCAGTGGGGCGCCATGTTGCTCGGGTTGGTGTGGGTGCGTCCCCGGTGGCGTGGTGTCGCCGACCTGGCCACGCTGCGCCGGGCCATACGTTTGGGGCTGCCGCTGGTGCTCGCCAGTCTCTCGCAATTCATTCTCATCGCGGGCGACCGGTTCATCATCCAGCGGGCGTATGGCGAGGTGCAGGTGGCCCGCTACCAGGTGGCCTTCACTGTGGGCAACGTCATGGTGCTCCTCCTCACCTTCACCAACCGGGCTTGGCTGCCGCGGCTCAAGGCCGTGAGCAATGTCCGGCAACGCTGGCAGCTGATAGGCAGTTCCCGGGACGGTATCTATTGGCTGCTCGGCTGGGCCCTCATAGGTTTGACGATCGGGGCCGCGCCGCTGCTCCGCATCTTCGCGCCCAGCTCCTACGAACCGAGCTCGCTCGTGTTGGTGGTGTTCCTCGTTGGGCTCTGCGGATTGCCTGTGGCGGCCGGCGGGGCAAGCTCTCGGATGCTCATTACCGTACGAGTGTCATCGCCGCTGGCCTGGAGCGCCGTGGCGGCAGCAGTAACCAAGATCGCCGCAACCCTGCTCCTGATCCGCTGGTTTGGCCTGCCCGGCGTGGCGGTGGCCACCCTTTTCGCGGTGGTTGTGCAGACCCTCTGGCTGCGGGTAGCGGTCGCTCGCCGGCACGGCACCGAGCCCTCTAGCCGGCGTAGCCTCGTGTTTCTCGCGGTATCTGTGGTGGTGGCGGCCGGCACGGTCGTCCTCATACCGCAGACCCCAACGTGGAATCTGGCGAGGTTCGTGCTAGGCGCCTTGTGCCTGGTTCCCTTCTTCCTCAGTTTGAAGGCGCTCCGCGGCGTGAACCCGAACCCGCCCGTCGCCACGGCAACCTAGGATCGGATGTCCAGAATTGGTCTCCTGCTGCGCTGGCATAGGACGACGTACGCCCCGGATTTTTCCACGCCCAACAGTCCCGGGCGCAGCGCCCCGGTCCTAGCGGCCGTACTTGCCGTGGCGCTCCTCGTCGTCGCGGTGACGGGCGGCAACGGCAAGGAGCCGCCAACCGCCGGCTCGCCCAGCAGCCCTCAGCCCCCCTGTCCGGGACCGTCGCATCCGGCGCCCGGGGGGAGCTGGTGGCCCATCTACCGGGAGGACTTCGATGCCCAAGTCGCCGAGGGCGGCTTTGTCAACCACAGTACCGACGACTGGGAGCTGGCGGACGGTGTCCCGTACAGCAGGTCGCTGCGCTCTTATCCTGATGGCTGGGCGACCACGCATGATCTCTCGGTGAACTTCGCCTCGAGGACCGCGAGTGTGGTGTCGGAGGCGATGGGCGCTCACGGCGTCTTCCAGCTGCGCGCCCACAGTGCCGAGATCGATGGCCGGACTCGAGCGCTCGGCGGCTCATTCACTCCTGTGATCAGGCCCGATGCGAGCACCGGCCAGCTCCAGGTGGCCCAGACCTATGGCCGCTATACCGTCCGATTTCGGACCGTCGGCGGATACCGGTCGGGCAGTGACCCGGCGGCCGGCGCCGGCTATGGCACCGCCTTCTTGTTGTGGCCCGCAAGCGACAGATGGGCCGAGGGCGAAATCGACTTTCCCGAGATGGCTTGGGGTGGCCGGATCGGCGGCTTCGTCCACACCATCGGGAAGCCCTCAGTCACCTCCACCGAGTTCCGCGCGGAGACCACCACAGAAGAGGGCTGGAACGTTGCGACCATCGAATGGACGCCGGGACTTCTGCGTTTCTTCCTCAACGGCGAGGAGATCGCCCGCACCACGTCAGACGTGCCTTCGACGCCTTTTCGATGGGGCTTCCAATCAGGTGGGATGCTGTCCACGCCGCCCGCCGACGTCACCGGCTACCTCTACGTCGACTCGATTCTCATCGAGGCCTACCGGCCCAGCTGAGGCGTCGAGGTGACCTGAGCCCGTGCCTCCGGTGCGCGAATTACTGTCCTTATCTGTGGTAGTGCGACACCCAGGCGATTTTGATTTTCGAGCTAGCCGGGGTCAATGCGTTGGGTACCCCGCCGTCAACCGTCTCATACGCACTCGCGCTGCCGTGCGGGTCCATCGCCCCGGTCTGAAAGCCTAGCCACATTCTCTTCGTCGTCACGGGCACGTTGTCGAGAATCCCCGTGACGGTGCCATCGATGGTAAAGATGATGCGGTCGTTGTCGAAGATGACGCCATAGGTATGCCACTCGTGGGTGTTGACCGTGTGTACGCTCATGG
>Ga0307409_100000152_pt1 | contig 26310 bp, 26 predicted proteins | sample 322Ometagenome_2_FD_203888 | JGI IMG/M metagenome (GOLD analysis project Ga0307409, IMG submission 203888) | Maize rhizosphere microbial communities from greenhouse at UC Davis, California, United States - 322HYB-O-2 | ecosystem: Host-associated > Plants > Roots > Rhizosphere > Soil | place... | reverse complement strand
TCTACCACTGAGCTACATCGGCCTTGCAGAGAAGGAACGGAAGAAACTCGCCGTCCAAGCAATCGCAAGCCTCATTTTCCCTCCCGTGCCGCTATCGACCGATCTCTTCGACTACACCCTGCCCCCGCACCTCGTCGCGCAGACTCCCGCCGCACGGCGCGACGCCTCGCGCCTCATGGTCGTCAACCGCGCCACTCGCACCGTCGCCCACCACACGTTCGCAGACCTCCCGCAATTTCTCCGCGCCGGTGACACCCTCTTTCGCAACAACGCCGCCGTCCTCCCCGCCCGCCTCCACGCCAAGCGCCCCACCGGCGGCGTGATCGAGTGCCTCTTGCTCCGGCCTGATACCACACATGGCGACAATGTCTGGTGGTGCCTCGTCCGCCCGGGGAAAAAGCTGCCCGTCGACGCCACGTTTGCCCACGCCGATGATTTCTCCGGCACCGTGCTCGCCAAAGACCCTGAAGGCGCCGCGCTCATTCGCTTCACCACGCCCGCCGGTCTATCCATCGTCGATGTGGCCAACCGCCTGGGCGACGTGCCGCTCCCGCCCTACATTGAGCGCGCCGATCCCACCGCCGAGCGTCCGCGTGACATCGAGCGTTACCAGACCGTTTACGCCAACCGCGCCCGACAGGTCGCCGTCGCCGCGCCCACCGCCGGTCTGCACTTCACCCCCGAGTTGCTCGCCACCCTCGCATCGCAAGGCGTCGATGCCGCCGAGATCACGCTTCACGTGGGCCTGGGCACCTTCAAACCCATCGACGCAGCCACCGTGGAAGAACACGCCATCCACCGGGAACTCTACGAATTGCCCGTCGCCACCCAACGCGCCTTGTTTCCCGCAACACGCACGGCAACGGGCCGGCGTATCTGCGTTGGAACTACGAGTGTGCGCTCGGTGGAGGATTTTCTTTCGCGCCACGACGCGCCGCTCGACCACCCGCATTTCGCCGAGGCGGGCATCTTTATCTATCCGCCACGCACGTTCCGCGGAGTCGACGCGCTCATCACCAATTTTCACCAACCGCGCTCCACCTTGCTGTGCCTCGTGTCGGCGTTTCTCACGCCCGGATCAACCGACGGCATCACGTGGTTCCGGGAGCTCTACGCCGAGGCCATCGCCCGCGAATACCGGTTCTTCAGCTACGGCGACGCGATGTTGATCTTGTGATCGAAGAAATCGCGGTGAGTCGCTTGCGCTTTAGCAATCAACGCATTGCCTGATCGACATTCGCATGACCGAAGCATCCCCGAAACCCGAGTCACCGACACCCTCCGGCACACCCGCCTGGCGCGTGCTCTTCCGTATGCTCGGTGGTTTTCTCGCCCTGTTCTGCTTCGCCTTCTGGGCGGCCGCCGGGTGGAACCGCGGATGGACCAAGACCCAGATCCCGATCAAGCAGGTGGACGATATCACCGGCATCGAATTTGTGACTTACAAAGATCATTTTATGCCGGGCGTGGAACTCTTGAGCCTCGGCGTTTTCTTCAGTCTGGCCTTGTTTGCGATCACCTTCATCCGACGCAAATCCCGCTAATTTCGTTCGTATCCATCCTTCAAACTCATGAAAAAAATCGCCCTGCTCGCTTCCCTCGCCCTCGCAGCCTCCCTCAACGCCGCCCCGATTTCCTTCGATTTCAAAGATCCCAAGGGCGTCAACGCCGTCGGCTTCCATCTGGACTCAGTGCTTGAGCCCATCTCCGGCACCGCCGGTGGAGTGACCGGCACCGTCAGCTTCGATCCCGCCGCACCCGCATCGACGTCCGGCAAAATCGTTGTCGCCGCCGCGTCCCTCAAAGTGCCCAACGGCACCATGACCGATCACCTCCTGAGCGACGGTTGGATCGATGCCAAAGGCCATCCCGAGATCACCTTCGAACTCGTGAAACTCGACAACGTGAAGACCGCCGGCACCACCACAACCGCTGACGCCTCTGGCAAATTTACGCTCAAAGGCGTGACCAAGGACGTCACCGTGCCGGTTAAGATCACCTATCTGGCCGACGCACTCGAAAAACGCACCAAGCCCGGCAACAAGGGCGACCTGCTCGTCGTGCGCGGCGAGTTCACCATCCTGCGCGGCGATTACGGCATCAAACCCGGTCAGAACGAGGACAAGGTGGCCAACGAGATCAAACTCAGCATCGCCATCGTCGGCAGCGCCCCCAAGGCCTGAGTCTTCGTAACCGCACTATTCGCCGGCCCTCAACAGGGCCGGCTTTTTTGTGGCCCTTCACGTCCACTGCCGCCTCTGTGTTCTCCATGACGGATGCCGAACTCCAAACCCTGATCGAAGACGCCACGTTTGACTACACGATGGGCGACACTGACGCGGCCCTCGCCAAGCTCAGCCGCGCCACCGAATCCGCACCGCAATCGTTCGAAGCCTGGCACGCCCTCGCCGAGATTCATTTTAGCCTGCGCCGTTTCGATGATGCGCTTCGCGCCGCCGAGAAGGCCCACGCACTTCGTGGCGACGACCTCTTCATCAACACGACCCTATCCCGCATCTGGATGGAAAAAGGCGACAAGGCCACCGCCGAGAAATACGGTGCACAGGCCAAGATTCTCAGCTGGAAGGACCAGCTTAAAAATCCCGACGCCCACCAAGGCGGCGTGCAGTAACCAGGGCGGTTACTGCTGCTGGGAGTTATCGGAACTCCGCTGCGCTTCGTCGATTCGGCGCATGTGTTCCGCCCCGCTCGCCACGCGAGCCGGCATATTGCCCGGCAACGCCAGCGATGCGATGCCGTAGCCCATCCCCATCAGTCCATCGGTCCAGAGCAGACGGCCCGTGAATAAATCGAGGCAAAACAACTCGCCCTTCGTGGTCGCGAATACACGGCATTCATCCGCCACCAGTGTGACAAAATCTTGATTCGTCCATCCCGACTTCAACGCCGTCTGCCACACACGCCGCCCGGTCTCCCGCTCGAACGCGAGCACGGTGCACTTGGTGGCAAGAAGCACAATCGAGTCGGCGGTCATTTCGGGAGACAGTCGGCGTTATTTATGAGTGATCGGGACGGTCAGTTTTTGTCCACCGCAGGAGCGATGGGAGCACTCGGAGCGGGTTTCGTTTCCGTGCCGAGGAATGACGGCAGATTCAGACCCACGCTCTTCGCGAGTTCGTTGATCGGCAGCACACCCTTGTAGAGGTCCTGCACGAACTGGCCGGGGCCATTGCCGGTCCCGTTGGAACCGTTGCCGCCGCCCATGACGATGACCTTCTCGAATGAGAGACCCTTGATCGCACCCGCCTGGATCTCGGCGATGCGCACGATGTTTTCCGCAATGAGGAGCTGCGTCGCGCCGGCGGTGTCGTCCGCAACACGGAGGAGTTTCTCGAAGCCTTGCGCCTTCGCGTCGAGCAGCGCGCGCGTGCCCTCGGCCTCGGCCGTAAGTTTGGCTTGGATACCGGTCGCCTCGGCGGAGAGCTTGGCACGAATACCGGCGGCCTCGCCCTCGGCGACGCGTTTCACACCCTCGGCCTCGGCATCCTTCTGGATGACGTAAGCGGCGGACTGACCTTCCTGGAGAATCTTCGCCTGCGCCGCCTTGGCTTCGGCGTCGATGCGCACACGTTGCTTCTCGATTTCAGCCTTCACGATCTGGTCGGCCTGCTGCTGGGCCTTTTCACGGTCGGCACGGGCGAGTTCGGCTTCTTGCTGGGCCTTGTAGCCTTCCTGGAGAGCGCGAGCCTCGGCGACCTTTTGGGCGGCTTCGACACGGCGCTTGGCCTCGGCCTGCTCGGAGGCGAGATCGGCGTCGGATTTGGCGATGATGGCCTGGGCGGTGTTTTGACCGCGCTTGGCTTCGGCCTGGGCGTTGGCCACGCGAATGGCCTGCTCGCGCTCGGCTTCGGCGCGACCGATGGAGCCGCGCTGGTTTTCCTGGGCGACCTTGATCTGCGCGTCGTTGATGGCGCGGGCGGCGGATTCCTTGCCGAGCGCGTCGATGTAGCCGGACTGGTCTTTGATGTCGCGGATGTTGCCGTTGATCATGCGCAGACCGACCTTGTGGAGCTCGACCTCGACGCCCTTGGTGATCGCGGCGATGAGCTTTTCGCGGTCGTTGTTGATCTCCTCGATCGTCATCGAAGCGAACACGACGCGCATCTGGCCCATGATGATTTCGGCGGCGAGTTGCTGCACCTCGTCCAGCGAACGACCGAGCAGGCGCGTGGCGGCGTTTTGCATGACCTCGGGATCCGTGGAGATGCCGATGGTAAACGAGGCAGGCGCGTCGATACGGATGTTCTGACTGGAAAGCGCCCCCTTCAACTCGATGTCCAGCGTAATGGGCGTCAGGTCGAGGTAGGAGTAGCTCTGGAAGAACGGAACCACGAAAGTCGCGCCGCCATGATAGCATTTGGACGAGAGGCCGCTGGAGACTTTACCGTAGACCACGAGGATTTTGTCCGGTGGGCACATGCGGTAACGCGAGATCAGCGTCGATGCGATGATCAAGAGGAAGAGTGCGACGAGTGAGATGGCGATGATTTCGATCATGGAGAGAAGTTGAAGTGGAACTGGAAAAGGGAGTTAACGGACGCCGTAATCAGAGCGGCTCGACCAGCACGGTGCGCGGGTCGATGATCTGAATGACCTTCACGCGTTCGCCGCTGGAAATAGCGCGGTCGGCGGTGTTGAGCGCAGAGAATGTTTCCTGACGTCCGCGGAAGCTCACGACCACCTGGCCGCCGGGAGCCTTGGACGCTGGCAGGGTGATATAAACCGTGCCGGTCGCGTTGAGTGCGTCCTCGATGCGAACCGTGCCATCGCTGCGCATGCCATGAATCGCGCGAAACATGACCACGATGATCGCCATGAGAGGGCCGCCGGAGAGCACTGCGACGATGGTGGCTGCAATCATTCCCAAGCCGCCGTCGAGCGCGAGCCCGCCGCCCCAGCCAAAGCCAAGGAAGAAGCCGGTGAGCGGTTTGACCGAAAAGATGCCGCCGCCACCATCTCCGGAATCGGCAGCCCCGATCGCATCAACGGCGTCGTGGTGCTCCATCCCGATCACCGCCAGGATCGCGAGAATCACCGCCATAAAACCGGCGATCACGCCAATCCCGTAAAACACCTGTCGCGCGAGGTTGAGTTCATCCCACCACTGCGACACCTGATTGAGCAAAGCGAGGGTAGTCATTTAAGCTTTTGGAGAATCGCAGATAACGCAGGCCTCGAATATTACAATGTCGACTGCAAATTCGCCGCATGAGGATGGAATGCCGCCAATTGACACCCGCCAAGCCATCCGCCTAGCCTCCCCCGCTTCACATGGAAAAACCTGCCTACACCCTCGAGTTCGAGAAGCCCTTGCGCGACCTCAGCGCCCAGCTCGAGCAGCTCAGCCAGCAGTCCCTTGAGAACAACCTCGACGTGGCCAACGAGATCACCGCCATCGAGCGCAAGATCGCCGCCACCCAGCGCGAAATCTACTCCAGCCTCACTCCGTGGCAAAAGGTGCAAATCGCCCGCCACCCCAAGCGCCCCTACGCTCTCGATTACGTTAGTCTCATCTGCGAAAACTTCGTCGAGCTGCACGGCGACCGCCAGTTCAACGACGACCGCGCCCTCATCGGCGGCACCGCGTTTTTCAACGGCGAAGCCATCATGGTCATCGCCCAGCAGAAGGGCCGCGAAACCAAGGAAAAGATCGCCCGCAATTTCGGCATGCCCCAGCCCGAGGGTTACCGCAAGGCGCTCCGCCTCATGAAGACCGCGGAGAAGTTCGGCCTGCCTGTCATCACTTTCATCGACACCCCCGGCGCCTATCCCGGCCTCGGCTCCGAAGAACGCCACGTATCCGAAGCCATCGCGGTCAATCTCCGCGAAATGGCCATGCTCCGCGTCCCCTCGATCTCCGTCGTCGTCGGCGAAGGCGGTTCCGGTGGCGCCCTCGGCATCGGCGTGACCGACCGTGTGCTCATCTTCGAAAACAGCTACTACTCCGTCATCTCGCCGGAAGGCTGCGCCGCGATTCTCTGGAAAGACCCCGCCGCCGCGCCCAAGGCCGCCGAGGCTCTCAAGCTCAACGCCGACCAACTGGAAAAACTCGGCGTGGTCGACGAGGTCATTGCCGAGCCTTTCGGTGGTGCGCACAACGACTACGAAAAAGCCGCCGCCACCCTCCGCTACGCGTTGCAGAAACACCTCAACGACCTGCGCGGAATGAAGGGCGACGCCCTGCTGGACAATCGTTACGAGCGTTACCGTCGCCTCGGCATCTACGAGGAAGCCGGCGTGGTGCACAACTGATCCATTCGCATAAAAAAAAGGCGGGCCGTTACTGGCCCGCCTTTCTTGTGTCAGCGCCTTCGTTATCACCGTCCGCCCGAGCGACGCACCGTGATCAGCTTCACTTCGGTTGTCCGCTTCGTCTCCGCGTCGTAATCAACCAACGCGCCCGAAATGCGCACGTCGCCCTCGGCGACTTCGAACCGGCGCGGCATGCCGTCGATAAAACGTCCGAGCACCGGCGCGACTTCGCGGCCCAGCACCGAAGCATACGGCCCCGTCATGCCCACGTCGCACATAAAACCTGTGCCCTTTGGCAGCACGCACGCGTCGGCCGTCGGCACATGCGTATGCGTGCCAAGCACGGCGATCGCCCGCCCATCGAGATGCCAGCCGAGCGCGATTTTCTCGCTCGTCGCCTCGGCATGGATTTCCACCAGAAAACCATCGGCCTTGCCTTCGAGTTTCTTGAGCATCGCATCAGCCGCGAGGAATGGACACTCGGCCTTCATGCCCATGAACGTGCGGCCGAGCACCGTAAACACGGCCAGACGGAAACCTTTTACGTCCAAAATCACGTGATCCGCCCCCGGGCAGGCGGAGGGAAGATTGGCCGGACGGCACACAGTGGGAAAATCATCGATCTCATCATCCCAACCACGCTGGTCCCACACGTGGTCACCCAGCGTAAGGGCATCGATGCCGGTTCCGAGCAAAGTCTTGGCCAGCGTGCCCGTGATGCCTGAACCCGCGGCAACGTTTTCTCCATTGGCGATAACCACATCCACCTTCAGGTCGGCGCGCAGCCGCTGCAATCGCTCGGCCAGAATCTCACGGCCCGGCTTCCCGACGATATCTCCAATAAACAGAATTTTTGGCACGTCGCAGAAAGTGCACAGCATGGACCGCAAACCAACCCCAAACGTCCCGCTTTACACTCTTGCCAGAAACCGGGTGGAGAGGTTTTCTCTCGCCCTTACGTTATCACGTTTAAACGCCCATGAAATCGTCAACCTCTCCCTCGTCGTTTCCCCAACCTGAAATTGGCCGCGCCATGAACGGTGCCGACGTCGTTGTGGAGTCGCTGGCCCGCGAAGGCGTTGACGTGATTTTTGCTTATCCCGGCGGCGCCTCACAGGAGCTGCACCAAGCCTTTGCCCGTTCCGACAAAGTGCGCGTGATCCTCCCCCGCCACGAACAGGGCGGTTCGTTTGCCGCCGAGGGTTACGCCCGTGCCACCGGCAAAGTCGGCGTGTGCATGGCCACCAGCGGCCCCGGCGCGACCAACCTCGTGTCCGCCATCGCCGACGCCTTCATGGACTCGACCCCGATGGTCGCCATCACCGGCCAGGTGTTCACCAAATTTATCGGCAAGAGCGCGTTTCAAGAAACCGATTTCTTCGGCATGACCCTGCCGATCGTGAAGCACAGTTATCTCGTGCTCAACGCCGCCGACCTCCCGCGCATCATCAAAGAAGCGTTTTATCTCGCCCGCACCGGTCGTCCCGGTCCCGTCGTCATCGACATCCCAAAGGACGTGCAGCAGGCCAAGCTCACCCCGGTTTTCCCTGCGACGATTTCCTTCGCCAACCCGACCTTGGGCGCGTTGCCGCAAGCCTCCGACGACCAGCTCAAGCGTATCATTGACCTGATCTCTGCCGCCAAGAAACCGGTGATCTACGCCGGCGGTGGCGTGATCTCGGCCGAGGCCCACGCCGACCTGAAGACCTTCGCGGAAAAAACCAACATCCCCGTCGCCACGACGTTGATGGGCATCGGCGCTTTCCCTGAGTCGCACCCGCTCTCGATGCGCTGGTTCGGCATGCACGGTGCCGCCTACGGCAACTGGGCCGTGGACCAGAGCGATCTCGTGCTATGCCTTGGTGCTCGCTTCGACGACCGCATCACCGGCGATGCCGCCAAATTCGCCGCGAATGCCACGATCGTTCACATCGACATCGATGCGTCCGAGCACAACAAGAACAAGCGCGTCCAGTTCCCCGTCGTCAGCGACGTGAAGCACGCGCTGGTCCGCCTCAACGAACTGATCGCCGCCGCCAAGTTCACCGCGCCCGACATCAAACCCTGGCTCACGCAGATCAACGCGTGGAAGCGTGACTACCCGTTCAGCTTCGAGGACAACAAGCACATCCTTCCGCAGGAGGCCATTCAGGCGCTTTATGAGCTCACCAAGGGCGAGGCCATCATCGCCACCGGCGTGGGCCAGCACCAGATGTGGGCCGCGCAGTTCTACCGCTTTGACGAACCGCGCCGTTACATCAGCTCGCTGGGCCTTGGCGCGATGGGCTATGGCTATCCTGCCGCCCTTGGCGCGAAGGTCGCCTGCCCTGATCGCCAGGTCATCGACATCGACGGCGACGGCTCCTTCCTGATGAACATCCAGGAACTCGCCACCGCCGCGGTGGAGAAGATTGCCGCGAAGGCCATGATCTTGAACAACCAGCACCTCGGCATGGTGGTGCAGTGGGAAGACCGTTTCTACCAAAGCATCCGCGGTAACACGATCCTTGGTCACCAAGACAACATCGGCAGCCCCGACAATCCAGGCGGCCTGTATCCCGACTTCGTGAAGATCGCCGAAGGCTTCGGCGTGAAGGGCCGCCGCGTCATCAAGAAGAGCGAACTGCGCGAAGCCATTCAGGAGATGCTCGACCACGACGGTCCCTACCTGCTCGACGTGATCGTGCCCTACACCGAGCACGTGCTTCCGATGATCCCCGCCGGCAAAACGGTGAAGGACATGATCCTCAAGTAAGCGGAATCCACTCTGCGGATACAAAAAGACCCGGGCCGAAAAGCCCGGGTCTTTTTTACGGCTGAATCACAAGCCGTCGAAGGTTGATGAATGACCACGCCCATTGGGCATTGGTCATTCGTCATTGGTCATTCCAGCCGCAGGCTGGTCAGATCGCCTTGAACACCACGGCGGCGTTCTGTCCGCCGAAACCGAGATTGTTGCTCATGACGACCTTCACCTTGGCCTGACGCGCGACATTCGGCACGTAGTCCAGATCACACTCGGGATCGGGCTCGTGGAGGTTGATCGTCGGCGCGATGGAGCCGGTATGGATCGTCTTCACGCTGATTACGCTCTCGATGCCGCCAGCCGCGCCGAGAAGATGGCCCGTCATCGACTTGGTCGAGCTGACCGGCAGCGACTTGGCGTGTTCACCAAACACGCGTTTGATGGCGAGCGTTTCAAACTTGTCGTTGTAAGGCGTGCTGGTGCCGTGGGCGTTGATGTAATCGACCTGATCGGGCGTGATGCCGGAGGACTTAAGCGCACGGTTCATGGCCATGCCGAGGCCCTTGCCCTCGGGATCGGGCATGGTGATGTGGTGCGCGTCGGCTGTGGCGGCGTATCCGGTGATCTCGGCGTAAATGCGGGCGCCGCGTTTACGCGCGTGCTCCAGCGACTCCAGCACGAGCACGCCGGCGCCCTCGCCCATCACAAAACCATCACGGCCGAGCGAGAACGGACGGCTCGACGTGGCCGGGTCGTCGTTGCGCGTGCTCATCGCGCGCATCGAACAGAAACTGGCGTAAGCAAAGGGTGTGATCGCGGCCTCGGCACCGCCGGCGATCATCACGTCGGCATCGCCGCGCTTGATCATGTGCATCGACTCGCCGATGGCATGCGTGCCCGTGGCACAGGCCGATACGACGCCGAAATTCGGACCCCGCGCGCCAATTTCGATCGCGAACATGCCCGAACAGATGTTGCCGATCAGCGCCGGGATGGTGAATGGGGAAACTTTGCGTGGACCACCGTCGAATAGCTTCTTGAGCTGCGTCTCATAGGTCATCATGCCGCCGATGCCCGAGCCGATGACCACGCCGACGCGGTCAGGATCTTCCTGCGCCATGTCGAGGCCCGAGTCCTTGAACGCCTGCTTGGCGGCGCAGAAACCAAAGTGGGTGTAGCGGTCATTGCGACGCGCCTCCTTGGGGTCCATGTGCGCCTCCGGATTCCAATTGCGCACTTCGGCACCGACTTGTGTCGCGAATGGCGCGGGGTCGAACAATGATACGCGATCAATACCGGGTTTGCCCGCGAGCAGGCTGGCCCAGAAGGAGTCCACATCGTGGCCAAGGCCATGAATGGCACCAAGACCGGTGACGACAACGCGCTGGGAAGCAGGAAGGTTTTCCATGAGATCGAAAAAAAGGAATGATGGGAAGGGCCTCCGTCAAATTGCGAAGCAGGCCGGGTGAAACGACTGGGAGGTTACCCGATAACCGGTGCTGTGACGGGAGTGCCTAAAAACAAAAAGGCGTCCTACCAGCAGTCTCGTGAGAGGCTCGGTAGAACGCCAGAAATGAAACGCTGATTACTTGGCGCCGGCTTTGGCGGTGATGTATTCAACAACCTGGCCAACGGTGGTGAGCTTCTCGGCATCGGACTCGGGAATCTCGCCCTTGATCTCGTCCTTGAATTCTTCCTCGAAAGCCATGATCAGCTCGACGGTGTCGAGAGAATCGGCACCGAGATCGTCCAGGAAAGAGGCCTGGGGCGTGATCTGCTCTTCGTTAACGTTAAGCTGGTTAACGATGATCTCTTTGACGCGTTGTTCGATGGTTTTTTGGTCGGCCATGATAAGTAGTGCTTGAGGGTTTTGAAGGGGTCACATCGCCATACCGCCGTCAACGGCAAAAACTTGGCCAGTAACGTAGGAGGACTCTTCGGAGGCGAAGAAAGCGACGGCATGAGCGATCTCGGCGGCTTCGCCGAAACGCTGCATGGGAATGAGGGCGGTGGCGCCTTTTTGGACTTCTTCGCTGAGTTCGGCGGTCATGTCCGTCTTGATGAAGCCGGGGGCGACCACGTTGGCGGTCACGCCGCGTTTGGCGAATTCCTTGGCGATCGACTTGGTGAGACCGATCATGCCGGCCTTGGCCGCACCGTAGTTGGCCTGGCCCGCGTTGCCCATGATGCCGGTGACGGAGGAAATGTTGATGATGCGGCCCCAACGATTGCGGCACATGGGCCAGCCGATGTGCTTGGTCCAGTGGAAGCAACTGGTGAGGTTTGTCTGGAGCACGGAGTTCCAGTCGTCGTCGGACATACGAGCAAGCAAACCGTCGCGAGTGATGCCCGCGTTGTTCACGAGAATGTCGATCTTGCCGAATTCCTTGAGGAGCTCTGCAGAGGCTGCCGCCACGGCGGCGCCGTCGGCGACGTCCACGGCACGAGCCACGGCCTTGCCGCCGGAGGCGGTGATGGCGGCGGCGACGGCGCCGCAGGACTCCGCGGATTTGGAGACGCAGATGACGGTGACGCCTTTGGCGGCGAGGGCTTCGGCGATGGCTTTGCCGATGCCGCGTCCGGCGCCGGTTACGAGGGCGGTTCTGTTGGTGAAGGTCATGGTTTGTTAGAAGTAGCGGGAGTGAGTAACGGGTAGCGAGTAGAAGAAAAAAACAGCGAGCAGGGGGAATTGAATGCTGCGTGATGCTCGCTACTCACTACCCACTACTCGCTACTTTTCCGCTCAATACACGTCGCGCTGGTAGCGCTTGTCCTTCTTCATCTGCTTCACGTAGTCGACGGCCTGCTCGGCGGTCATGCCGCCGTGCTGCGCGATCACATCGTGAAGGGCGACATCGACGTCCTTGGCCATGCGCTTGGCATCGCCGCACACGAAAAAATAGCCGCCGCCGCTTATCCACTTCCAGAGCTCGGCACCTTTTTCGCGCATCTTGTCCTGCACGTAAACCTTCAGAATCTGGTCGCGCGACCAGGCGAGGTCGAGATGCGTGACCTGGCCCTTGGCAACGTAGGCCTCCCACTCCTCTTGATAGAGGAAGTCGGTATGGCTCTTCTGATCGCCGAAGAACACCCAGTTGCGACCGGTGGCGCAGGCGGCGACGCGGTCCTGAACAAAGGCGCGGAACGGAGCGATGCCGGTGCCGGGGCCGACCATGATGGCGTCCTTGGTCGTGTCCTCGGGAGGGCCGAAATGGGAGTTGGAAACAAAGACGGGCGTCGGGGTTTCGTTCACGCGCACGCGGTCGGCGAGGAACGTGGAGCACACGCCATGGCGCTCACGATGATTGGTCGTGTAGCGGACGATCGCGACGGTGAGGTGGATCTCGTTGGGATAGGGCTTCGAGGACGACGCGATCGAGTAGAGACGCGGCATCAGCTTGCGCAGGTGATCGACGAACTCTTGGGGAGTGAGCTTGGCGGAGGGGAACTCGGAGAGGATGTCGATGTATTCGCGCTCATCGAGATAACCGGCGAGGGCTTCCTTGGCCTCGGGCTTGAGGAGCGCCTCGAGCTTGGCCTTTTCGGCGACATCCGTGGCCTTGTTGAAAAGGGTCGTGACGATCTTTGAAGTCGGGCCGGAGAGGGCGAGGCGGTGCGACAGGGCCTCGCGCAGAGAAATCGGGGTCGCCAGTTTCAGCATCGCGGGCGAGACGGACTCGTCGCCGGTTGCACCGAGTTTCTCAAGGATTTCGGCGACCTCGACGGGACGGTTGGTCGGGAAAACACCGAGGGAATCGCCGGCTTTGTAGGTGAGGCCGCTGTCGCCGAGATTAACGACAAAATGGCGGGTTTCCTTGGCGGAGCCAGGCTTGTTGAGCAGGCGATTCTCGGTGATTTTGGCCGGGAACGGATTGTCTTTGGAGAAGGCGGAAGTGGCGGCGGGAGCTGACATAAAAATAAGAATTGAGGGAGAGCACCCACGCTCCCGCAAGCCCTTAGTTTCAACGAGTGGCGCGCGAGCTTGCGTCGGCCTGCGCTTTGCCGCCAACTTGGCCGCTCATGAGCGAATCCGAGCCTATCCGCCTGCAAAAATTCCTAGCCGAAACCGGCATCTGTTCCCGCCGCGACGCCGAGGTGCTCATTCGCGAGGGCGAAGTCTGGGTGAATGCCGTGAAAGCGATCCCCGGCCAGAAAGTCACCCCGGGCGTGGACAAGGTCACGGTCAGCGGCAAAGCCATCAAACACGCCAAGCCCCAGCCGAAGATCACGCTCGCGATGAACAAACCACGCGGTCTCGTCTGCTCCAACGACGACCCGTTCAACCCCGAGACGGTGTTCGATCAGCTTCCCCGCGAATTTTCCAAATTCCGTTTCTTTTGCGCCGGTCGCCTCGACAAGGAAAGTGAAGGCCTGCTCATCCTCACGACCGACGGCGACCTCGCGAATCGCCTGATGCATCCGCGCAACGTCGTCGTTAAGCGCTATTTTGTTTCCCTCAAGAAACCCTTTCCGCAATCCCGCATCGGACAACTGGTCCGGGGCATCACGGTTGAAGGCGAGCACCTCAAGGTGGAGACGGCCACCTTGGTCAATCCGAGCAAAAACGAGGAATCCGAAAGTCTGGACGTGTCGATGCACCACGGGAAAAAACGCGAGATTCGCGTTCTTTTCGGCAAGCTCGGCTACGACGTGAAACGCCTTAAGCGCTACCAGATCGGCTCGTTCCCGCTGAAAGGCATTCCCGCGCGAGCCATGAAACAACTTTCCGAAAAAGAAATTAATTCCCTCTTCAAAGATCCCGGCATACATCCCCACGCCGTAGCCCTTGCCAAACGCACCGCTAAAAAAAATGAAGCTTAACACCTCACTCTTCGCCGCCCTTCTCGTTGGCGCCGCGACCGCTCTCAACGCCGCGCCCTTGACCGAAACCACCGCGGTTTATTCCAAGCCCGACGCATCTTCGGCGACCATCACCTCGCTGAAGGCCGGGACCGAACCCGCCGTCGCCCCGGGCGTCAGCGCCCCCGCAGGCTGGACCGCCGTGACGTTGGCCGGACCCCACGAGGTTTACGCCGCCAACAAAGACGTCACCAAGGCCCTGGATGTGCGCGCCGGGTCGCCCTACCTGACCGATGCCAAGAGCACGGCTCCCGTTCTCGCGCTCGCCGAAAAAGGCGACCAGACCGAGATCATCGACTACCGCGGCAAGTGGACCAAGCTCCGCCTCACCAAGGCTGTGACCGGTTACATCAAGACGCCCGCCAAGGCCGCCACTCCCGTGGTCTCCGCACCCAGCGTTCCCGCCGCTTCTGTGCCTCCGCAAGCCGTCACCACGATCGGCAAGGCCGCCCCGGTCGGCGACGGTGGCTCCAGCGCCCTGCCCCGCCTCTTCCAAGGTAAGTTCACTTCCACCTACAACCCGCTGCGTCCCCGCCGCCCCTATGATTTCCAACTCACCGACGATGCGGGCGCGCGTTATGCCTATGTCGACGTGAGCAAGCTCCTCGCGACCGAGCAGCTCAACAAATACACCGACCGCACCGTGATCGTTTACGGCACGGCCAAAGCCGTCCCCGGCACCAAGGACATGGTCGTCGTCGCCGAAAGCCTCCAGCTCCGCTAAAACGCCACCCGGATTACTGCCCACGAAACACACGAAAATTACACGAAACGAGGATTTCCTTTTCGTGTCGTTGCGTGTGTTTCGTGGGCTTCTTATTTTTAAACCATGGAACTGATCGACGGTAATCAAATCGCGGCCGACATCGTCGCCGAACTCAAATCCCAGGTCTCCGCCCTCACCGGTCGCAAGCCCTGCATCGCCCTCGTGCGCGTCGGCGAAGATCCGGCCTCCGTCTCCTACGTGAAGAAAAAGGAGAAGACCGCCGCCGACATCGGCATGGAAAGCCGCATCATTCTCCCGCCCGCCACCATCACGCAGGCCGAGCTCGAAAAACTTATCGACGACCTCAACGCCGATCCGACCGTGGACGGCATCCTCGTCCAGTCCCCGCTGCCCAAGCACCTCGACGAACCCGCCGCCTTCCGCCGTCTGGCCGCCCACAAAGACGTCGATGGTTTCCACACCCTCAACATCGGCAAGGTTGCCCAAGAGGATGACACCGGTTTCGTCGCCTGCACCCCCGCCGGCATCATGGAGCTCCTCGCCCGCTCCGGCACCGACCTGAAGGGCAAACACGTGGTCGTCCTCGGTCGCTCGCTCATCGTCGGCAAACCCGTCGCCCTCCTCGCCCTCCAGAAAAAAGCCGGCGCCAACGGCACCGTCACCATCTGCCACTCCGGCACCAAAGACGTCGCCAGCATCACCCGCCAGGCCGACGTGCTCATCGCCGCCATTGGTCGCGCCGAGTTCGTCACCGCCGACATGGTCAAACCCGGCGCGGTCATCATCGATGTGGGAATCAACCGTGTTGCCGATCCGTCCAAGAAAACCGGATACCGCCTCACCGGCGACGTCCATTTCCCGACGGTATCGACACTCGCCTCCAAGATCACTCCCGTCCCCGGGGGCGTGGGCCCCATGACCGTGGCCATGCTGATGAAAAATACCGTCAAAGCCTTCCGTCAGTCGGGATCGCAAGCCTGAGCCTTGATCCCGGCCGCCCGAGTGCTTAGTTAACTCCTCGATGCCTGTTCCTAAAATTCTGGTCGTCGACGACCAGCCCATCAACGTCCAGCTCCTCAAGCGCAAGCTGGAGAAGGAAGGCATCGACATTCTCACCGCCTATAACGGACAGGAGGCGCTCGACGTCGTCGCGCGCACCAAGCCTGATCTCATCCTGCTCGACGTGATGATGCCCGATATGGACGGCATCGAGGTCTGCCAGCGCCTGCAAGCCGACGAAAGCGCACGGCACATACCTATCATCTTCGTCACCGCCCGCACCTCCAAGGAGGGCAAAATCGAAGGCCTCGGCGTCGGCGCCGTCGACTACATCACCAAGCCCATCGACTTGGACGAAACCCTCGCCCGCGTGCAGACGCAGCTCCGCTTCGTTCAGATCAACCGCGAGATGCTCGACCTCCAGCGCCGCCTCGTGGAGGCACGCCGCGCCGCCACCATTGGCGCGGTCACGCAGGGCGTCGCGCACAACCTCAACAACCTCCTCGGCGTCGTCCTCGGCTACCTCGACCTCGTCAAAACCCACCACGACAAACCCGAGCAGGTGAAGAAAAACGCCGAGGGTGTGGAGAACGCGGTTCAGCGCATCGTTTCCATCATCCGTCAGCTCAGCACCCTGGTCGTCAAATCCCGGGTCCCGCTCACCCGCTGCAAGCTCAACGAAGTCCTCGATAGCGCCATCTCCCGCTATCAATCCGAGAATCAAATCACCCAACCCGTCATCATCGACAATCCGCTCGGCGAGCTGGCGATCGACACCCACATCGAAATTTTCGAGGACGCGATCGGCAAGGTGCTCATCAACGCGTGGGAAGCCTACGGCGAGAAACCCGCCGGCGAACGTCCGATCTGGCTGCGCACCGCGTTGGTGGAAACGTCCGAAGGCAAGATGGTCGAGATCACAATCGAAGATGCCGGATGCGGTATCGAAGAAAAAATCCGCGATCACATGTTTGAACCCTTCATCAGCTCGAAACACACGGTGGGCGTAGGCATGGGCCTGACCATTGCCCGTCACGCCCTGCGCAACCTCGGCGGCGAAGTCTCGTTGAGCGACCGCACCGGCGGAGGCACCTCCGCGACGCTCCTTCACCTGATCGAACGAAAGCCCAAGAAAACCACCCGGGCCGAAACCAATCGTTTAGGCTGAGTCGACCCCAAGCTCTTTTTATGTCCAAGATCGCCTTCATAGGAGCCGGCAACATGGCGGCCGCCATCGTCACCGGCCTGCTCGCCAAAAACGTCTGCGCCCCCTCCGACATTTCCTGCCTCGGCGGCGCGGGCGCCAGCGCCCAAAAGCTTTCCGACCGCACGGGTATTCGGCTTTCGACTACACCCGAAGAGCTGCTCGCCGAGGCCGATATCGTGGTAGTCGCCTTCAAGCCGCAGCACCTCGCCAACCTCGATCCTCGCCTGTCGGCGCTCACCGCCGGCAAGCTCGTCATCTCGGTTCTCGCCGCAAAGACGCTGGCCCGCCTTTCGTCCGCTTTTCCCTCGGCTCGCAACATCGTGCGCACCATGCCCAACACCCCCAGCGCCATCGGCGCGGGCATGACCGGCTGGTGCGCGCTGAATCCCCTCGCCTCCTCCGATCGCAACACGGTGCTCACCCTCCTCCGCGCCATCGGACGTGAAGTCGAGGTCCCCGAAAACCAGATCGAAGCCCTCATGGGCGTGAGTGGCTGCGGCCCGGCCTTTGTGTTCGAGTTCACCGCCGCGCTGCGCGAAGCCGGCGTTGCGGCCGGGCTCGACCGCGACACCGCCCAGATGCTTGCCGTGCAAACCCTCCTTGGCTCCTCGCGACTCATGGCCGAGACCGGCACCGAGCCCGAAACGCTGCGCAACCAAGTCACCTCCCCCAACGGCACGACGTTCGCCGGATTGAAGCGACTCGAAGCTCACAACTTCCGAGGGATTCTCGTGGAAACTGTGCAAGCCGCCAAAGCCCGCGCCGAGGAGTTGGCGCAGGGCTGACCACGGCTTACGCCCGACGCACGTCGATTCACAAAAAAAGCCCGGCCATTTCTGGCCGGGCTTTTTTTGTGAATCGAATCAAACGGCGTTTACTTGAACGGATCAAGCTCACCCGAGGTCCACGGCTTGGCGCGGGCCTTCTCGGTGTTCAGCACTTCAGTGACCTTATCTTTCGCGATCGGGACAGCCTTGTTGCCCCACTCTTGACGGATGTAGGTCAGGACTTGGGATATCTTCTCCTCGTTCCAATTGTAGCCTCCGCCGGTGACTTTACCGAAGGCGGGCATCGCGCCGCTATAAGTCTTGCCCTCAACTTCGACCGGGCCATTGAGACCGTGCAGCAACACACGGATCAGGCGCTCTTCATTGCCAACCACCCATTCGGAGGCGGCCAGAGGAGGATAGGTGCCTGCCACACCCGTGCCCGTTGCCTGGTGGCAGGTAGCACACACTTGGAGATACGACTTTTTACCTGCGGCGATCACCTGCTCAGGCGTGAGTTCCTTGGATCCGCCAGCGGTGGCCGCTTTAGGATCAAAGCGCTCGTCGTAAACCATCGGGCTGAAACCCGCACGGTAGTGAACGACGTAGATGCTCGTCACGAAAATCATCGTGGAGACGAACCCCAGAAGGAACAGCGGCGTCTTCTTGAAACCTTCCGTGGGCTCGGGCTTCTCGCTGATCAGCTTGGCGTGAACCTTTTGGATGCTCTCGTCGGAGGCACCACGCTCTGCGGTCAAATTCTTGTTCTGATCGGCGCTCATTTATGGCCCTCCTTCTTTTCTTCGGTCTTTTTCGGGGCGGGCGGGGTGTAGACGTTCTTCGTCTCGGGATACGCGTAGGTGTCTTTCAAGCTCTGCAGATAAGCGACCAACGCCTCGGCACGAGCGGTGGGAACCACTTCAAAACCTGCGGCGGGCGCATGGGTTTCAGGGAGCTTGAGCGCCTTGGCGGAGGGCTGACCCACGACCTGCTGTTTCTTAAAGAGAAACGCGTAACGGGGCATGCTTGAATCCGCCACGACCAGCTTAGGATCGTAAAGATAGCGATAGAGCCAATCAGCGGTGAACTCGGCGCCATCGGCGTTCTTGCGAGCGGCAAGGTTGCGAAGGTCCGGGCCCACGCGCAACGAACCCAGAAGCACGCGCTCTTCACGAAGGTAATCGCGAGCGACACTTTGACGTTCGCCCCAGCCGCGGCTGTGTTCGCCGATGTCGGAGCCAAAGCCCTCACGACGCACCTGCTGGCTGTGGCAGCTCACGCAACCGAGGTCCTGATAGACCAGCTTGCCTTGGGCCGCGAGTCCCGGGGACTGCAACGGGAAGGCCTTGCCCTCGTCCTCATCGACATGGGTCGTGAAGGCGCCGTAGGTCAGCTGGTTGGTCAGCACGAGGCCGACGAACGAAAATGCGAGGGCGCAAAATACGCCGAGGAAAATAATAGGAGCGCGGTTCATCGAGTGGCCTCCGATTGAGCGGCCAAGAGGACACGCACCGAGCGCACGGCGGGAGCGGAGGCGCGGCTGAGGGTCCAGAAGAAGTTAAGAGCGAAAGCGAGCTGGCCAATCGCGAGCACAACCAGCGCGACAACCGCGGAGAACAGGTAAGGAAGCGTGGCGTTGGTCACGTCGGTGAACGCGACGGAGGCATCGGCGAGAAGCTTGCCCTGAGTGAGACCACCCACGGCGAGCGAACCCACAAGAAGAGTCACACCGAGAGCAGATGCCCAGAAGTGGAGACTGGCCAGCGGCGCACTCGCCCACGAGGTGGCAAGCACGCGAGGCACGATGTAGTAGAGCGCGCCAAACACCACCATGCTGAAGAAACCGTAGAGGCCAAGCTGAGCCTGGGCCGTCGTGACAAAGGTAAACTGCGTGAGGGCGGCGATGCCATGGATCGACGTAAGCACCGAAGCGACCAGCACCAGCGTAAGGGCCAGAATACCCACGGCGATAAACCGCAAGGTAACGCTCTCCTTCAAAGCCGACCAACGACCCGAAAGCGTTCCGTAAAAATTCATCGCAAGGATCACGAGGGGCACCACCAACATGAAGCTGGCAGCAGCGCCGACCGTTTGCACCCAAGCCGGCACCGGTCCGCCGATCAGCCGTGAAATTCCGGACCAGCTACCGAAGATCACCAGCCACCAGAAACTGAGCGAAGCCAGATAGTAGTTGGAGACCGGCTTGAGCAGAAGCTTGGGGAGGAAATAATAAATCGCGGCCAACGCAATGGAGGCGAACCAGAGCAGGAACAGGTTGGACGAGAACCATGCGTGGACGACCGACTGCACCGTGCCGCGCACCGGTGAGAACACCAGCATGACCTGGGCGATGGAGTAGATCCAAGGGAACCAGAAAAGCGCCGCGAACAGATACCACTGGGAAGCGTAAATCTCCTGCGAACGCCCCGCGCGGAACACCACCAGCGCCCACGAAGCGATCAAGGCGTAGGCCACCAACAAAAGCGGCGAGGCAAAACCAGGTATTTCGAGCCACTCGATGGAGGTCGAAAAACCAAGGATGATACCGGCAACACCGACCGTGACACCGAGATTCCAGAACACGGCACCGAGAAGAAGCACTCCGGAACCGGGGAGAACACCACGCGAGAGACGAGCCATGAGCCAGAGGCTCACCGCCAAGGCCGCGTTGATGCCCCAGCCATAGATGAACGCGTTGCTTTGCGCGGGCTGGATGCGACCGTGCGTCACAAACTCGCAGCTATCCAGAAAGGACGGCGTGTGGAGCTGCCAGGCGGAGACGATTCCGAGCACGCTGGCAATGAGCAGCCAGACGAGGGCGGAACCCGTCAGCACCATCACGGGCGTGCGCAGGGAGGCGTCGATCAGCGACGCTTCAGCGGAATGCGAGGAGGAGCTTTCGGACGTCAGCTCGGGAGTGTGGCTGGAAACAGTGGCCATCTTTGGGTTTTAAACCGTGGGCAAGAAGGTGGTGACAAACCGCGGCGGCTTTGGGCGCTAACCGGCAAAGCCGCCTACGGAGTCACTTCTTGGCGTTGATCTCCTTGATCGTGATTTTGACGGCCTCTTCGACCGGGATGCGGACGATGCCGGCCTTCTGGTCAACCCAACCGTAAGTGGTGACGGCGGCTTTTTCCTTGGCACGGAGTTCGGCGAGGGCCGATTTGCGCTGCTCAGGCGTGCGAGCGCCATCAGGAAGCGGATCGGGCTTCTTCGGCAGGTAGGCGATGAAGACGATGAGCGCGAAGATCGCGAAGCCACCGATGGCGGCAGCGATCGTCACCCAGGAACCGGAGGAGGAAGGCGTGTGCGTGGAATCACTCATGGTGAGTAAGGCATTCGTTGATGCGCGGGTCGCGGATCGGGATGAGCTTGGCTTTGGGGAAGCTCTTCAGGTAGGCCCAGAAAAACACGCCGCCGACGCCGATGATCGAGGTGGCCGTCCAGAGGAGATTAATCGAAAGGAAAGGCAGCGGGTCGCCGTGGCCGTGCTCGGCCTTAAGCGAGGGCGCGATGTTGTAGATCAGGTCGATCGCGATCACGACAAGGATCCAGATCACGATCGGCTTGATGCGGCTGTGGACGATCTTGTTCTTGTAGGAGAGCAGCCAAAGAAACGGGATCAGGAAGTGACCGAAGAGGATCACGAAGCCGACGTATTTCCACTGGCTGGCAGCACCCTCCTTGGTGATTTCGCGGAGGTTATACCAGAAGGTTTCCTCGGGAACGTTGGCGTTCCAGATCAGGAAATATTGGGAGAACGTGACGTAGGCCCAGAACACGGTGAAGGCGAAGATCAGCATGCCGACCGAGTGGAGGTGGTTGGTGTTGAGGATGCCCTTCAGGTCGCCACGGGCGTAGAGACCCAGCATGATCAGCACGCCGATCGAAAGGGCCCCGCGCACGCAGTTGGCGAAGAACCAGACGCCGAACATCGTGGAGAACCAGTGATACTCGAGGCTCTTGATCCAGTAGATCGAGGCGAGGGTCAGGGTGATCGCACCGAGCGCGAGGCCGAAGGCCGCGGTTTTGCGATTCATAAACGTCCACTTGAGGTCGCCGTCGAGGTCCTGCGTGAAGGACGCCTTGCGGAGACGGGCGGAGAGCCAGATCCAGACGATGAAGCACAGCGCGGTCATCGCGACGAACATCGGAAGGTTCAGGAAGCCGGCCTTCTTCACGTAGAGCGGATCATGACCGACGGTGTGGCCGCCGTGAATCACGTGCTCGGGATTCATCCAGTTCCAGATGTAATCATGCGAACCGGTCAACGATACGATCACGAGCGGCGAGAACAGCAAGGCCAACCAAGGGAATGCGGCCAGGCCGTGCTCAAATTGGCGGCGAAGCACGACGGACCAGGAGGCGTCGAGGATGTGGTGAATCATCACCAGCATCAGCATGCCGATGGCAATGGCGGTCCAGAAGGTCACGCCGGTGAGCCACGAGAGGGCAACGGCGTGTCCATCCGACACGAACAACCCAACGATCGTCAGGGCGATACCGGCGAGGCCGACACCGAGTGCCTTGCCTGCGCAGGCGCAGGACGACGTGGAATTAGAAGGAAGAGCCGCGGGCGCGGTGGCTGCGTGGGTGCTCATTTGATACCAAGCTCAGATTTGTTGCCGGGCGGGACATCCGCGATGGTTGCGTGGGCGGCGCGCTGAAGGGCGCGCACGTAGGCGACGACCGCCCAGCGGTCTTCGGCGGAAAGTTTGTCCGCGTAGGAAAGCATGTTGCCCTTGCCGTGGGTGATGACGTTGAAGATTTCGCCTTCCGCGAGTTTGCGCAGGCGCTCGTCGTGGTAGGTGGGCGTGGCGCCCATTCCGTATTGCTTGGTGATGCCGTTGCCATCACCGATCGCACCGTGGCACGGCGCGCAATAGATGGTGTAGCGATCCTGACCGCGTTCCATGAACTTGGCGTCAACGGTGATGGCGGACGGGAAAGCACCGATGAACGCACCTTTGTCATCCTTGCCGGTGTGAAGCTGGCCATCGGCTTTCAAGAAGGCGGCGTCGGCGACATCCGTGGTGCGGCCGAAGGCGACGGCACCGGCGGGAGTCGGACGATCCGCGCGTCCATCGGCAAAGAACGCGGACTGCGCTTGCGGCTTGTATTTAGCCTGGTGGTCCATGTCTGGAAACACCTCAAGCGGCGTGCGGGTGGAAAGGGAGCCGCGGAATCCAAAAATGGAAACCCCGAGCACCACGATTAAGAAGAGGGTGAGATAAACGTAACGCATGGCTCAGGCTTCCAGCTCCTGGATTTCTTTGCCGCCGACCTGCTCAAGGAGAGCCTTGGTCTGGGCGAGGTTGAACTTGGGGTCGCTGGCCTCGATCACGATGTGGAATTTGTCGTCCATACCGGAAAGGATTTTGTCGCTCTTGAGCACCGGGTGGTAGTGCATCGGGAGGCCGTTCAGAAAGAACATGCCGCCGATGGTCGCGAACGCGGTGAAAAGAATGGTGAGCTCGTAGGATACCGGGAAGGCATACAACGGGCTGAAGAACGGCTTGCCACCCACGATGAGCGGGTAGTTGACCGCGCTGGTCCAATAGATGAGCGACATGCCGGTGGTGAAACCAAGCAGACCGCCGCACAAGGAGATCTTGGGAACGTTGGAACGTTTCACACCCATCGCGCCGTCGAGGCCGTGGATGGGGAACGGCGTGATGCAGTCCCAGTTTTTGTAGCCGGCGTCGCGCACCTTCTCCGCGGCGTGGTAAACGTCGGGAGTGGTGTCAAAGGTGGCGATCAGGCCGTAAGGTTTGTCAGCCATGGTGAGTCTTTAGTGCTTGGAAGAGTGCGCGAGCTCGGGAGCGCCGTGCCCGGTGGGAGCGTGTCCGTGCGGGTCGGCTTGAGGCATGACGGCCTTGATTTCGGCCATCGGCATCACAGGCAGGAAGCGGATGAACAGCAGGAACAACACGCTGAACACGCCGAACGTGCCGAAGAAGGTGAAAATTTCCACGATCGAGGGGCTGTAGTAGCCCCAGCTCGACGGCAGGAAGTCGCGGGCCAGCGACGTGACGATGATCACGAAGCGCTCGAACCACATGCCGACGTTGACGAAGATGGAGAGAATCCAGACGAAAGCGGTGTTTTCACGGACCTTCTTGAACCAGAAGAACTGCGGCGTGATGACGTTGCAGCTGATCATGATCCAGTAAGCCCAGGCATAGTGGCCGAACGCGCGGTTGATGAAGGCGAACCCTTCGTTCGGATTCGCACCATACCACGCGATGAAGAACTCCATACCGTAGGCGTAGCCCACGATGGTGCCCGTCGCCAAAACGATCTTACACATACAGTCGATGTGATACTGGGTGATCAAATCCTGCAGGCCATAGATGGCGCGCAGCGGGAGCATCAAGGTGAGCACCATGCCGAAGCCGGAGAAGATCGCGCCGGCCACGAAGTAAGGAGGGAAGATCGTAGTGTGCCAGCCCGGGAGCAACGACACGGCGAAGTCGAACGACACGATCGTATGCACGGAGAGCACCAGCGGCGTGGAGATACCGGCGAGGATGAGGTAAGCCATCTCGTAGTTGCTCCAGTGGCGGTTGGAACCGCGCCAGCCCATGGCGAAGATGCCGTAGAGGAAGGAGCGAACCTTGTTACCGGCCTTGAAGAAACGGTCGCGAAGGACGGCCAAGTCGGGGATGAGACCGACATACCAGAAGAGCACCGAGACGGTTCCGTAGGTCGAGACGGCGAACACGTCCCACTCCAGCGGCGAACGGTAGTTCTGCCAGATCTCGTTGCTGTTCGGGATAGGGAACAGATACCACGCGAACCAGACGCGACCGACGTGGAACACCGGGAAGATACCGGCGCACACCACGGCGAAAATCGTCATGGCCTCGGCCGCGCGATTGATGGAGGTGCGCCACTTCTGACGCAGCAAGCACAAGATCGCGGAGATCAGCGTGCCGGCGTGGCCGATACCGATCCAGAACACGAAGTTGACGATGTCCCAAGCCCAGTTGACCGGGTTGGCGTGACCCCAGACACCCACACCCGTCGAAACGAGGTAGGTGATACCGGCGACCGTGAAGGAGGCGACGCAGCAGGCGAGGACGAAGCAAACCCACCACCACGTGGGGGTCTTGCCCTCGATGATGCCGGAGATCTTGTCCGTCACCCAGCCGAAGCTCCGGTTGTTTTCAACCAGAGTGGCGCGAGGGAACGGAGTCGGATTGACCTCGTTAAGGATGGCCGGCTGAGCGGCGGATGTGTGAGCGTGAGCGGCCATTAGCTGAGTCCTCCGAAGAGATTGTTACCACGAAGGAAGGAGTGGTGTTCACCCTTCTTCTCGGCTTCAGGAGCGTGACCATTGCCGTGGTCGCTGTGACCATGACCATGTCCGGAGTCCTTGCCGTGAAGCGGATTGTTTTTCTTTTCGTATTCGGTGCGGCTGAGCGGGAGCGCGGCGTAGTCGGGCATCGCCGGGTTCGGGTTGCGCAGCTTGCCGAGGTAAGTGGTGCGAGGACGGACGTTGAGGTAGCCGAGGAGGGCGTAGTCCTGTTGAAGGGCCTTGGCCTTCGAGACTGCGCTGGTCGGATCCTTGATATTGCCGAAGGTGACACCGTCGACCGGGCACACCTGTTGGCAAGCCGTCTTGACCGTGCCATCGGGAATCTCGACATGGTCGGACGCGCCGGCCTTCACCTTTTGCTTGATCTTGGCCTGCTGGATACGCTGCACGCAATAGGTGCACTTCTCCATCACGCCGCGCATGCGCACGGTGACGTCGGGGTTTTTGACCATCTTGACGAGCTCGGGCATGCCGGACTTGCCGAGCGGTCCCATGTAAAGCTCGTCGAGCGAGCGCTTGTTCCAGTCGAAGAAGTTGAAGCGACGAACCTTGTAAGGGCAGTTGTTTGCGCAATAGCGCGTGCCGATGCAGCGGTTGTAGGCCATCGTGTTGAGGCCTTCCTCGTCATGGACCGTGGCGTTGACCGGGCACACGATTTCGCACGGGGCGAGTTCGCAGTGTTGGCAACCGACGGGCTGAATGGAAACTTGCGGATCCTCGGGAATCTCTTTGTTGCCAGGGCCACCGAACGCGGCGCTCTCGATGTTGCCATCGGAGTAGTAACGATCGAGGCGGATCCAGTGCATTTCACGACCGCGGAGGACCTGGTCCTTGCCGACGATCGGAATGTTGTTCTCCGCTTGGCACGCGATGATACAGGCATTGCAACCAATGCAGGTATTCAAGTCGATCGACATGCCCCACTGATGGGTGCCAGTGAAGTTCGGGTGATCATACAGCGACTGGCCGCGCGGAGTCTCGACAGCAAGCAGAGCCTTGCGCTTGGCGCGCTCCTCGGGGGAGAGCTTGGCCAGCTCGGCGATGGAGTTCTCCTCGCCCAAGTTGGAAGGCGCATGCGACTCCGTGCCGAAGCTGTGGACGAAGCCGAGATCCGTGGTGCCGTCTTCCTTGAAGTTCTCTTCGCGGACGATCTCGCGACCTTCCATCGACCAGTGTTCCTGGGTGTTGGCGAGGGCGTAAACGTCTTCGGTGACCTTGAGCGTCGCGCCGGTGGCGAACGCCAGAGCGGACGTCGTGCGAAGCGGATAGAAGTTGTGACCGACACCCTTGCCCACGCGACCCGAGACCGTGCGGCCATAGCCGAGCGGGAGGACGATCGTGTAGTTAGAGAGACCCGGCTGGATATGGAGAGGACCACGGACGGTGACACCATTGAGGGTAACTTCACCG
>Ga0307409_100000151_pt1 | contig 26404 bp, 25 predicted proteins | sample 322Ometagenome_2_FD_203888 | JGI IMG/M metagenome (GOLD analysis project Ga0307409, IMG submission 203888) | Maize rhizosphere microbial communities from greenhouse at UC Davis, California, United States - 322HYB-O-2 | ecosystem: Host-associated > Plants > Roots > Rhizosphere > Soil | place... | reverse complement strand
CGGCCTGGCACCCGCCTTCCGCCCCGGAGAGCGATGCGCGTTCCGCCACCACCGCGCCGATGAGTCCCGCGGTGGCAAGCGCGTCGATCACCTTGTCGTCGGGGAGCCCGCGCGCCTCGGCGAGTCCCGTGAGCACGGCCGGCAGCACGCCGGCGCCGCCGGCCGTCGGGGCGGCGACGATCACGCCCATCGCCGCGTTCACCTCCTGCACGGCGAGGGCGCGGGCGAGCACGTCGCGAAACGGCGTGCCGGCGAGCGGGCCCGCCGGACCGGTGCGGAGCTTGGCCGCGTCACCGCCGACGAGCCCTGACGCCGAGCGAAGGTCGCCTGTGAGGCCCTGGCTCACCGCGCCGCGCATCACCTGCAGCGCACGCCGGAGCGCGTCGCGGATGTCGGACACCGGCCGCCCCTGGTCGCGCGCTTCCGTCTCGAGCGCGACCTGGGCGAGCGTCTTCTGCTGCGACTCCGCATCGCGAATGGCGTCGGCGAGGGATCTGTACATGACGGGCGAGTGGCGAGTGGTGGGTGGCGAGTGGTGAGGGGCGACGAACGGCGATTACCCACTGACGCCCTTATCCGCCGTGGTGCAGGCGCGAGACTGCGGATTGCCGCGGCGAGGACCTCACTCGTCCGTCGTCCCTCGCCACTCGTCCCCGGCCGTCACGCACTGACCTTGTCCAGCCGGAAGGCCCACCGCACCCACGGCAGGGAGCGGATCTCGTCGCGCGTGCCCTCGTTCGGGGCGTGATCCACTTCGATCACCATGAACGCGTCGCCGCCGCGCGCCTTTCGAGTCAGCCGGAGCGTCGCGATGTTCACGTCGTGCTCCGCCAGGATTCCCGCGATGCGCGCCACCGAGCCCTTCACGTCCTCGGCGACGATCACGACGGTGTCGTAGTTCCCGGTCACCTCCACGGGATACCCGTCGATCTCGGTCACGAGGACCCGGCCGGCGCCGAGTGAGGAGCCCACTATCACGCTGCTCCGCTCCGCGCGCTCGACCGTCATGCGCACCGTGTTCGGGTGCGCGTCGTCGGCGATGGTCGTCTTGTCGAACCGGTAGTCGAGCCCCTCGTGCTCGGCGATCTCGAGCGCGGTGCGGAGCCGCTCGTCATCGGGGCGGAATCCCATCAAGCCGCCGACGATCGCCTTGTCGGTCCCGTGCCCTTCGCCGGTGCGGGCGAAGGACCCGTGCAGCTCGATGCGGGCCCGGTGGGGCGTCCCGCCGACCAGGCCACGCGCCAGCAGTCCGAGCCGGCACGCTCCCGCCGTGTGAGACGAGGACGGCCCGACCATGACAGGGCCGATGATGTCGAGGAGGGAGACCATGGGGCGGCGAACGGCGTGGGGTGGGGGCGCGAGCCGAAGGGTCAGGAATGGAGCGCGTCGAGCAGTTCCCATGGGCTAGGTAACGTCGCCGACCTGTGGCGGCCGGGCTCGCCAGTGGCCGAGGCTAGGCGTTCACCGCCTGCCGCTCGCCGCTCGCCGCCCGCCGGCGTCCGAGCACGGGGCGCAGGTATTCCCCCGTGTGGCTTCCGTCCACCTTCGCCACGTCCTCCGGCGTCCCCGCGGCGACGATCATGCCTCCCCGCAAACCGCCCTCCGGCCCGAGGTCGACGATCCAGTCCGCGGTCTTGATCACGTCGAGATTGTGCTCGATGACGAGTACCGTGTTGCCTCGCTCCACCAAGCGGTGCAGCACCTCGAGCAGGAGGCGCACGTCCTCGAAGTGGAGGCCGGTCGTGGGCTCGTCGAGGATGTAGAAGGTGCGGCCCGTATCCCGCTTGGAGAGCTCCGTCGCCAGCTTGACGCGTTGCGCCTCGCCCCCCGAGAGCGTCGTCGCGCTCTGCCCGAGGTGGATGTAGCCCAACCCGACGTCGTTCAGCGTCTGCAGCTTCTGGGCGATGCGCGGCTGGTTTTCGAAGAGCGAGCACGCGTCCTCGACGGTCAGGTCGAGCACGTCGGCGATGCTCAGCCCGCGGAAGCGCACCTCGAGCGTCTCGCGGTTGAAGCGCTTCCCCTTGCACACGTCGCACGGCACGAACACGTCCGGGAGGAAGTGCATCTCGATCTTCACCAGCCCGTCGCCCTGGCACGCCTCGCAGCGGCCCCCCTTGACGTTGAACGAGAACCGCCCGGGCCCGTAGCCTCGGATCTTCGCCTCCGGCATCTCGGCGAAGAGCTCCCGGATGGGTGTGAACAGCCCCGTGTAGGTCGCCGGGTTCGACCGCGGCGTACGGCCGATCGGACTCTGGTCGATGTCGATGACCTTGTCGATGTGCTCGAGCCCCGTGACGCGGTCGTGCGCGCCGGGAATGACACGCGCCCGGTAGAAGTGACGAGCGAGGACGCGGTGCAGGATGTCGCCGACGAGCGTGCTCTTGCCCGACCCCGAGACGCCGGTCACGGCGACGAACAGCCCGAGGGGAATCTCGACGTCGAGGTGTCGGAGGTTGTGGGCACGCGCGCCCTCGATGCGCAGGACCCGCCGCGGGTCCACGCGCCGGCGGCTGAGGGGAATCGGAATCGACAGCTCCCCCTTGAGGTACTGCCCGGTGACCGACTGCGGGTGCTCCATGACCTCCTGCACCGTACCGGCGGCGATGACGTGGCCGCCGTGCTTCCCCGCCCCGGGGCCGAGGTCGATGAGGTGGTCGGCCTCGCGCATCGTCTCGTCGTCGTGCTCGACGACGATGACCGTGTTTCCGAGGTCGCGGAGCTGCTTGAGCGTCGCGAGCAGTCGACTGTTGTCGCGCTGGTGCAGCCCGATGGACGGCTCGTCGAGGATGTACAGCACGCCGCAGAGCCGCGAGCCGATCTGGGTGGCGAGGCGGATGCGCTGCGCCTCGCCGCCGGAGAGCGACTCGGCCGAGCGGTTGAGCGTGAGGTAGTCGAGGCCCACGTCGACGAGGAAGCGCAGCCGCTCGCGCACTTCCTTGAGGATCGGACCGGCGATCTCGCTGTCGAGCCCCGGGCGTCCGTTGGAGCGGACGGGCACCCGCTCGAAGAAGGTGAGCGCCTCGGTGATGGGGAGCTCGACGACCTCGCCGATGCTCCGCTCGGCGACCGTCACGGCGAGCGACTCGGGCTTGAGGCGCCGCCCGCCGCACCCGGAACAGGGCACGGCTGTCATGTACTCCTCGAGCTCGAGTCGCACGCCCTCCGACTCGGTCTCGTCGTGGCGGCGCTGAATGTTCGCGACGATGCCTTCCCACAGGGCGGCGGAGCCGCCCTGTGGGAAGCTTCCTTGTTTGACGCCGCCGGCCGCGTTGCGACCGGCGCCCGCCGGCCTGCCCCCAACCGCGGCGCGCCCACCGCGCCGGGCGGGCGCGCCGTTGCCATGCTTATCCGCCTCACTGGCGTCGCCGTTCGCACCCATGCCGTACAAGAGGGTCCGACGTACTCGCTCGGAGAGCTTCCCCCACGGCGTGTTCAGCTCGAAGCCGATGGCCTTGGCCAGGCCGGGCAGAATCACCTTCTTCAGATAGCCATCCGGCTCGCCCCACGGGAGCACGACGCCCTCGAGGATCGAGATGCTCGGGTCGCCGAGGATCAGTTCCTCGCTCACTTGGCGGCGCGTTCCGAGGCCACCGCACGACGGGCAGGCGCCGTAAGGTGAGTTGAACGAGAAGTGCCGCGGCTCCAGCTCGGGGAGCGAGATGCCGCACACAGGGCAGCCATAGCGCTCGGAGAAGAGCTGCGACTCGGGCTTCGCCGAGTCGCCGCCGGCTCCGTGCCGTACCACTTCCACCAGTCCGTCGGCGAGCTTGAGCGCCGTCTCGAGCGAGTCGGTGAGGCGGCCCCGGTCCTCGCCGCGCACGACGAGGCGGTCGACCACGACGGAGATGTCGTGGTTCTGCCGGCGGTTCAACTTCGGCGGGTCCGCGAGCTCGACGAGCTTGCCGTCCACCAGGGCGCGGATGAAGCCCTGCTTCCGCGCGCTCTCGAACAGCTCTCGGAACTCGCCCTTCCGCCCGCGCACGAGTGGGGCGAGGACCTCCAGCCGCGCGCCGTCCGGCCACGACAGCACGATGTCGGCAATCTGGCCTGCACTCTGCCGCTGGACCGGGCGGCCGCAGTTCGGGCAGTGCGGCGTGCCGACGCGCGCCCACAGAAGTCGGAGATAGTCGTAAACTTCCGTGACCGTGCCCACCGTGGAGCGCGGGTTGTGGCCGGCCGTCTTCTGCTCGATCGAGATCGCTGGGGAGAGCCCCTCGATGGAGTCGACGTCCGGCTTCTCCATGAGGCCGAGGAACTGCCGGGCGTAGGCGGAAAGCGACTCGACGTAGCGGCGCTGCCCCTCGGCGTAGATCGTGTCGAAGGCCAGCGACGACTTGCCCGAGCCAGACAACCCCGTGATCACCGTCAGGCGGTCGCGAGGGATTGTGACGTCGATGTTGCGCAGGTTGTGCTCGCGGGCACCGCGAACGATCAGGGCTTCGTCTGCCATAGACCGCGTAAGGTGATTGCCGAACCGGGTGGATACAAGAGTGAGGTTTCGGTGTATTGACGGGCCCGCCCGCGGTGCGACTCTGCCGTTCTGGCCGGAGCCGTTCGGCATCCCAGCCCGGCGACGCCGCCGACGGGCCTAGGCGGGCTCTGGCGTTGCCACCCGGCGCGCTGCCGCGTCCTTCTCGCAAGCACCTACTGCCCTGCCACACCCCATGAGCGCCACTGACGCCGTCGTCGTCCTCACCACCGTCGCTTCGGCCGATGAGGCGGTCGCTCTCGTGCGGGCGCTCCTCGAGCGCCGTCTGGTGGCGTGCGGGACAGTGCTCCCTGGTGCGCGGTCCCTGTATCGATGGGAGGGAAAAGTGGCGGACGAGCAGGAACACGTCGTGGTGTTGAAGACGCGAGCCGCGCTCGTGCCGGCGCTCGAAGAGGCGTTCGCGCGGCTCCACCCGTACCGGGTACCTGAGCTGCTGGCGCTTCCCGTCGCGGCCGGGCTCGACCGCTACCTGGGCTGGATTGCCAGCGAAACGGAGGCGCCCGTCTCATGAGCCGCTCCGATTCCGCGCCGATGTTTGCGACGGCCCCCGCCGACGAAGTCCCGCCCGAGCTTCGGGCGCTCGACGCCGCGGTCGCGGCGGCGCCCGACGACGTCGATGCGCGCCGACGGCGCGCCGAGGCACTGATGGAGCTGCACCGCTACGCCGACGCGGAGCGCGACCTCCGCCACGCGCTGCGGTCGGCCGAAGATGACGTCGAGCTCCTCACGCTGCTCGGCGGCGTGCTCTGCAAGGGCGGGCGCTGGCGGGACGCGATCGGCCCACTCGAGCGCGCCATCGAGCTCGCGTCGGAGCACGGGCCCGCCCACTACTATCTGGGCGAGGTCCACAACCACCTCGACCACCTCTCGGCGGCGCTCGGCGCGTACGAGACGGCGGCACGCCTCCTTCCCGACAGTTGGCGGGCCTACAAAGGCGCCGGCCACGTGCTCGACCGCATGGGGCGCCCTGCCGAGGCGGCCGTGGCCCACCGAAAGGCACGCGACGCACAGCGTCCCTCCGCCCAGCGACCACCGACCTCGCGGCGATGACGAGGTCCGGCCGCCTCGGTTCGCCCGTGCAGGTCGTGGTCGATGATCTCGCGTTCGTCGCGGCGGACGCGGTCGCCCGCCCCGTGACGGCGACGCTCCGCGCGACGACCGCGCTCTTGCGGCGCTTCGAGCTCGCCGGTGGCGCCGGCCTCGCCAAGCAACTGCACATCGCCGAGCCGCTCCCGGTCGGCTCGGCCGTCGTGACGGGAGCCGGGGAGTTGGACGTCGAGCTGCTGGTGCACGCCGTCGTGTCGAGCGACGAGCAACGGGTCACCACCGAGACGGTGCGGCAGGCGCTCGCGAGCGCGCTGCACCGTGCCGCCGACTTCGGCGTCGACCACCTCGCGGTGCCGCCGTTCGGGCTCGGCGCCGGCAACTTGGACGTCGAGGAGAGCGCCGGCGCGATGCTCGACGTGATCCACCGCCACCTGCGCGCCGGACGCTCGCCGTCCGGCATCACGATCGTGGTCGAGAATGACCACGAGGCGGACGCCTTCCTGATTCGCCTCTCACGTACCGCTGCCTAGACTCCTGGAATGCGTGCCTTCGATCGACGGGTGAGACGGCGCGGCGCCGTCGCGGTGGCCGTGCTCGTCCTGTGGGGTGTGGGACTTGCCGCCCTCGCCCGCCGCGAGCTGTTCCGCGGAGCCACGGAGCGACTGGCGGAGGCCGCACTCCGGGTCTCCCCGGGCACGGAGTTCTACGCCGTCGAGCAGGGAGGCACCCAGATCGGGTACGCCTCCTCGGCGGTGGACACGACCGCGGCCGGCGTGGAGCTCACCGACAATTTCATCGCCGATCTCCCGATCGGCGGCGCGCGGCACCGCACGGCGGCACTGAGCCGCGTGTCGCTCACGCGGACGCTCGGGCTCCGCGCCTTCACGGTCATGGTGCGCTCGGACGCCGCCCCACTCAACGTGGACGGCCGCCCCCAGGGCGACACGCTCCTGGTCAGCATTCGCTCGGGCGACGCGCCGCCCGACACCCAACGCATCGCGTTCAAGGGCCCGCTGCTCCTCCCGACGGTGGTACCGCTCGTGGTGGCGCTCGGCGAGGAGCCGAAGGTCGGGCGGCGCGTCACCGTGCAGATGTTCGACCCCGTGTCCATGGCGGCGCGCGACGTGGCCCTGGCGATTCGCGCCGAGTCGCTCTTCACGCTCGGCGATAGCGCGGTGTTCGACAGCGTGGCCAACCAGTGGCGCGTCGCCCACGAGGACACCGTCCGCGCCTGGCAACTCGCCTCCGAGGCCGAGGGCGGGCTCTCGGCGTGGGTGGACGCGGCCGGCCGGCTCGTCGAGGTCCGACAGCCGGGCGGCCTCGTCCTGCGCCGCACGGCCCACGAGATGGCGTTCTTCAACTGGAAGCTGAGCGCGAGCAGCCGGCGCGGGCCTCTCGCGCCCGACGACGACGTCCTCGAGAGCACCGCGATCGCCGCATCGGCGCGACTCGGTGGAAAGCGCATCGACCGGCTCCGCGTGCGGCTCCGCAACGCGAGCCTCGACGGCTTCGCGCTGGCGGGTGGGCGCCAGCGCCTCGCGGGAGACACCCTCACGATCGAGCGCGAGGGAGACCGCGAGCTCTGGGCGTACTACGCGCTGCCCGGGACGGCGGGGCACCGCGTTCGGTTCCGCGCCGAGCTGTCCCCCGAGCCGCTGCTGCAGTCCACCCACCCGTCGATCGTCGCCCTGGCCAACCGCATCGCCGCGGGGAGCCGCGACCCGCGCGTCGTGGCCGAGCGCATCAACCGCTGGGTGCACGACTCGGTGAAGAAGCAGATCACCCTCGGCGTGCCGGACGCCCTGCACGCGCTGGCGGCGCGCCGCGGCGACTGCAACGAGCACACGCAGCTCTACATCGCCATCGCGCGCGCCGCCGGGATCCCGGCGCGCGCGGCCGCCGGCCTGGCGTACCTCGACGGCAAGTTCTACTACCACGCCTGGCCCGAGGTCTACCTCGGAACGTGGGTGGCCGCCGACCCGACCTTCGACCAGTTCCCGGCCGACGCGGCGCATCTCCGCTTCGTCAACGGCGGGCTCGGCGAACAGGCGACGCTGCTCCGACTCATGGGGCGCCTGAAAATTGACGTGCTAGAAAGAAGTTGAGTGCTGCGTGCCGCGTGCTGCGTGTCAGAGCCGCTCGGGCAGGCTCTGGTGCGCGGCACCTCCCGAGCGGCAGCCACACGCACCACGCACCACGCAACACGCGACACTCCAATCCTCGTGCACCAATGATCGAGCTCTCGGCTCTCACCAAGCGGTACGGTCCGTTCACCGCCGTCGACGCGATCAACCTCGTCGTGCCTCGCGGCGAGCTGTTCGGCTTCCTCGGCCCGAACGGGGCCGGCAAGACGACAACGCTGCGGATGATCGCCGGCATTCTCCGCCCGACGGCGGGGCGCGTGTGCGTGGCCGGCATCGACCTGGCGACCGACGCCGTGGCGGCGAAGACGAGGCTCGGGTTCATCCCGGACCGGCCGTTCATCTATGAGAAGCTCACGGGCTCCGAGTTCCTGCGGTTCGTCGCAGGGCTCTACGGGCAGAGCGGGTTCGCGGTCGAGCGCCGCGGGCGCGAGCTGCTCGCGCTGTTCGACCTCGAGGATTGGCGCGACGAGCTCGTGGAGAGCTACAGCCACGGCATGCGGCAGAAGCTCATCATCTCGAGCGCCTTCGTGCACAAGCCCGAAGTGATCGTCGTCGACGAGCCGATGGTGGGACTCGATCCGAAGGCGGCGAAGATTCTCAAGGACCTCTTCCGCGAGTACACGCGGCGCGGCAACACCGTGATGATGTCCACGCACACCCTCGAAGTCGCCGAGACGATGTGCGACCGCATCGGCATCATCCAGGGCGGAAAGATCCGCGCCTGCGGCACCATGGACGAGCTGCGGACGTACGCCGCCGCCGGGGCAACAGGGCTCGAGAGCATCTTCCTGCGGCTCACCGGCGAGCGCGCCGCTCGTGAGCTCGTCGAGGTGCTGAATGCGTGAGAACGGAGCGCGGGGCGGCCGGCCGCCGGCGCCGACCCCGTCGCGCCTCACCCCGTCGCGCCTCACCCCCTCGCGCCTGACGCCGTCGCGCCTCACGCCGGCGCGGCTCGTTGCCTTCGCGCTCCGCCCGCGCGTCCCGATGGGCCACATGCTGCTGCCGAAGTGGCTCACGGCCCGGGTGCGCGCGAAGGGGGCGGAGCGCGGGCGCGCAACGCGCGTCGCCGTGCTCGGGACGCTCGGCGTCGGGTTCTGGGCGGGCATCTTCACCCTGCTCTACCGACTGCTGACGTACTTCAAAGGCGTGCCCGAGATCGGCCCGCTGCTCGCGGGGAAGCTGCTCGGGCTCATCCTGCTCAGCTTCTTCTCCATTCTCCTGCTCTCGAACGTCATCACGGCGCTGTCGAGCTTCTTCCTCGCCCGCGACCTCGATCTGCTGGCCGCCGCGCCGGTGGACTGGCTGACGCTGTACGGTGCGAAGCTCGCCGAGACGCTCGTGCACTCGAGCTGGATGGTGCTGCTCCTGGCGACGCCGATGTTCGCCGCCTACGGCGTCGTGTACGACGGCGGGCCGCTCTACCCGCTCGTCGCCCTGGCGGCCGTCGTTCCCTTCCTCGCCATCCCAACGGTGTTGGGGAGCGCGCTCACCCTGTTGATGGTGAACGTGTTCCCGGCGCGGCGAACCAAGGACATTCTGAGCGTGATTGCCGTGGTCACGGCAGCCGGCCTGGTGCTCCTCTTCCGCTTCGTCCGCCCGGAGAAGCTGGCCCGCCCGGAGGGGTTCAAGTCGCTGGTCGAGTTCATCACGGTGCTCCGCACGCCCACGTCGCCGTTCCTGCCGAGCGAGTGGGTGCAGCACGGCGTGATGTCCTGGCTGCGCGCCGACGTGGACGTACTCCCCTTCTACCTCCTCTGGTCGACGGCGGCGGGGCTGGTCGTGCTGGGCGCGCTCATGCACCGGTCGCTCTACGCGAAGGGATTCACGAAGGCGCAGGAGAGCGCCCGGCGCGCGACGCAGGGGCGCGGCCGGGCGGCGCGGTGGCTCCTCGCCCCGCTCAGCGCGCGCAAGCGCGAGCTGGTGCTCAAGGAAGTCCGCCTCTTCTTCCGCGACACGACGCAGTGGTCGCAGCTCGTCCTGCTCGCCGTGCTGGTGGTGGTGTACGTCTTCAACATCAAGTTTCTCCCGCTGCGCGGCGCCGGGATGACCTTCCTACTCGTGAACGTCATCCCCTTCGTGAACCTCGCCCTCGCGGGGTTCGTGCTGGCGTCGGTGGCGGCGCGGTTCATCTTTCCTGGCGTGAGCCTGGAAGGCCGGACGCTCTGGCTGCTGCGCTCGAGCCCCCTGTCGGCGCACGACCTGCTCTGGTCGAAGTTCTGGGTGGGGACGCTGCCGCTGCTCGTCCTGGCACTCGCCATCGTCGGCGTCACGGACGCGCTCCTGGGCGTCACGCCGTTCATGTTCGTGGTCTCGATCTTCTCCGTCACCCTCATCACGTTCGCCGTCGCCGGGCTGGCCATCGGCATGGGGACGCTCTTCCCGCAGTTCGAGACGGAGAACGCCGCCCAGATCCCGACTTCCTTCGGCGGGCTGGTGTTCATGATGTCGGCGATCGCCGTGATCGGCGGGGTCGTCCTGCTGGAGGCGCGTCCGGTGTACGGCTATCTCAGCGCGCAAGCCTTCGGCACGCCGAACAACCCGGTGGAGATGGTCATCGGGTTCAGCGGCGCTGCGGCGTTGTGCCTCGTCGCGACGTTCGTTCCACTCCGCATCGCCGCCGCACGACTGGAGCGCCTGGAGCGGTAACGGCGAGTGAAGCGTGACGAGTGGCGAGTGGAGCGCGCAGCCCGCTCCACTCGCCACTCGTCCCTATTCCCTCGTCCGTGTCGTTACGCCGCCAGCCGGTGGCCGCAGGCGGCGCAGAATTGCGCGCCCGGTTGGTCGACCACCGCACCGCATCGCTCGCACCGGCCTTCCAGGTAGCGGCCGCAGCTAGAGCAGTAGAGGGCGTCGGCCTCGGGGCGCGGCCCGCAGGTGCCGCACGCGCGCACACGGTGGCGGTACTGGAGGATGGCCGCCTCGGCGGGGTCGATGTCCGGCGGCCTGGCCGTGGTGCCTTGCGCCGCCGTCGCACTCTGGGCGCGCATGGCCGCGAGTGCCTCGGACGTGTACGCGGCTTTGAGCGCGGCGTAGTCGGCGTCCGAGAGCTTGCCGGTGGCCCGGTCGAACTCGATCTCGCGGAGCGCGTCGATGGCCGCCGCCGGGGCCGAGTCGAGGGCCGCCCCGCTGTCGGGCGCGGGCCGGTGGGTCGAGGGGAGTACTGGGCCCGTACGGCCGTCGAAGATCGGGTACAGCACGAACGCGAGGGCGGCGAGCGCGAGCACCACCCCGACGGCGAGCGCGAGCTCTGGGCCGCCGAGGAGACCGGTCACGGTTCCTCGCGGCGCACGGCGGCCTCGATGCGTTCCAGCTCCTCGTCGGTGGCCTGGACCGGCAGTTGCGGCGCGGACGCCGCCGGCGCGGGCGCCTGACGCTGCCAGCGCCTGAGGAGCGTGACGATCACCGCCGCGCCGGTACCGAGGGCCGCGAAGGGTGCGAGGTAGCCCGCCCAGTTGAAGCCCTCCTTCTTCGGCGCCATCAGCACCTGCTCGCCGTACGTGTCGACGAACGCGGCGATGATCTCGTCGGCCGAGTACCCGCCGCGCACCAGCGCCATGACGTCGCGGTGCATGGAGGGCGAGATCCCGCACGAGAAGTCGGTGGTGCGGCAGGTGTAGACGTCGAGCGTGCACGGGCACGCGCAGCCGATCTGGTGCTCGAGCGCGTCGCTCTGCGCCTTCGTCACCACGGGCTGCGCGGCGGGCTTCGGCGGGCGGCGCACCTCGCGGTAGCCGCTCGGGTCCATGACGACGTTCGACGCCGACGACGCGGCTCGCGGTGTCGCGCTCGGCTCCTGGGCCGCGAGGCCGCCGGCCGCCGCGACCGAGGCGGCGCCGGTCGCGAGCGCCGTGACGAATTGCCGGCGGGTGAGCCGTGGCTCCGTCATGCGCCAGTCGCCGCCGGCTCGCCGGTCGCGCCGGACCGCGCTTGCGGGCCGAGCACGGCCACGTACCCGCCCTGGGCCCGGGCGCGCGCGGCTTGCGGCCACATGACGATCAACCCGCCGATCGCCATCACGATGCCGCCGTACCAGACCCACCACACGAGCGGGTTGAAGGTGATGCGGAGCTCCGCCGTGTCCTCACCGGTCACTCCGGCGAGCACGACGTACACGTCCTGCTTGGCCGACTCGAGCAGCCCGACCTCGGTGGAGGGCTCGAACGTCGGATTGCCGAACCGGTCCACGTGCTGGCGCTTCTCGGTCGTGATGAGCTTCATGGGCTCGCCGTCGCGCGTCGGCTGGAGGGCCAGCGCGGTGACCTGCCGGTTGAGCGCCTGGAACCGCGAGACGCCCTGGCTGACGAACCGCCAGCGGTGACCGTACGGGTCCGTCGCCTCGTACGCCTCGCCGGTGTTCAGCGTGACGTCGAACTCCTTCTTGAAGGCCAGGCCGGCGAACGCCGCGGCCATCATCACGATCCCGAGGTGGACGACGTACCCGCCGTAGCGGCGCCGGTTGCGGGCGACCAGCCGGCCGAGCGCGACCGGCACGCTCTCGCCGTGGATGCGGCGCCGCGCGGTCACGCCCTTCTGGAACTCCTGCAGGATCGTCGTCAGGACGAAGCCGGCGAGCACGTACGACACGAGCGCGTACGGGTGTCGCATCCCGAGCGCGAGGAGCACGGCGCCCGCGGCGAGGCCCCCGACCACCGGGGCCGTGAACTGACGTCTGAGGTTTGCCACCGAAGCCCGGCGCCAGGCGATGAGCGGCCCGATGCCGGTGAGGGCCAGGAGCAGCAGCATCAGCGGGACGTTCACCGCGTTGAAGAACGGCGGCCCCACCGTGATCTTCGACCCCCGCACCGCCTCGCTGATCATGGGGAAGAGCGTTCCCCACAGCACGGAGAACGCGATCCCGACGAGGGCGAGGTTGTTGTAGAGGAACGCGGCCTCGCGGCTGACCATGCTCTCGAGCCCGGCCCGCGCCTCGAGGTCCTTGAGTCGCGTGGCGACCAGGTAGGCGGTCGCCGCGATGCTCACGACCAGGAAGCCCGCGAACCAGTTCCCCACCGGCGACTGCGCGAACGAGTGGACGCTCTCGATGATGCCGCTGCGGGTGATGAAGGTGCCCAGGATGGCGAGCAGGAACGTGCTGACGACGAGCGTCACGTTCCACTTCCGCAGCATCCCGCGCTTCTCCTGGACCATGATCGAGTGGAGGAACGCCGTCCCCGTGAGCCAGGGGAGGAGCGACGCGTTCTCCACCGGGTCCCACGCCCAGTAACCGCCCCACCCGAGCTCCACGTACGCCCACCACATGCCGAGGGTGATCCCGATGGTCAGGAAGAACCAGGAGACGAGCGACCAGCGCCGCACCGCGCCCAGCCACTCCGTGTCGAGCTGGCGCGTGACGAGCGCGCCGATGGCGAACGCGAAGGGCACCGCGGTGGCGACGTAGCCGAGGTAGAGCATGGGCGGGTGGGCCGCCATGCCCGGGTTCTGGAGCTGCGGGTTCATCCCGCGCCCGTCGGCCGGTACCCAGTCGAGCCGCTCGTACGGGTTCGCGCCGAAGCACATCGTCGCCAGGAAGAAGGCGAGGACCACGGCGAGGGTGCCGCTCACGTACGGCATGAGCGCGCGGTTGCTGCGCCGGTTCGCCCACAAGGCGAGTCCGGAATAGCCGGCGAGGATCAGGCACCAGAACAGCAGGGAGCCCGATTGCCCTGCCCAGAAGGCCGTCAGCGTGTAAACGGTGGGCAGGTTCGCGCTCGTGAACGACGCGACGAACTTGAGCGAGAAGTCGTGCGTCAGCAGCGCCGTCCACAGCCCCAACGAGGCGAGCACGACGAACAGCAGGGTGGCGTAGACGGCGCGCTCGCCACTCGCCACCAGATCGGCGCGGCGGTACGCCCCGCCCGCGAACGAGACCGTCGCGCCCCAGATCGCCATGAGGAGCGCGACCCAGAGCGAGAGCTCACCGATCAGGATCACGTGCCCCGGCCCGACGTAGCTGACGGGGCGGGCGCGGCGCGGTACCCATCGCGATACGCCTCACCGTCCTTGCTCCCACCCCCGGCCCTGGCGGGGGCGTTCTCGTAGCGCGAGGCGCACTTGGCGAGGAGGGTGGTCGCGCGGAACGTCCCGTCGCGCCCGAGCCGCCCTTCGACCACGACGTCGACGCTGTCGGTGAAGGTGTCCGGGATGATCCCGCGGTAGATCACCGGGTAGGTGCGCGCCCCGTCGGTCATCTGGAACGCAACCGACCGGCCGCCCGGCTCGCGGCGGATGGAGCCGGGCACCACCCGCGCGCCGACCTTCACACCGGTCTCGACGAACGACGGATCGTGCTCGACCTTCGCGGCCAACTCGCCCGGCGTCAAATAGTACATGCCGGTGCTGTTGATCGAGCTGGCCATGAGGTAGCCGCTCGTACACAGCACGAGAAGGCCGCCGATGATGAACTTCGTGCGTGCTTTCACAACAGCCTCGCCTCCGGCGGGCCGGCCAGTGCCGGCTAGGTGGTCCCCTGACCAGTCGTGTCGGTGCCCGCCGCTTCCTTCGCGGCCGCCACCCGGCGGACCCGGGCCATGATGGACTCGAGCTCGGCCTCGGCGCGGGCCCGCTCGTCCGGAGTCCAAAACCCGTTGTCCCGGTTCAGGTCGCGCACCCGGTCGAGCATCTCGTCGATCAGGGCGCGCAGGACGAGGTTCGACCGCCGCTCGCCCGATTTAGACTCGTCTTGGCTCGGCATGTTCTCCCGGGATCCGAAATGGGGCGGCGACTCCAGCAGGCCCGGCCGGGCAATATACAACTGCGAGAGAAGAGGGGCGAGCGGGGAGTGACGAGTGACTGCGAAATTCTCGCCACTCGCCCCTCTTCACTCTTCACTCTTTCCTAGCTCGTTTCCTAGCTCTTGTAGTACGCGTCGATCGCCTGCTGGATCTCGCCGACCGAGCGCCCCTCGGCCGCCATGCGCGCGGCCACCATTGCCTCCATCTGGCAGATGTCGCACTCGGTGGCGTGGTCGGTCTCGAAGCACTCCACCAGGGCGCGGTGTCCGATGTTCTCTCGGCAGTGGCAGTAGCAGTAGATCCCTTCGAGCACGTGTGCGTACTGCTTGGCGGCGGCGTAGGCGGCGCGCGTCTGCGGGTCCGCGAAGCGCGCCGCGTCGAGTACGCGGTTCGGCTTGGCCGCGTCGGCCGGCGCGGCCGACGCGGCCGACGGAGACGCATTGGCCCGGACGGCAGTTCGAGCGGAGACGCTGGCGGCGTCGTCCGCGCGCTCGCAGCCGGAGAGGATGAGCAGAACGACCGCGGCGCTCGCGGCGTGTCGGGTGCGGATCATGGGACCGTTCGGTAGAGGATCAGGGTAGCGGCACCGGCGCCGGCCGCGTCCCACACGAGGTCTCGGGTACTGAAGCCTTCTACCCTCGGCCGGTCGTGCAGCTCCTTGCCGACGCCGACGACGGCCGTGAAGACGCTCGCGCCGGCCAGCGAACCGTCGCGGCTGGCCCCGGCGGCTCGCAGGGTACTGTAGGCGAAGCTCTGCGCAAAGGCACTCACGAAGAAGTGCTTGACCTTGTCGGCGCCGAACCAGCGATCGGGCAGCGGGGCGAGGGCGAGGAGCAGCGCGAGCTTCACGCCACGCTCCGTGCGGGGGCCGCCGCGGGCACGTCGGCGATGGCGAGCTCGGCGAGCCGCTCCGCCAGCAGGCCGAGCGCCCGGTCGAGCAGCTCGCGGTGGCCCGGCTCGAACAGCCAACTGCTCGCCCCGGAGGGATGCGGGAGCGGGATCGCCACCGAGCGGCCGCCGGCGTGGCGCACCCCGTGGGCGCTTCCCACGAGCTGCTCGAGCGGCACCGCCGGCAGGAAGCGGTCGATGGCGAGGCGGCCGACCGGGATGAGCACGGCGGGCCGGATCAGCTTCAGCTCGCGGGTCAGCCAGTCGGCGCACAGCCCCTGCTCCCGACGCGACGGTACGCGGTCGCCCCGTCCGCTGGCGTTGGGCCCCGGATAGCAGCGAGTCACGGCGCCGATGTAGAGGTGCCGACGCGCCTGCGGCTCGCTGAGCCCGGCCCGCGCGAGCCACCGGAACAACGTCTTCCCGGCCCGGCCGGTGAACGGACGCGGGTCCACGGTTTCGCTCTTCCCCGGCGCCTGCCCGACCAGCATCACCCGAGGCGCCCGGGCCTCGGAGATGATCGGCAGCGCCGTCGAGTCGTCGAGCCCGCAGCGGCGGCAGCCGGCCAACGCCGCGCAATGCGCCTCAAGGGACTGTTCCAACGTCGGGAGCGCGCGGGCTGCCCGCATACTCGAGGGGCTCACGCCTCGTTCCGCACCCAGGCGAGCTCGGCCCGCACCGCACGGGCCCAGCCGGCCGCGCCCGCCCGGGCGGCCGGGGACCCGTCCCCCGGCGTGAAGCGCCGGAAGCGCCGGCCCGCGAAGAATGCGTCTGCCGACGGCCACACTCCGGCGCCCAGCCCGGCGAGCCCGGCAGCGCCGAGCGCCGGGGTCTCGATCACGTCGGGACGCTCGACCGGCGTCCCCCGCACGTCCGCCTGAAACTGCATCAACCAGCCGTTCTCCGTCGCTCCGCCGTCTACACGCAGCGGGTTGTCGCCCGCCACCACTGTCGCGCCGCCGCGCTCGCGCGTCACGCGCCGCACGTCGGCCGTCCCGTACGCCATCGCCTTGAGCGCGGCGCGGGCCAGGTGCGATGAAGATCGCGGCCTCGAGTCCGTACGCCGGCGCCCCGGCCGCATCGCCGGCGGTCGTCGCGAGCAATCCGCCGCCCGCGTCGGGGCGGCGCCAGACACGTCGAGCCGGTGGTCCCCTGGACCGTCACGCGCGAAACGTAGCGCGCCGCGTCGGGAACGGGAACGGGACCGCCGTGCGCCACGACGCACCCGAAGGCGGCGGGCCGGGCGGTCGTTTGGGCCCTGCCGTCAGGCCGCGCTCAAGGTGCGCTCGCGAGCTCGGCGGCGCCGCTCCGGGAAGTGCCGGTCCAGGAAGCGGATCAGGGCGCGCTCCTCGGGGGCCTGTTCCACGAGGCTGCGTGGCGCCAGCGACGGGCCCTGGCGCGGCAGCGCGATGGTCTCGCCGGCGTCCAGGTAGCGCTCGATCACGATCGGGTGCACGTACGACTTCCGGCAAATCGTCGGCGTGTTGCCGAGCTCCGCAGCCACGAGGCGGACCGCGGTGACCACGTTGCGCTGCGCCTCGCGGGCGCTCGCCGCCGGCCCGAGCTCGGCCAGCACGGTCGCCGCGCGCAAGGTCCCGCCCCAGGTGCGGAAGTCCTTCGCCGAGTAGACCGTACCGGCGATGTCGTGGATGTAGTCGTTGACGTCGCGCGCAGTGAGATCGCTCCACGCCCGCGCGTCGTTCCGGTAGCGGAACAGCCGGGAGCCCGGCGTGCCGAGGAGCTCGGCCACGAAGCGCGCGAGCCCGCGGTCGACCACCACCTGCCGCTGTCGGATGGACCGCTTCCCCACGTACGAGAAGTGGATCGAGTCGCCGTCGACGCGCACGTGCGACTTGCGGAGCGTGGTGATGCCGAAGGTCTTGTTCTCCTTCGCGTACCGCTCGTTGCCGACGCGGAAGAAGCCCTCGCCGATCAACCGCACGACCCCCGAGGCGACGCGCGCCTTGGTGAGCTCCCGGCGGCGGAAGTCGTGCCGCACGGCGACGCGGATCCGCGGCAGGTCGCGCGCCATCTGCCGCACGCGGTAGTGCTTGCGCAGCTCACCGCGCTCCACGGCCGAGGCGTGGTACCGATACTGTTTTCGACCCTTGGCGTCGAAGCCCCACGCCTGGATCTCCGCGCGCGCGCTCGCGGCAACGTGCACGTCGCGCCAGGCCGGCGGGATGCGCAGCGCGTCGACGCGGGCGATGGTGGCCTCGTCGGTGACGGGCCGGCCGTTCTCGCGCACGTACCGGAACCCGATCGCCTTGGTCCCCTTCCGCAGAATCCATTGCCGCGCCATAAGTTCCGCCGGGGAAAGCAAAATCCAGTCCCGCTGCGTACTTTTCCTGCCTGTTCTTCTCACCTCCCACCGCGCCATGCCCTACGAGCTGCTGACCTTCGCCGTCGCCGACCGCGTCGCCACGATCACGGTCAACCGGCCGGACAAGCTCAATGCCCTCAACGACGCGACGATCGCGGAGCTCGGCGAGGCCATCGACGAGGCCCGGGCGCGCGACGACGTCGGGGGGATCATTCTCACCGGCGCCGGGCGGGCCTTCGTGGCGGGGGCCGACATCTCGGAGCTCGCGGCGCAGCGCCCCGCGGGCGCGAAGGATCGCGCCCGCCGCGGCCAGGAGGTCTTCCGTCGCTTCGAGACCTCCCCCAAGCCGACGATCGCCGCGGTCAACGGCTTCGCCCTCGGCGGCGGGTGCGAGCTCGCCATGGCGTGCCACGTTCGCATCGCGTCCGAGCAGGCCAAGTTCGGGCAGCCCGAAGTCAAGCTCGGCATCGTGCCCGGCTACGGGGGCACCCAGCGACTGCCCCGCCTCGTGGGCAAGGGGCGCGCGCTCCAGCTCCTCCTCACCGGCGAGATGGTGGACGCCCAGGAGGCGCTCCGCATCGGACTCGTCAACAGGGTGGTGCCAGCCGCCGACCTCATGACGGCAGCCGAGGGGATGCTGCGGCAGATGCTGGCGAACGCGCCGCTGGCAATCGCACTCTGCGCCGAGGCCGTGGACCGGGGGCTCGAGATGGCGCTCGAGGAGGGCCTCGTGTTCGAGGCGACCCAATTCGGCCTGCTCGCCGCGACGCAGGACATGACCGAGGGAATGCGCGCGTTCCTCGAAAAGCGTCCGCCCGCCTTCGCGGGACGCTGACGGAGGGAGCGTACGATGTTTCTTGCTCGCCCTGCTCTGATCCGCCTGACGGTCGGCATCCTTGGTCTGGGCGGGAGCGCGATCGCCGGAAGTGGCTGCGTGGGCGAACGCGAGCGCCTCGACGTGCCACGCCTCACGCTCCAGGTCGTCAATTCCACGGTCGTGCCGGGCGGAGTGATCGCCGGATTCGCCGCAGCGACGGATGCGAGCGGACTGGTCTTCCTCGCCGTGTACGCGTGCACGCGCGACAGCATCTTCCGCCACGCCGTGCAGGTGTACGACCGCGCCCCCTCGGCCGAGTTCTCGTTCACGCTGCCGGTGTCGAGCGCGTCGGCGGAGGGCGACTCGGTGGTGGTCTACGCCTTCGCGTCCGACGATCAGGGGTTCGACGCCGAGACCGTGTCGGTCGCGTTCATTCGCGGCAGCAGCACCAGCACGCCGCCGGAGGGCGACGCGCTACGCCGCTGTCTGCCGAACGCGCAGCTTCAGCTCCGGCGCGGAACGATCACGAGCCCCGACCCATGACCGACGTGGCCGCGGCGATCGCGCGGCCGGGTGTGGAGGCGCGGCTCCGGCTGCGACGGCTGACGGTGCGCGACTTCCGCAACCTCCAGCGGGTGACGCTCGAGCCGCCCGCCGAAGGCATGGCGATCATCGGCGACAACGGCCACGGTAAGACCAACCTGCTCGAGGCGATCTACTACCTGCAGCTCCTCCGCTCGATGCGCGGGGCGCGCGATCAGGACCTCGTGCGCTTCGGCGCGCCCGGCTTCTTCGTGGCCGCGCACGCCGACTTTCCGCAGGGAGAGCTCGAAGTCGCCGTCGGCTTCGAGCGCGCCACCAAGCGCAAGAAGGCGACGCTGGGCGGCAGCGAGCCCCCGCGACTCTCGGACGCCCTCGGCGCGCTGCCGTCGGTAATCTTCTCCCCGGCCGACGTCCAGCTCGTGAGCGGCGCGCCGAGCGAGCGGCGCCGCTTCCTGGACGTGGCGCTCGCCCTGACGTCCCGGCGCTACTTGGCGGCGCTCCAGGGCTACCGTGGAGCGCTGGCTCGGCGCAACGCGGCGCTCCGCGACGTGGCGCGCACCGGCGCCGCCGACGCGCGCGCCGCCGTGTGGGAGCCGGCGTTGGCCGAGCACGGTGCCGTCCTCTGGTCGGAGCGCGTGGCCTGGGTGGAGCGGGCCGCCCCCGAGTTCAGCCATCTCTGCTCGGCGATCGGCGAGCGCGGCACGGCTCGAATGCGGTACGTGACCGCGCTCACGCCGAGCGCCCGCACGGTCCCCGACGTCGCGGCCGCTCTGCGCGACGCCCTCGCCGCCAAGCGCGCCCTCGACGTCAAGCGGGGCCTCACGCACGCCGGCCCGCACCGCGACGACCTCGAGCTCGCCCTCACGGGCCCGGACGGCTCCCCGCGCGAGCTGCGCCTCTTCGGCTCCGCCGGGCAACAGCGAACGGCGGCCATCGCGCTCCGAATGCTCGAAGCGGCCACACTGCGCGAGCGCTCGGGCGCCCCGCCACTATTTCTGCTCGACGACCCGTTCGCGGAGCTCGACGCCGGGCGCGCCCACCGCATCCTCGAGCTGCTCGGAGTCGCGGGGCTCGGCCAGACCATCCTCGCCGTCCCCCGCCCCGCCGACATCCCACCCGAGCTCACCCGCCTGGAGCGCTGGGGGATTCGGGAGGGCGTGTTGAATCGTCTTCAAGGGTCGGGGGTCTAGGGTCAAGGGTCTAGGGTCTAGAGGACTCCCGCAGCCCAGACCCCAGACCCCAGACCCCAGACCCCGGACCCCAGACCCTCATCCCGCGTCCCTCGTCTCATGCCCGACAAACCCGCCAAGCCCAGCTCCGTCGCCGACGTGCTCGCCCGTGTGCTCGCGGACGCGGGGATCGCCGAGCGGGTGGAGCAGGCGGCCGTGGTGCCCGAGTGGCCGTCGCTTGTCGGCGTGGCGGTGGCGGCCGTAACCGAGCCCTTGCTGATCACGGCCGACGGGACCTTGTTCGTGGCCGTGACGACGAACGCCTGGATGACCGAACTGTCGCTGATGGAGCCCGAGCTGCTGCGGGCGATCAACGGCAAGCCCGGACGTCCGGCGGTGCGAAAGATCCGTTGGCAACTGAAGCGCTAAATGCTTCCGTTCGAACAAGTTAGACGCAATCGTCAGGGTTGCTTTCCGGGCTCCGACATGTTACCTTTGTCAAGTTAGTTCGTCCGCCTCTTCGGGAGGTGTTCGGGCAGCATTGTCGCTTCAATAGGGACGCACATGGCGAAGAACGCAGGGGAAGCTCAGGGACGGCGGTACGACGCTGAGCAGATTCAGGTACTCAAGGGGCTCGAGGCCGTCCGGAAGCGCCCCGGCATGTACATCGGCTCGACGAGCGCGCGCGGGCTGCACCACCTCGTCTACGAAGTCGTCGACAACTCGATCGACGAGGCACTGGCCGGTTACTGCGACACGATCACGGTGACGATCCACGCCGACGACTCGATCACGGTCGTCGACAACGGGCGCGGGATCCCTGTCGACATGCACCGGGTCGAGAAGATGCCGGCCGTGGAAGTGGCGCTCACCGTGCTGCACGCCGGGGGCAAGTTCGACAAGGACAGCTACAAGGTCTCGGGCGGCCTGCACGGCGTCGGCGTGTCGGTGGTGAACGCCCTGTCGGAGCAGCTCAAGGTGTGGGTCAAGCGCGACGGCAAGGAGCACTACATGGACTTCGTGCGCGGTACGACCGCCACGAAGCTCAAGGTGCTCGGCAAGGTCGCGGCGAAAGACACCGGGACGACGGTCTGGTTCAAGCCCGACCACGAGATCTTCACCGAGCTGCGCTACGATTACGCCACGCTGGCGACGCGCCTGCGCGAGCTCGCGTACCTGAACAAGGGCGTGAAGATCACCCTCAAGGACGAGCGCGAAGACCAGGCGAAGGAGGAGGTGTTCTTCGCCAAGGGCGGGCTGCGCGAGATGGTGCAGTTCCTCAACGCGCAGCGGAAGGCGCTCCACCCCGAGGTCATCTACATCGAGACCGAGCGGGACGACGTCGGCATCGAGCTGGCCATGCAGTACAACGACAGCTACGCCGACACGACGTTCTCGTTCGTGAACAACATCAACACGCACGAGGGCGGCACGCACCTGACCGGGTTCAAGAGCGCGCTCACGTCGGTCATCAACAGGTACATCGAGAAGTCGTCGAGCCTCGCCAAGAAGGACAAGGACATCCGCCTCTCCGGCGACGACGTCCGCGAGGGACTCACGGCCGTCCTGTCGGTGAAGGTGCGCGAGCCGCAGTTCGAGGGGCAGACGAAGACGAAGCTCGGGAACGGCGAAGTCGAGGGCATCGTGCGCGGCGTCGTCAACGAGCGGCTCTCGAACTACCTCGAGGAGCACCCGCGCGTCGCCAACATGGTGATCGACAAGGCGATCTCCGCGGCCCGCGCGCGCGAGGCGGCCCGCAAGGCCCGCGACCTCACGCGCAAGAAGTCGGCGCTCGAAGTCGGCGTCCTGTCGGGCAAGCTCGCCGACTGCACGTGGACCGACCCGTCGCTGTGCGAGATCTACCTCGTCGAGGGCGACTCGGCCGGCGGGACCGCCAAGCAGGGGCGCGACCGGAACTTCCAGGCGATCCTGCCCCTCCGGGGCAAGATCATCAACGTCGAGAAGGCCCGCATCGACAAGGTGCTCTCGAACGAGGAGATCCGGACGATCATCACGGCCATCGGCACGGGGATCAAGGACGAGTTCGAGATCGAGCGGGCGCGCTACCACAAGGTCATCATCATGACCGACGCGGACGTCGACGGGGCGCACATCCGGACGCTGCTGCTCACGTTCTTCTTCCGCCAGATGCCGGAGCTCATCGACGCCGGCATGATCTACATCGCGCAGCCGCCGCTCTACCGCGTGGCGAAGGGGAAGGAGGAGTACTACGCATACGACGAGCGCGAGCGTGAGGAGTACGCCGCGCGGCTCGGCAACGGCGACGGCCGGAGCTCGGTCTACATCCAGCGCTACAAGGGGCTGGGCGAGATGAACAAGGACCAGCTCTGGCGCACGACCATGGATCCCAACGTGCGGACGATCCTCCAGGTGGGCATGGACGACGCGGTCATGGCCGACCAGATCTTCCAGACGCTGATGGGCGACTCGGTCGAGCCGCGGCGCGACTTCATCGAGAAGAACGCGCGGTTCGTGAGCAACCTGGACGTGTAGTGTTGTCGGGGAAGTGTGTGAGGGAAAAGGAAACTGGAACTGAGTAAAGGAAATCGGTACCGGGCAATGGAAGCCGGTACTCGTCAGGCAAAGCGAACTGGCTCTGGTTGCTCGGTAAAAGGGAGTGGGGATAGGCTGGCTACCTGTCTCACTCTCAGAGGTCTGACACACGACTGCGGCCCGGCCCCACGTTTGGGGCCGGGCCGCAGCGCGTCATGCTCGAGTAGGCCGGCTCCAAGCCAGCCAGGCCGCCCGCTCGGCAGGGCCGCGGTCGAGCGCGTGCTCGAGCAAGGAATGCAGGGCGGCGAGCAGGTCGTTCGAGACGCGCGACACGCGGGTGCCTCGACCAGTCCGGATGATCTGGCGCAGCGTGTGCTGGCTCGGTTCGCCCGCGCACGCCTAGTTGAGCCGCTCGATCTCGCCGCAGTTGACCGCCGGGAATGGCGGCCCGGACGCGACGTGCATGTGGGCGTTCCGGTCTTCCAGGTCCAGCCAGGCCAGCAAGTCCTCGACGGACGTGAGCGGCGCCGGGAGCTCCGCAGCAAGGTAGGTGTTCACGGCCGCGAGCAGGTCGGTGAGCGATCGGCTGGCGTAATAGTTCATGACTCCGGCGCGATTCGATCTCGGGTAGGCCTCGCCCGTGCCCGGTGCTTCGCCCCTGACGGTCAACTCGTCGTCCAGGTTGATGAGGATGCGGCCGCCGGCCTCACAGGTCGCGAACTCGTGGATGTGCTGCGGGATGCGCGCTCCGGGCTCCAGACCGGCCGCGTGCACAGTGATGGTGAGATACCCGCCGACGATCTCGATGAGCATCACGCCGTGGGAGCGGGATCCGTTTTCTGGCCCAAGGCGCACCTGGTACAGCAGTCGATCGGAGGCCGCGCCGGGGGCGCCGGGCTTCGCAGCGAGCGCGGGGGGGGCGGCCGGATTTACGGGATCGGCTAACGGGTCCGAACATCCGGCGACGAGCCAACCTGCGCAGGCCAGCGCGAACGCGCGCGTCAAATAGCCAAACATGTCCTTCCTCCGGGAAGAGTACACCTACATGGAGCAGTTCCGACGGCGAGCGACCGAGCTCGTTGCTTGCCGCGCGGAAGGGCCTCAGCGATTCGGCGCGACGCAGCGGATCTCGAAAATGTTGCGGAAAAGCTCAGGCTCTTCAGCACCGGGCGGGGTCACACGCTGGATCTGGTGGTAGAGCTGCAGCTCGGGGCGGCCGTCACCGGCCCGGAAGATCACGGCACCCAGGTGATGGTGCACGCGTTCGATTCCACCCGCTTCGAATGTCCAGACAAAGATTTCCGACGAGCCCGGCCCGGCCGTCCACACCTGATCGCCCAACTCGATCCTCACGTTCGACACGTCCCAGAACGTGGTGACGTGCCCCGACCCATTTGGTCTCGTCACGGTGCGATCCCAACCGAAGATCGTGCCGGTGATGAGGACGTCGCTGTTCAGGCAGGCCACAGGGACGCTGGGGAAGTTCAGGGGAAAGGCGTACTCCTGGAATTCGACGCTCGCGCCGCCATCCACGAACGCGCGGACGCCGACTTGGGGTGCGGCAGGGCCAAGGGGATCGGCCGCCGGCTCCGTGCATCCGGCGACGAGCCAGCCTGCGCAGGCTAGGACGATCACGCGTGTCGAACTGCTGAAATTCCTGAGCATATCCCACCTCCGGGGAGCGTTGGACCCCGACGGCCGATCCGCCGGGGCGTCGAACCGCTGGCGCACGCCGACCGGAGCACCGCGCGGGATGGGCCGTTGTTCAGGCCGGGAGCGAGCTTGCTCGGGCGTGTCGCGGGGCGTATGGTAGCGGCGCGCTCTCCCGTCGCTTTCGCGCCACTCTCGTGTGTCTCTCGCGGGCCCTAACCTGTTGACGCTGAAGCTCTTCGGTGCGCCGGCCCTGGAGGCGGTCGGCCGGCCCGTAGTTGGGCGCGCGGCGCAGGGCCAGCGCCTCGCGCTGCTCGCCATCCTCGTGCTCGCACGCGGGCGCCCTGTCTCGCGGGACAAGCTCACCGCCCTGCTGTGGCCCGAGAGCCCCGCCGAGCGCGCCCGCCACCAGCTCTCGGACGCGCTCTACATCGTGCGCACCGCGCTCGGCGCCGACGTGATCCGGTCGGCGGGCGACGAGCTGGTGTTGAACCCCGACGCCGTGTCCAGCGACGTCGGGGCATCCGAGCGGCTGCTCGACGAGGGGCAGCCCGAGGCCGCGGTCGAGCTGTTCGCGGGACCGCTGCTCGACGGCTTCCACGTGACCGACGGCGGCGAGTTCGAGCGCTGGCTGGACGGGGAGCGCGCGCGGCTCGAGGAGCGGTACGCCGCGGCGCTCGAGGCGCTGGCGGAGGGGGCCGAGGAGCGGCGGGACTTCCAGCGCGCGGCGGACTGGTGGAAGCGGCGGGCGGCGCACGACCCGTACGACTCGCGGGTCGCGCTGCGCCTCATGCAGGCGCTGGACGCCAGCGGCAACCGCGCCGGCGCACTGCAACACGCGAGCGTCCACGAGCGGCTGCTCGGGGAGGAGCTCGGAGTTCGGGCAGCCCCCGCTGTGGCGGCGCTGGTGGAACGAATGCGGGCCGAGCAGCGCGCCGGCAGCGCGGCGACCGGGCCCACGACAGTCACGTCACGCCCGGTGCCGTTGCTCGCGGTGACGGCTCATCAGGTGGCGGCGGACGCCGGGGCGGTCGCCGTGGTCGCGCCCCCGCCGCCCGCTGGCTCGTCCCCCGAGGAAGCGCCACCGGCAGAGGCGGGAATCGAGCCCGCCGTCGGGCCGGAATCGCGCCCACCCTCGTCGGCGGCCACGCCCCCGCTGCCCGCTGCCGCGGGGGGCGCGCGCCGCTGGGTACCTGGGGCCGTGGTGTTGCTGGCGGCGCTCGTCGTCGCAGCCCTCGCCTGGGTGCTCCGGCCCGCCTTCTCGCCGCCGCCGGAGCGCTCGCTCGCCGTGCTGCCGTTCGTCAACATGAGCCGGGACGGCGACAACGAGTACTTCAGCGACGGCATCACGGAGGAGATCATCACACAGCTCTCGGCGATTCCCACGCTGAAGGTGATCTCTCGAACGTCGGCGATGCGGTACAGGGCGAGCGCGAAGTCACTGCGGCAGATCGCGGAGGAGCTGGACGTCGCCCACGTGCTCGAGGGGAGCGTACGCCGGGAGGGCGACAGGGTCCGCATCTCCGCGCAGCTCATCGACGCCGGCGCCGACCATCACCTCTGGTCGGAGAGCTACGACCGCGAGCTCGTCGACGTCTTCGCCGTGCAGGAGGAGATCGCCCGCGAGGTGGGCCGAGCCCTCGAGGTGACGCTCGGAGGGCGAAGCGGAGTGGCCACGAAGCGAGGAACGCGCGATCCGGAGGCGTACGAGCTCTACCTCCGGGGCCGCTACCATTGGGAGCGACGCACGAAGGAGGGGCACGAGCAGGCCATCGCCTACTACCGCGGGGCGATCGAGCGGGACTCTAGCTACGCCGATCCGTACGCTGGGCTGGCGGATGTGTACCTGACGGCCTATCAGCTCAACATCTTCGGGTTCCACGAGCGCGAGGCCGAGGCGGTCGCGCGCCACAAGTGGGCCGCCGAGCGGGCGGTCGCGCTGGATGACAGGTCGGCCGCCGCGCGCACGTCGATGGCCGTCGCTCGGTGGTGGCAGCGGGACTGGCCGGGTGCGGAGCGCGAGCTCCGTCGGGCCATCGAACTGAACCCTGGATACTCGACCGCCCACACGTGGTATGCGCTGCTGTTG
>Ga0307409_100000150_pt1 | contig 26431 bp, 26 predicted proteins | sample 322Ometagenome_2_FD_203888 | JGI IMG/M metagenome (GOLD analysis project Ga0307409, IMG submission 203888) | Maize rhizosphere microbial communities from greenhouse at UC Davis, California, United States - 322HYB-O-2 | ecosystem: Host-associated > Plants > Roots > Rhizosphere > Soil | place... | reverse complement strand
GTCGCGAGGGCGCCACTCAGGTGCTGCTGGAGGTGGCGGCCGACAACGGGCCGGCGCAACGGCTCTACGACGCGCACGGCTTCGACGTGATCGGTGTCCGGCGCGGGTACTACCAACCGAGCAACACCGACGCGCTGGTCATGCGGAGGAGCAGGCCGTGAGCGACGAGCCGCTGGTGCTCGGCATCGAGACCTCGTGCGACGAGACCGGGGTGGGTATCGTCCGCGGCACCACCTTGCTGGCCGACGAGGTCGCCTCCAGTGTGGACGAACACGCCCGCTTCGGCGGCGTCGTGCCGGAGGTGGCCAGCCGGGCCCACCTGGAGGCGATGGTGCCCACGATCGGGCGGGCGCTCGACACCGCCGGCGTCTCGCTGTCCGATGTGGATGCGATCGCGGTGACGGCCGGGCCCGGCCTGGCCGGTGCGCTGCTGGTCGGCGTGGCCGCGGCCAAGGGGTACGCGGTCGCGGCGGCCAAGCCGCTCTACGGCGTCAACCATCTGGCCGCGCACGTGGCCGTGGACGCGCTCGAGCACGGCGCCCTGCCCGAGCCGGCCATCGCGCTGCTCGTCTCGGGCGGGCACTCGTCGCTGCTGCTCATATCCGACCTGGCGACCGGGGTGACCCCACTCGGCGCCACGATCGACGACGCGGCCGGCGAGGCGTACGACAAGGTGGCCCGCCTGCTGGGTATGCCCTTCCCCGGCGGGCCGCCGATCGACCGCGCCGCCCGCGAGGGCGACGCCTCGGCCATCGCCTTTCCGCGCGGGCTGACCGGGCCGCGGGACGCCGAGCGGCACCGCTTCGACTTCTCCTTCTCCGGGCTGAAGACGGCGGTGGCGCGGTGGGTGGAGGCCCGCGAGCGGTCGGGCGAGCCCGTGCCGGTGGCCGACGTGGCCGCCTCGTTCCAGGAGGCGGTGTGCGACGTGCTGACCGCGAAGGCCGTCGACGCCTGCCGGACCCACGGGGTGTCCACACTGGTCATCGGCGGCGGCGTGGCGGCGAACTCGCGCCTGCGGGCCCTGGCCGCGCAGCGCTGCGACCGGCACGGCATCACGCTGCGCGTGCCGCGCCCGCGGCTGTGCACCGACAACGGCGCGATGGTGGCGGCGCTCGGGTCGCACCTCGTGGCGGCCGGCGTCCCGGCGAGCCGCCTTGACATCCCGGCCGATTCGGCCCTTCCGGTGACTACGGTGGTGCTCTAGCCTCGCGGCGGGAGGTGGCCCGTGATCGTGCGGATGTGGGAGGTGCGGGCACAGCAGCGGACCTTCACCGAATTGCTCGGATGGGTGTGCGACGTCGCCGTCCCGGCGATCGAGCTCAGTCCGCTGCACATCCAGAGCGAGGTCTTCTCGTCACCGGACTTCCGGCTCGTCGTCATATCGAAGTGGCGCAGCAACCCGGAAGCGTTCAAGGAGCCACCGGCGCACCTCATCACCCGCCCGCCCCATTCGTGGGACTTCACCCCGGTGGACCGGTGACGCCGACGGATTTGCCGGGGGCCGCGGGCCGTGGCGCCGGACCGGTACGATCGCGACAACTGGACCGGGGGAGCGCCAATGGCCGACGAACAGACCGCACCCGACACCGTCCCGCCGTCGCCCGTCCCGGTCGTGGCCGATGACGCCGCCACGGATACGGCACCCTTCATCGACCTCGATGGGCAGCCTCCCATACAGCGGCGCCGCCGGCGGATGCTGCCGGTGCTCGTCGCCGCCGGCACCACGCTCGCCGTCCTGCTGGGCGTGGGGGCGTATGTCGCGTACCAGCGGCTCGTCGTCGGCGGGCGCCCGACGGAGGAGTTCACCCCGGCGACGGTGGCCGCGTACGCCGCCGTCGACCTCATGGTCGGCGGTGACCAGCGGGCCAAGCTCGCCGATGTCCTGGGAAAGCTGGACACCGGCGCCCCGTCGGGTGGCAACGCCGCCAACTCGCTGAAGCGGATGCTGGAGCGGCTGCACCTGGACAATGTGGACATCGATCGCGACGTCATGAGCTGGCTCGGTCCGCGGTTGGCGGTGAGCCTCTGGTTCGACGGGGCGCGGGCGTACGGCCTGATCTCCGCATCGGCGACCAACGACGGCCGGGCCAGGGCCGGCCTCGACCGGATCAAGGCCGCCAAGCGGGACCTCGGCTTCGTGATCGACCGCGGCGCCGTGCTCATCGCCATCGGCGAGGACGCCCAGCGGGCCGCCGAGACCGCCGCATCACAGGCCCGGACGTCCCCGTTGGACGGGCTGGCCTCGTTCCAGGAGGCCCGGCGCTGGCTCGGTGGCGGGTACCTGATCACGCTGTGGACCGATATGGGCAGATACACCGAGGCCCTCACGAGCCAGATGACCCGGGAGGGCGTGACCCAAGCGATCTCGATCCCGTCCGAGCGGGGGACCTCGATCGCCGGTATCCGGGCGACCGAGGACGGGTTCGAGGCCCGATACCGGTCGTTCGGCTCGTCCCAGAAGGCCAGCCCGCTCGACGACGCGGTCGCGCGCCTGGCCGCACTGCCGGCCAACACCGAACTCGGGGTGGCGCTGACCGTACCGGCCAATCCGAGGTCGACGCTCGGGCTGGCCATGGGTCCGTACGGAGGCCCGTTCGGCCTGCTGACCGGCGGCCTGCTGTTCGGACTGATGGGGCCGCTGACTATGGCGCCGCCCAGCGAGGATCCCTTCGAGAAGCTCACCGAGGCCGAGCGCAAGGAGGTCGACAAGCTGCTGGCCAAGGATCCGAGGAAGCTCACCGATGCGGAGTCGAAGCGGCTGAAGGATCTGATGGGGTTCTCGCCCAAGGACATGGCGCCGCCGGGTGGGGATCCCTTCGAGAAGCTCACCGAGGCCGAGCGCAAGGAGGTCGACAAGCTGCTGGCCAAGGATCCGAGCACGCTCACCGATGCGGAGTCGAAGCGGCTGAAGGATCTGATCGGGTTCTCGCCCAAGGACATCACGACCGACACCACCCTCGAGCCAGGAATAGTGCCCGGAATGGAGGTCCAGGACCCGTTCCGCGCGCTGGCCGGAGCCACCATGACGGTCGCGCTGTCCGGGTTCGGCGGCCGGATGCAGGTCCGGATGGTCGCCGAGGCCCCGTCGGCCGACGCCGCGCAGGCCATCGTCGGCATGCTGGGGACGAGCTCGAACGGTCCGCCGGACGTGAAGTTGACCGGCAACGTCGTGACGATGACGACGCCGACCTACGTGGCCGGGCCGGGCCGTCTGGACGACGATCCCGCGTTCCGGCGGCTCACCGCCGCCGTGGGCGGGCGGACCGAGATGGCCCTGTACGCCAACCTGGGCGGCCTGCTGCGGGATCAGCGGTTCCGGGTGCTCAAGGTGGGCCTGGTGCAGAGCGTCGACAACGGTGACCACATCGGTGTCGTCCGGGTCGTCGTCGGGTAGGCGGGATCACAGTCGCGACACGTCCAGGCGCAGGATGCGGTCGTCGGACTCGGCCGGGTCGCCCCGACCGTCCTGATTGGACGTGAGTATCCACAGTGAACCGTCAGGGGCGACCGCGACGTGACGCAGCCGCCCGTACTCCCCGTCCAGCAGGGCCTGGGCGTCGCTGCCGTCGGTGTTGATGCGGTAGAGCTTCGTGCCGCGCAGGCAGGCGATGTACACCCGGTCGTTGTGGACCGCTATCCCGCTGGGCGACGCGTCGGACGTGCTCCAGGTCGCCACCGGATTGACGAACTCCTTGGCATCGCCGGTGCCCTCGACCTCCGGCCATCCGTAGTTGCCGCCGGCCTCGATGAGGTTCAGCTCGTCGTACCGGTTCTGCCCGAACTCGGCCGCGAACAGCCGCCCCCGCGAGTCCCAGGCCAGGCCCTGGACGTTGCGGTGCCCGTACGAGTAGACCGGCGAGTCGCCGAACGGGTTGTCCGGCGCCGGCCGCCCCTCGGGCGTGAGCCGCAGGATCTTGCCGCCGAGGAGGTCCCGGTCCTGCGCCCGGTCCCGGTCGCCGGCGTCGCCCGTCCCGACGTAGAGCAGGCCGTCGGGTCCGAACGCGATCCGGCCGCCGTTGTGGTTGCCGGCCTTGGGGATGCCCGTGAAGATCGGCTGCGGTTTCTCGCCCAGCCGGAAGCGGGCGATCCGGTTGTCGTCGGCCGCCGTGTAGTACGCGTACACCCAGCGGTCGGTGGAATAGTCGGGCGAGACGGCGATGCCGAGCAGACCGCCCTCACCGGCCGGCGTGGCCTCGTCGACCCGCTGCACCTCTCGTACCGTGCCGTCGGTGCCGACGGAGAGGATCCGGGTGGTGTCGCGTTCGGTCACCAGCGCTGAGCCGTCGGGCAGGAAGGCCAGCCCCCACGGCGCCTGGAGCCGGTCCGCGATGGTCGTCACGGCCCCCGAGGGCACCGTCACCGGATCGCCGGCCCCGACGGTCGGGTTGGTGAACAGGAGCCCGAAGTACCAGCCGGCGGCCACGGCGATTCCGACGATGGCGGCCAGCACGGCCGCGCCGACCGCCAATGCCCTTCGACTCATCGCGCTCCTCCTATGGGTGTCGCTAGGCCGGGGCCGCGATGTCGGCCAGCCTCGCTCCGGTGAGCCGCACGAGGTCGGCCGGGTCGAGCTCGACCTGCAGGCCGCGCCGGCCCGCACTGACGTAGATCGTCGAGTGGGCGGCCGCGGTTCCGTCAATCACGGTCGGAAGCTGCCTGCGCTGCCCGAGGGGACTGATCCCACCGCGGACGTACCCGGTGGTCCGCTCGGCAATCCGCCGGTCGGCCATCGTGGCCCGCTTGCCATCGACCGCGGCGGCCAGGGCCTTCAGGTCGACATCGCCGGTCACCGGCACGACGGCGAGGGTCAGCGATCCGTCGACCTCGGCGACGAGGGTCTTGAAGACCCGCTCCGCCGGCACGCCGAGGTGCTCGGCGACCGCGGCTCCGTAGTTCGGGGTGTCAACGTCCACCCGGTACGGATGTAGCCGGTGGTCGACCTGCTGGCGCGCCAGCAACGCGGTCGCGGGGGTAGCGGGGCCGGCCACGCTTGGCAAGGCTACCCGGCGCCCCTCGGCCGCGATCATGAGGTTAGGGACGTCAAATCACGCCGATCATGGACCCAAGTCCATGATCGGCGCGAGAAACGAGATCGGCGCGAGAAACGACGGCGAGTCAGGATCTAGCTGCCGCAGTTGTTGGTGGCTTCCTTGACGCCGTTCGGTTTCCCCTCGGGTTGGGAGAGCACCTTGAACGTGTACGACTTGCCGATCTCCGGTCCGAGGCCGGCGATCAGCACATTGCTGTAGGTGCCGTCGGCCGGAACCGCGGGGTTCGTGGTCCAACCACCCTCGAGCGTGCACGTCAGCTTGCCCCGCACGACGCTGTTGGACAGGCGCAGAACCCGCTGGACGTTGCCCTTCCGGTAGGCGGCGAGCAGCGCCTCGGCATAGGCCTCCGGCCCCGCCGGGTAGCGGGTGCGGTCCAGGGGCGCCTTGGTCACGGCCTTGGGGGAGCCGAGCTTGGCGTCCACCAGTTCGAGGACCGTCTCGTCGCCGTGCGCGTTACGGAAGAGGCAGGCGGTGTGGCCCGGCATCTGCTCGGCCGGACCGCAGCGGATGTGCGTCCACTGGGAGTTGGGTATGCCGCCGGTGTTGGCCGAATCCCGTACCTGCTGCACCGCCGCGGCGTCGCCGAGCTGCTCCAGCCGGGTGAAGTTCCGGCTGCCCCACGCGCGGAGGAACTCCTGGCTGTACGTCCGGGCGCTCTTCGGGTACGTCGGCCCGCTGGTCCCGCCCCCACCGCCGCGGGTCGGGGTGGCTCCGGCCGTGGGCGTGGTCGACGCCGGGGGTGCGCCGCCGAGGGCGCCGCCGTTCTGCGGGCCCGGCGCCTGGGAGCTGGGCTCGTTCTTGCCGCAGGCGGTCGTCGCCAGGGCGACGATGGCGAGGATCGCGACGGCCGTACGCCAGGTGACGGTGCGCGCCATCGCGGCCTCCTCAGGTCCTGAGATCCTCCGACGCTACAAGATCAGGACAGCTTCCGGAAAGCTGTCGACCCCGTTCGTCGGCGAGACGACAGTGCCGGGAGCGCGATTGATCGTGGGCGCGGGCGGGCCCGGAGTCAGCGCCCTTCGGCGTGCTCCACGACGCAGTCCGGACCCGGGAACATCAGGCTCTCGTGCCCGTCCGGGAACCGGACGAGGTACGGCGGGGTGCCCCGCTCCCCGCGGACCTCGACGATCTCCACGATCTTGTCGCGAGCGCCCACGGTGTGGCTGTGTAGGTGAAGTCGGTCGCCGATGATTGCCTGCATGAGATCCTCCGCGCGACGGTGACGTGTCCCATACCACGATGCCGTACCCCGCGAGATCAACGCCAGAGAACCGGACACGCTGGCACTCGCCTTGACGGAGTGCTAGCCGGCGGCATAACCTGCGATTAGCACCCTCGAGTCGAGAGTGCTAGCCGGGCGGTACCGGCACCCGCGACGACGGGACCGTCAGGCCGAAGGACTATTGCAATCGATATACCCCAGGAGGGTATGCCAGTGACTACCGCGACCAAGGTTGCGATCAGGCCGCTCGAGGACCGGATTCTCGTCCAGGCGAACGAGGCCGAGACGACCACGGCATCCGGCCTCGTGATCCCGGACACCGCCAAGGAGAAGCCCCAGGAGGGCACCGTGATCGCCGTCGGCCCCGGCCGGTTCGACGACAACGGCAAGCGCGTCCCCCTCGATGTCAAGGTGGGGGACACCGTCATCTACTCCAAGTACGGCGGCACCGAGGTCAAGTACCAGGGTGAGGAATACCTGGTGCTGTCCGCGCGTGACGTCCTCGCGGTCATCGAGAAGTAACCGACCCAGCTTCGACAACGACACCAGCCACCGCCCCGGACCGGTCACGCCGGGCCCGGGGCGGTTGCTGTGAAGGGACAGCACACATATGGCGAAGATCCTGAGCTTCTCGGATGACGCCCGGCACCATCTCGAACACGGGGTCAACGCCTTGGCCGACACGGTCAAGGTGACGCTCGGCCCCAGCGGGCGCAACGTCGTCCTGGACAAGAAGTTCGGCGCGCCCACCATCACCAACGACGGGGTGACGATCGCCAAGGAGATCGAGCTCGCCAACCCGTACTCCAATCTCGGCGCCCAACTCCTCAAGGAGGTGGCGACGAAGACCAACGACGTGGCCGGCGACGGGACCACCACCGCGACGGTGCTGGCCCAGGCCATGGTGGCCGAGGGCCTGCGCAACATCACCGCGGGCGCCAACCCCATGGCCCTCAAGCGGGGCATGGACGCGGCCGTGGCGGCCGTCAACGACGAGCTTCTGAAGAAGGCGACCCAGGTCAAGAAGCGCGAGGAGATCGCCCACGTGGCCACGATCTCCGGCCAGGACCCGGCGATCGGGCAGCTCGTGGCCGACGCGATGGAGAAGGTGGGGCGCGACGGCGTCATCACGGTGGAGGACGGCTCGACGCTGGCGACCGAGCTCGAGGTCACCGAGGGCATGCAGTTCGACAAGGGTTACATCTCCCCGTACTTCATCACCGACGCCGAGGAGGGCGAGGCCATCCTGGAGGACGCCTACCTCCTCATCACCACGATGAAGGTCAGCGCGATCGAGGACCTGCTGCCGCTGCTCGAGAAGGTCGTGCAGTCCAGCCGTCCGCTGCTGATCGTGGCCGAGGACGTGGACGGGCAGGCACTGTCCACTCTGGTGGTGAACTCCATCCGCAAGACGATCCGGGTCTGTGCCGTCAAGGCACCCGGTTTCGGCGACCGGCGCAAGGCGATGCTGCAGGACATGGCAGTCCTGGCCGGCGGCGAACTGGTGTCGCCCGACCTCGGCCACAAGCTCGAGATGCTCGGCCTCGAGGTGCTGGGCAAGGCCCGGCGGGTCGTGGTCACCAAGGACACTACGACCATTGTGGACGGTGGCGGCAAGGAGTCGGACATCGCCGGCCGGATCGAGCAGATCCGTAAGGAGATCGAGGCGGCCGACTCCGACTGGGACAAGGAGAAGCTCAACGAGCGGCTGGCCAAGCTGGCCGGCGGCATCGCCGTGATCAAGGTCGGCGCGGCCACCGAGGTCGAGATGAAGGAGCGCAAGCACCGCATCGAGGACGCCATCTCGGCCACCAAGGCGGCGGTCGAGGAGGGGGTCATCGCGGGCGGCGGTGCCACGCTGACGCAGATCGCCGCCAAGCTCAACGACGGCCTCGGCCAGACCGGCGACGAGGCGACCGGCGTGGCGATCGTCCGTAAGGCGCTCGACGCGCCGCTACGGTGGATCGCCCAGAACGCCGGCCACGATGGCGCCGTCATCGTGGCCAAGGTCCGCGGCTCGAAGGCGGGCGTCGGCCTGGACGCGCGTACCGGCGAGTTCGTGAACCTGGCCAAGGCCGGCATCGTCGACCCGGTGAAGGTCACCCGCAGCGCGGTGGCCAACGCCGCCTCGATCGCCGGGCTGCTGCTCACCACGGAAAGCCTCGTGGTCGAGAAGCCCAAGGCCCCGGAGCCCGCGAACCACGGCGGCCACGGTCACGGCCACCAGCACGGCCCCGGCTTCTGACCCGTCTGGCTGTGTTTGTCAGCAGGGGCACCCTACAAACGCATACGGGCTAGGAAGGGCACCCTACTTACACGTAGGGTGCCCTCTTCTTACCGCTCGATGACGCCCGACCGGGGGACCATGGCGGCCCGCGCCGCGGCCCAGCAGACTGGTCATCGTGGAGAAGCATCGATGGTACGCAGCGGTGGCCGGCGTCGCGTCGGCCACCGTGGCGCTCGGCGTGGGGGAGATCCTGGCCGGCGTCGTGGCGCCACAGTCCACGCCGCTCGTCGCCGTCGGCGGCGTCGTGGTCGATCGGGTACCCGAGTCCGGTAAGGAACTGGCGATCCGGCTGTTCGGAACGAACGACAAGATCGCCCTCCAGATCGGGACGATCGTCCTGTTGGCCGGGTTCGCCGCCCTCATCGGCGTGGCGGCCACGTACCGGATCTGGCTCGGCTACGCCGGCATCGCGCTCTTCGGCGTCGCCGGCGTGGCGGCCGCGGTCACCCGTACGGGCGCCACGGCCGTCTGGGCCCTGCCCTCGGTGGTCGGGGCCGGTGCGGCCGCGCTGACGCTGTGGCTGCTACTGCGCCGCCTGCCGTCGGACGCGCCCTCCGACACGCTCGAGCCGCGGGCCGATCCGGGCACGACGCGCCGGCTGTTCCTCCGCGCGGCCGGCGGCGTCATCGCCGCGGCGGCCCTGGTCGGCGTCGTCGGGCGCTTCCTGGCCCAGCGCTCCAACGTCGACGCCGCCCGGGATTCGGTCGCCCTGCCGGCGCCGTCGGGGAGCCCGGCGATCCTTCCTCAGGGCGCGGACGCCGCCGGGCTGAACTACGTCACCGCCAACGACACGTTCTACCGCATCGACACGGCCCTGGTCGTGCCGCGCATCGACCCGGCGAGCTGGACGCTGAAGATCCACGGGCGGGTGGGCCGTCCGATGACGCTCACGTTCGCCGACCTGCTGCGTCGCCCCATGATCGAGCGGTACATCACGCTGGCCTGCGTCTCGAACGAGGTGGGCGGCGACCTGATCGGCAACGCCCGCTGGCTCGGCGTTCCGGTCGCCGACCTGCTCGCCGAGGCGGCCCCCGACCCGGCGGCCGACCAGGTGGTGAGCCGGTCGGTGGACGGGTTCACCGCCGGTACGCCTACCGCCGTGCTCCGCGACGGTCGCGACGCCATGATCGCCGTGGCGATGAACGGGGTACCGCTGCCGATCGAGCACGGGTTCCCGGCCCGCATGGTGGTGCCCGGGGTGTACGGGTACGTGTCGGCGACGAAGTGGCTCGCCGAGCTGGAGCTGACGACCTTCGAGGACTTCGACGCGTACTGGATCCCCCGCGGTTGGGCCCGCGAGGCACCGATCAAGACACAGTCCCGCATCGACCGGCCGCGGTCGGGGGCCACCGTGGCGCCCGGTCAGGTCGTGGTGGCCGGCGTGGCCTGGGCCCAGCACCGGGGGATCTCGCGGGTCGAGGTGCGGGTGGACGACGGCCCGTGGCGGCCGGCGGAGCTCGCCCAGACGGCGTCGATCGACACCTGGCGCCTGTGGTCGTGGCGGTGGGACGCCACGCGCGGGCGGCATCGGCTCCGGGTACGGGCCACCGACAACGCCGGCGCCGTGCAGACCGAGGCCGTAGCGCCACCCGCGCCCGACGGCGCCACCGGCTTGCACGAGATTGACATCACCGTCGAGTGACGCGGACCCGTCCGGCCCCGCCGATCATGACGTTGACTTCATGATCGACACACCCGGGGTATCGACATTCTGGGAGATCGGCACGCTCGGGGAGGGTCGCCCCAGAGGGTCAGCGGGGGATGGAGGATGCGCGGGGGGCCGGCATGGACAGCGACGTCGGGGGGCGCCGCTGGGGCGGCAGCCGGCGCTGCACGATGCCAAGTCGAGCTTCCAACCGGCGGACGTCCACCCGTCCCCGCACCCGGTCGGAGAGGTCCTCCCAGCCCACGGCGAGCAGCCGCAGGCGCTCCGCCTCCGTGAAGCCGCCCCAGACGCCGTACGGCTCGCGGGCGACCAGGGCGTGAGCGGCACACTCCGGGCGTACTGGACAGGATCGACAGACCGATTTGGCGGCGATCTCGCGGCGCATGCGGGACGCCCCGCGTTCGCCGTCGGGATGGAAGAACTGGGCGCTGTCACGTCCACGGCACGCGCCGTTACGTTGCCAGTCCCACACGTCGGCGGAGGGCCCCGGCAACCTGCTCACGTTTGACATGGTTTTCGCCTCCCGCGCGGACCGCAGGCGCACACCTGCTGAACGTACTCCCACATCGCCCACAACGGAACAGGTCAACTCGGCCAAAATGCGTAATGAGTGAGCTTTGGCATGGTTCCCTTTTGGTGGGGAAAGGGGGCCCTCCATGCGATCGGTCCTGGTTTGCGTGAGGACGCCGGCCACCGCTCAGGCTGTCGCGAAGGCCGCGGCACAACTCGGGCTCAGTGACGTCGTGGGTACGGCGGTCAGCGGCGCCGAAGCGCTGGCCAGATTGGCGGCCAGCGAGGTGGACCTGCTGCTCGTCGACACGTTGTCGGTGCGACCCGACACGGTCGGGTTCACCCGGCGGGTGCTGGAGCGCTCGCCCAACGCGGTCGTCGTGTTCTTCGGACCCGAGGACCCGGCCGTGGCGCAGGCGGCGGTGGCGGCCGGCGCCCGTGGGCTGATCCGCGGCGGCGACCGGGAGGACCTGGTGGCGTCGGTGGCCAAGGCGCTCATGCTGCTCTTCCGCGGCTCGCGCTCATCGGTCCAGGCCGTGCCGCTGCAGCGCTCGGAGCCGGACGACGCCGAAGCGGCCGCCCTGGAGGCCGACGAGCCGCCCGAGGCGACGGTCGCCCCGGCCGGGGTCAGCGTGAGCGGAGTACGCCGGCTGGCCCTGACGGAGCGCGAGCTTCAGGTACTGCGGGGCATGGCCGACGGCAAGAGCAACGCCGAGATCGGCCGGGAGCTGTTCGTCTCCGAGGACACGGTGAAGACGCACGCGCGGCGGCTGTTCCGCAAGCTCGGCGCCCGCGACCGGGCCCACGCCGTGGCCGCCGCCTTCCGCGCCGGCCTCGTCCACTGATTCAGTCGTTCGCTCGCTCCGCGTGGCGCCCGTGCCGCCGCGTCCCGCCGCGCTCGCTCACTGGGACGGCTTCTCCTCGTCGTCCTCGAGCAGGGTGTCGTGGACGCCGTCGGTGTACCCCCGCGCGTAGTCCCACGTGACGTAATGGTCCGGATCCGGGTCGAAGGCCGGCTCGTGCACGCGCGGCCGGCCCGAGTCGAGCAGGTGCCGGAGATTGGCCCGCAGCAGGGCCCAGTCGAAGTAGTGCGGCTCCCGGCAGTCCTCGCAGTCGATGACGAGCCCGCGGATACCCGCGGGCGCCAAGAGCGCCTCGTAGACCTCCAGGTTCGCGAGATCCTCTTCCACATCGGTCCGCTCATCGTCGGTGAGCGGATCCATGGGGTCGTCGGCGTCGTCGATGTCGGTCGACGGGTCGACGGGATCGTCGCGGAACGGGTCCAGCGGCTCGTCATGCACGCTTCCACCGTATCGCCAGGCACCCCCCGCCGTGCGTTCACTCTGCTGCGTTGCGCTCGCTCCGCTCGCGCGCGCGGGGGCCGGCGGGCGGCGTGAAAGGCGGGGCGTGGGCTGGCTCACGTGGAGGCGTGGCGCTGAGAGGCTTCGTGATCATCGACTAGGATTGGCGGACACCCATCGGTACCGCGCCGCTACGACGATCGGGGATGTACAGGATGGATCTCCCTCTGGGTCTTACCTTCGACGACGTTCTTCTCCTTCCGGCCGAGTCGGACGTGATGCCGAACGAGGCCGAGACGGCGACCCGGCTCTCGCGCCGGATCAGCCTGTGGGTGCCGCTCGTGTCCAGCGCGATGGATACCGTCACCGAGGCGCGGATGGCGATCGCGATGGCGCGGCAGGGTGGCATCGGCGTGTTGCACCGCAACCTCTCCATCGACGACCAGGCCAGCCAGGTGGACCTCGTGAAGCGGTCCGAGGCCGGGATGGTCACCAACCCGATCACGTGTTCGCCCGAGGAGACGCTCGGGCAGGTGGACGCGCTGTGCGCCCGGTACCGCATCTCGGGCGTGCCTGTGGTCGACGCCGAGGGCGGACTCGTCGGCATCGTCACCAACCGCGACATGCGTTTCGTCAACGACCCCTCCGCGCTGGTCCGCGATGTGATGACCCCGATGCCACTGGTGACCGCGCCGGTCGGTGTCTCGAGCGAGCAGGCGCTGACGCTGCTGCGCCGGCACAAGGTGGAGAAGCTGCCGATCGTCGACCCGGCCGGGCGGTTGGCCGGGCTCATCACCGTCAAGGACTTCGCCAAGAGCGTCCAGTATCCGAACGCCACCAAGGACTCGGCCGGCCGCCTGCGGGTGGCCGCCGCCGTCGGGGTGGGTGACGAGTCGTACAAGCGGGCCCGCGCGCTGGCCGACGCCGGCGTGGACGCGCTGGTGGTCGACTCGGCCCACGGTCACAGCCGCAACGTGCTGGAGATGGTGGCCCGGCTGAAGAGCGACGTGCCCGATGTGGACGTGATCGGCGGCAATATCGCCACCCGTGACGGCGCCGCCGCCCTCGTCGAGGCCGGCGCCGACGCCATCAAGGTTGGCGTAGGCCCCGGTTCGATCTGCACCACGCGCATGGTGGCCGGAGTCGGGGTGCCGCAGGTGACCGCCATCCTCGAGGCCGTGAAGGCGGGCCGTCCGGCGGGCGTGCCGGTCATCGGTGACGGCGGCATGCAGTACTCCGGCGACATCGCCAAGGCGATCGTGGCCGGGGCCGACACGGTGATGCTCGGCGCGCTGCTGGCCGGCTGCGAGGAGAGCCCCGGCGAGCTCATCTTCATCAACGGCAAGCAGTTCAAGTCCTATCGCGGCATGGGATCGCTGGGGGCGATGCAGTCGCGGGGGCTGGGCAACCGGTCCTACTCGCGCGACCGCTACTCCCAGGAGGACGTGCTGTCCGAGGACAAGCTCGTGCCGCAGGGCATCGAGGGCCAGGTGCCCTACCGTGGCCCGTTGGCGGCGGTCGCGCACCAGCTCGTCGGGGGTCTGCGCGCGGCGATGGGCTTCGTCGGTGCGGCGACGGTCGCCGACCTGCAGGAGCGGGGCCGGCTGGTGCGCATCACGGCCTCCGGCCTGAAGGAGAGCCATCCCCACGACATCGAGATGACCGTGGAGGCCCCGAACTACCACCAGCGCTGACCGGGACCCACTGCGCAAAGGAGCGCCGCCATGAGGGATGTGGTTGAGATCGGCATTGGTAAGACCGCGCAGCGGGGATATCACCTCGACGACATCGCGATCGTGCCGAGCCGGCGCACCCGCGACGTGGACGACGTATCCACCGTGTGGCAGCTCGACGCGTACCAGTTCAAGATCCCGTGTGTCGCCCACCCGAGCGACGCCACGATGAGCCCGAGCACGGTCGTCGCGCTCGGCCGGCTCGGCGGCCTCGGCGTGCTCAACGTCGAGGGACTGTGGTGCCGGTACGAGGACCCGACCGAGGTACTCGAGTCGCTGGCCGACCTGGACGACGAGGGCACCTCGGCCACCCGCCGGCTGCAGGAGGTGTACTCGGCCTCGATCAAGCCGGAGCTCATCGCCGACCGGGTGAAGGTCCTCCGCGACGGCGGCGTCACGGTCGCGGTGCGGGTCTCACCGCAGCACACGCTCTCGCTGGCGCCGGTGATCCTCGATGCCGGCGTCGACATCCTGGTCATCCAGGGCACGATCGTCTCGGCCGAACATGTGTCCACACAGGACGAACCGCTCAACCTCAAGGAGTTCATCGCCGACCTGGATCTCCCGGTGATCGCCGGCGGCTGCACCGACTACAAGACGGCACTGCACCTGATGCGGACCGGGGCGGCCGGCGTGATCGTCGGTGTCGGGGCCGATAGTTGGTCCACAACGGACACCGTGCTCGGCATCCGCGTGCCGATGGCCACGGCGATCGCCGACGCCGCCGCGGCCCGGCGCGACTACCTGGACGAGACGGGCGGACGGTACGTGCATCTCATCGCCGACGGCGACCTGAGCACCAGCGGCGACATCGCCAAGGCGCTCGGCTGCGGGGCCGACGCGGTGATGCTGGGCGAGCCGCTCACCCGCTGCGAGGAGGCCCCGGCCGGCGGTGCCTGGTGGCATTCGGCGGCCAGCCACCCCAAACTCCCGCGCGGCAGCCTGAGCGTCGCCGAGGAGCCGTTGGGACCGCTGGAGAAGCTGCTGTTCGGGCCCAGCGACGACCCGGACGGCACGCTCAACCTCTTCGGCGGCCTCAGGCGGGCGATGGCCAAGTGCGGGTACCGCGATCTCAAGGAGTTCCAGCGGGTCGGCCTGGTTCTCGACCGCTAAGCCCGGAGTGTCGGACCCGGCCCGGCTACTGTTGCCAGCGTCCCCGCGATCAGGGAGGCGCACATGAGGCGCAGGATCGTCGCCGCCACGCTCGCGGTCATGGTGGGCGTCGCCGCCGGGTGCACCCGGGCCGAGTTCGTGCCGGCCCGTGACCCGGCCCCCTCGCCGTCGGCCGGCGCCTCGGGCGGCCCGACCGGCGCCACCCAGGGCGGCGCACCGGGCGGCATCGGCTCCGATGGCATCGGCGACTCGTACTTCCCCAAGGCCGGCAACGGCGGATACGACGTGGCGAGCTACGACCTCGACCTGCGGTACGAGCCGAGGACCGACACGCTGACCGGGACCGCGAAGATCACCGCCTCGGCCACGGCCGACCTGACCCGGTTCAACCTCGACCTCAAGGACTTGGCCGTCCGGTCGGCGACGGTCGACGGCAAGGCCGCGCAGACCCGGGCGTCGGGCGAGGAGCTGGTCGTGACGCCGACCGCGGGCATCGCCAGCGGCGCCCGGTTCGTGGTGGAGATCCGCTACGGCGGCGTGCCCAAGCCGTACGCCGAACCGGGCCTCGGGGAGATCGGCTTCCTGCACACGCCGGAGGGGGCGATCGCCATCGGCGAGCCCCAGGTCGCCGCGTCATGGTTCCCGGTCAACGACCACCCGCGGGACAAGGCGACCTACACGTTCAGAATCACGGCGCCGGCCGGCCTGGCCGCGCTGGCCAACGGGGCGCTGAAGGGTAGGAAGACCGCCGGCGGCGTCACGACATGGACCTGGGTGGAGAGCCGGCCGATGGCTTCGTACCTGGCCACGGTGGTCATCGGTCTGTACCGGCTCCAGGAGAGCACGCACGACGGCAAGCCGGTCGTGATCGCCGTCGACACCTCGCTGCCCGAGACGATCGACCGCCAGATGGCCCGTACGCCGGAGATCGTGGACTTCCTCGAGTCGAAGTTCGGTCCATACCCGTTCGACGCCATGGGCGGCATCGTGATCGACGACAAGCGGGTCCGGTTCGCGCTGGAGAACCAGAGCCGCCCGATCTACAGCAACGCCTTCTTCGAGGGCAATGGAAACGACGGCACCTGGGTCATCGTCCACGAACTGGCGCACCAGTGGTACGGCGACAGCGTCGCCCTCGCGGACTGGAAGGACATCTGGCTCAACGAGGGCTTCGCCACGTACGCGGAATGGTTGTGGGGGGAGAGCCGGGGCGAGCCCGCGCAGTCGCAGTTCGACGGCCTGTACGGCCGGGTGAGCAGCCCGCTGTGGAAGGTGCCGCCGGGCAATCCCGGCGCCAGCCGGCTGTTCGACGCCTCGGTGTACGTGCGGGGCGGGATGACGCTGCACGCGCTGCGCATGACGGTCGGCGACGCGGCCTTCTTCACCATCCTGAAGTCGTGGGCGGCCGAGAAGGCACACGGCAACGCCACCACGCCGGAGTTCATCGCGCTGGCCGAGCGGGTCTCGGGCCGGCAGCTCGACACGCTGTTCCGGGATTGGCTGTACGGGACCCGGCGCCCGCCCCGCCCGAGCCGTTGACCTCTTCCCTTGTGGTTACCGGCGGGTACACCATGGTGGCGTGCGCTACGACGTGGTGGTGATCGGGTCGGGCTTCGGCGGGAGCGTGGCCGCCCTGCGCCTGGTCGAGAAGGGCTATTCGGTGGCGGTGGTCGAGGCCGGTCGCCGGTTCGCCGACCATGAGTTCCCGGAGACGTCGTGGCGGTCGCGGCGCTTCCTGTGGGCGCCGCGGCTGGGCTGCTACGGCATCCAGCGCATCACGGTGCTGCCCGGGTCGGGCGGCGCCGACGGGGTGCTGGTGCTCGCCGGGGCCGGCGTCGGCGGAGGCAGCCTGGTCTACGCCAACACCCTCTACCAACCGCTGGCCGACTTCTTCACCGATCGCCAGTGGAGCGACATCACGGACTGGCGGGCCGAGCTGGCCCCACACTACGAACAGGCCGAGCGGATGCTGGGCGTGGCCACCTATCCGCGGGTGACCCAGGCCGATCGCCTGATGCTGACCGTCGCCGAGCGTATGGGCGTGGGCTCGACGTTCCACCACACGCCGGTCGGCGTCCACTTCGGCGAGCCCGGCGTCACCCGCCCGGACCCGTACTTCGGTGGCGCGGGCCCGGACCGGACCGGGTGTCTCCACTGTGGAAGCTGCATGACCGGCTGCCGGCACGGGGCGAAGAACACGCTGGTCAAGAACTACCTGTACCTGGCCGAGAAGGCCGGGGCCGAGGTGCTCCCGCTGACGACGGTCACGGCCGTGCGGCCGGCGGCCGGTGGCGGGTACCTCGTCGACACCGAGCGCACCGGCGGCTGGCCGCGGCGTCGGCGGCGCACGATCGAGGCCGGCCAGGTCGTCCTGGCCGCCGGGGCCCTGGGTACCCAGCGCCTCCTGCACCGGATGCGGGTCGCCGGCCATCTGCCCCACGTGTCCGACCGGCTCGGCGCTTTGACACGTACCAACTCCGAGTCGATCCTCGGTGCCTCGGTGCCGGCCGGCGCGGCCCGCAGGCGGGGGCTCGACCTGACCGACGGGGTGGCCATCACCAGCTCGTTCCATCCGAACGCGAACACCCACATCGAGCCGGTGCGGTACGGCCGGGGCTCCAACTCGATGGGCACGCTGCAGACGCTGCTCACCGACGGCGGGCCGCGCCGGCCGCTGCGCTGGCTGGTCGCGCTGGGCCGCCATCCGGTCAACGGCGTGCGGGCGCTGTGGGTGCGTCGATGGTCGCAGCGGACGGTCATCGCGCTGGTGATGCAGTCGTTGGACAACTCGCTGACGCTGCGATACCGGCGTTCGTGGTACGGGCGGCGGCGGCTGGTCGCGACGCCCGGGCACGGCGCGCCGAACCCGAGCTGGATCCCCGAGGGCAACCAGGCGGTGCGCCTGCTGGCCGAGGAGTTGGGCGGCGTGCCCGGCAGCTCCATCAGCGAGGTGTTCAACATGCCGATCACCGCGCACATCCTGGGTGGCGCGGCCATCGGGGCCGACCCGTCGCGCGGCGTGGTCGACGCGTACCACCGGGTCTTCGGCCACGACGGCCTGCACGTCGTGGACGGGGCCGCGGTCAGCGCGAATCTCGGGGTCAACCCGGCCCTCACGATCACCGCGCAGGCCGAGCGGGCGATGTCGTTCTGGCCCAACCGGGGCGACGCCGACCCGCGCCCGCCCCTGGGCGCGCCGTACCGTCGGGTCGATCCCGTCGCGCCCCGGTCTCCGGTGGTTCCGGCCGGCGCGCCCGCCGCCCTCCGCGCCCGCCAGCGCGCCTCCCCGCCGTAGATCTTGGATGGTTTGGGGGGCCCAGACCCCACAAACCATCCAAGATTCACAAGGTCGGCTGATCCTGATTTCACCCCGAGTCGGTACTGTCGGGCCGTGACGGTCCCGAACCAGGTCTCAACGCGGGCCGAGCGCGGTGGCCCGGCCGATGTGCTGTTCGTACTGTGCCTGCTGCAGGCGGGCTTCCTGCTGCTCGGCGGGATCGGCGAGATGCTGCTGATGGGCAACGGCCTCTACCTCGTGGTGCCGGTGGCCAAGACGGTGCTGCTGCTCGTGTTCGCCGCGAAGGCGGCCGCGGGACGCCGGTGGGCGCTGATCGGCCTCATCGTGGTGCAGGGCGTGACGCTCGTCGGCTTCTGGATCCAGGTCCTGGTTGGGCTCACGCCGTGGGTCGACTTCACCGTCAACCTCGCCGTTCTCATCACCAATGTCGCCCTGCCGGCCGCGCTGGTGTACATGTGCGCGAGACTGCTGCCGCGGCGCGTCCGGGTCGTCCGGGTGCCGGTCCCGCGCGCGGTGCCGCCACCGCAGGATCCGTACGCGCCGGCGCCCCTCGTGACCGGGCCCGGATTGTCGCGATGAACGGCCTGGAGGCGTTCACGATCGGCATCGCGCCGGGCCACCTGCCCGCCCTCGTCGCCGCCGCCCTGCTGCCCGTCGCGGTGATGCTGGTCCGCGCGGCCCGCGTCAACGTGCCGTCGAGGTCGGTCCTCGGCCCCGGCATCGGAATGACGACCCGCACCGCTGAGGCACCGAAGCCGACGGCGACCCACCGGTGGGCGGCGTGGTTGCTCGGCATCGCGGCCGCCGTCCATCTGGGGCTGCCGTTCGGGCACCTCGATTCGCCGGTACTCACGCTGGCCTACGTCGGGTCGGGTACGGCGTACGCCTGGCTGGCCCTGCGGGCGGCCCACGGCCGCACCTGGCGGCTGGCCGCCGGGCCGCTGCTGGTGGCGACGCTGATCGCGTACCTGGTCGTCACCGGCTCCGGGCGCGAGGAGCCCGACCAGGTCGGCATCGCCACCGCCCTGGTGGAGGTGGCCGCCCTCGGCCTGTGTTTGCGCCCGATCCGGCGGGGCCGGTTCGCCCGCTTCACCGCCTCGGTGGCCACCGTCGCCGCCACCATGCTCGTCGGCGCGAGCGTCTGGATCGGATCGTTCCTCGCCCACGCCGCCACCGACCAGGACGTCGCGGCCGGCCCGGCCGGCGCCGTCGACGCCGCCGCCACGGTCGGGCACACCGGCGACCACGAGCACGACCACGGGCACACGGCCCGGGCGCAGGCGGGCGTCGTCATGCGGCCGTGGACCGGCGGCGACCCGACCGTCGAGCAGCGCCGCGCGGCCGAACGCCTCGCGGCGGCCACCCGGGAGGCGATGCGGCGCTTCGCCCGCCTCGACGCGGCCCTGACCGCCGGGTTCGAGCTGCCGTGGAAGGCCACGGGCATGGATGTGCACCTGGACAACAAGGCCAACAAGTCCGACGGCCGGGTGCTCGACCCGCAGCGGCCGGAGACGCTCGTGTACGCCATCGACGGCGACAGGGCCACGCTGCTGGGCGTCGTCTTCGTTCTGGAGCGCGCCGGCGACGCGGGGCCGGCGCCCGGTGGCCCGATCACGCGCTGGCATGCCCACAACATCTGCATCACGCTGGTCCCGCCCGGGTTCGGCATCGTCACACCGTTCGGCACCTGCCCGGCGCTGGCGGTCAACATGACGGTCCCCGAGATGATGCACGTGTGGGTGGTGGACAACCCGCAGGGCCCGTTCGCCGAAGGCCTGGACAAGACATGGGTGGCCGACTACCACGCGCTGCACGGCGAGCCGTACTGACGCCGCTAGGCTCTCTGCATGAGTGGTAGGCCGGTTCTGGTCGTCGACTTCGGCGCGCAGTACGCCCAACTGATCGCGCGCCGCGTCCGGGAGGCGCGCGTCTACTCCGAGATCGTGCCGCACTCGATGCCGGTGTCGGAGATGCTGGCCCGCGACCCGGCGGCGCTCGTGCTGTCCGGCGGTCCGGCCAGCGTGTACGAGCCGGGCGCACCGCAGGTCGACCCCGATCTGTTCGCCCTCGATGTGCCGATCTTCGGCATCTGCTACGGCTTCCAGGCGATGGCACAGGCCCTCGGCGGCGAGGTCGCCCACACCGGGCAGCGGGAGTTCGGCCGTACCGAGCTGTCCGTCGACGGCGAGGGCGGGGAGCTGCTGGGCGACCTGCCCGCGCGGCAGACGGTATGGATGAGCCACGGCGACTGCGTCACGCGGCCGCCGGCCGGGTTCGCCGTCACGGCGAGCAGCGCCCGTGCGCCCGTGGCCGCGTTCGAGGACGTGACCGGACGCCGGGCCGGGGTGCAGTTCCATCCCGAGGTGGTGCACACCGAGTACGGGCAGAGGATCCTCGAGCGGTTCCTGCACGAGATGGCCGACATCGAGCCCACCTGGACGCCCGCGAACATCATCGAGGAGCAGATCGACGCGATCCGCAAGCAGGTCGGCGACGCCGGCGTGCTGTGCGCCCTCTCCGGCGGCGTCGATTCGGCCGTCGCGGCGGCGCTGGTGCACAGGGCCGTCGGCGACCAGCTGACCTGCGTGTTCGTCGACCATGGGCTGCTGCGGGCGGGCGAGGCCGAGCAGGTCGAGAAGGACTACGTGGCCGCCACCGGCATCCGGCTGACCGTGGTCGACGCGGCCGACCGCTTCCTGACCGCGCTGGAAGGGGTAACGGACCCGGAACGGAAACGGAAGATCATCGGGCGCGAGTTCATCCGCGTCTTCGAGGCCGCGGCGCGCGAAGTCGAGGCGGTCGAGTTCCTGGTGCAGGGCACGCTCTACCCGGACGTCGTCGAGTCCGGCGGCGGCACCGGCACGGCGAACATCAAGTCACACCACAACGTGGGCGGGCTGCCGGACGACCTGACCTTCGAGCTGGTCGAGCCACTGCGGACGCTGTTCAAGGACGAGGTGCGGGCACTGGGGGCGACCCTGGGCCTGCCCGAGCCGATGGTATGGCGCCATCCGTTCCCCGGCCCGGGGCTGGCCATCCGGATCATCGGCGAGGTGACCCGGGAGCGGCTGGAGGTGCTGCGGGCGGCCGACCTGATCGCCCGCGAGGAGCTGACCGCGGCCGGGCTCGACCGATCCGTATGGCAGTTCCCGGTGGTACTGCTGGCCGACGTCCGCAGTGTCGGGGTCCAGGGCGACGGGCGCACCTACGGCCACCCGGTCGTGCTGCGCCCGGTGTCCAGTGAGGACGCCATGACGGCCGACTGGTCGCGCCTGCCGTACGAGGTGATCGCCCGCATCTCCAACCGCATCACCAACGAGGTGCCCGCGGTCAACCGCGTCGTGCTGGACGTGACGAGCAAGCCGCCCGGGACCATCGAGTGGGAGTAGGCCCGGGGTGGGCTTTGGCCGTCGGCCTTCTGGGCGGCCTGCTCGGCCCAGTGCTGCGGGCCCGCATCTTCCATCACACGGTCCCGGCCGGCCAGGACTGGCGCCGTGACTGTCCACAGTGCTCGCGCACGCTCGTTCTCGGGCTCATGCCGGCCGCCCGGCCCTCCGGGCAGTGTCCCGCGTGCGGCAACCGGATCGGCCCGGCTCCGTTCACGGTCGAGGCGGTGACGGCCGTCCTGTTCGCGGCGTTCGCCCTGCGGGTGGCCGACCCGTGGGTGCTGGCGGCGTCGTGCCTGCTCGCCGCGATCGGGGTGGCGCTGTGGTACGTGGATGTGGCCGTGCACCGGTTGCCCGACCAGTTGACGTACACGGCGTTCGCCGGCGTCCTCGTGCTGCTGCTCGCGTCCGGTGACCCGGCGCGGGTCGGCTGGGCCGCCCTGAACGGCCTGGGCCTGGCCGCGTTCTACCTCCTGCTGATCCTCATCTACCCGACCGGCATGGGCCTGGGCGACGCGAAGCTGGCGCTGAGCCTCGGCACGGCGTTGGGCTGGTACGGCTGGGTCGTCACCGTGCTCGGCGCGGCCGCCGGCTTCCTGCTCGCGGGCCTGTTCGCCGGTGTCGCGCTGGCGCTGGGCCGGGTGTCGCGCAAGAGCACCATCCCGCATGGACCGTTCATGCTGCTGGGCGCCCTCGTCATGATCCTCCTGGTCGCCTGACCCGTCTTGAAGATCGGCACAAGTGCACGGCACTCGTGGTCCCGAAATGCCCGTGAGGCCACAACCGCACGACAGTTGTGACGATCACGAGGGGCGGCGTGGGCGGGGCCGGAGCAGTTGCGCGCACGACGTCTCGGCGAACCAGCTCTCCCACTCCTCCGGCGTCCAGCCCCGCTCACCGACCAACAGCAGCCACACATCCGGGTGGTTGAGGGTCCACAGGATGTCGGTGGCCCGCCGGACATCCAGCCCGGGGCGCAGGGCGGTCCGGGCCGGCAGTGACTCCACGACCACGCGCTGGTTGTCGTAGAAGTCGGTCTGGATCAGCCGCCACAACGCATCGGCGTCGGCGTCGACGGGTGCGGCCGACCGGATCACGCCGAGCACGCCGCCGATGCGCCGCTTGACCGCGCATGCGTTGCGCGCGTTGAGGATCAGGGTGCGCTCGGGGTCCGGCTCGTCGACCACCTCGCGATACCACGGCCGCTGCGCCACGCCCGACTCGTCCTCGTCGCCCTTCAGCAGCAGGTCCCACAGCGCGCGCAGCAGCCCGCTCTTGGTGGCGAACACGACGTAGACGGTCTTCAGCGCCACTCCGGCCTCGGCCGCGATGGCCTCCATCGTCGTGGCCGGATAGCCCTGCCGCTCGAAGAGTCGTTGCGCGGCCTCCAGGATGCCCCGGCGCGTCGCCGCCGCCTGCTGCTGGCGGCGAGGGGAGTTGTAGGCCCGTTTGGCCTTGACACGCTCGCTCACTTTGGTACCGTACAGCAGAATTCATTACTCACAACGAGCAGCGAATTGGGGACATTCCATGGTGATGCTGGAACGGGATGGATTGCGCCGGCGCCTGCACGGCATGTGGGCCGCGGTGGCGCCGTCCTGGAGCGAGTACGCCGGGTACGCCGACGACCGCGGCGCGGCGGTCACCGCCCGGATGCTGGACCTGTCCGCGCCGAGGACGGGCGAGCGGGTGCTCGAGCTGGCCTGCGGGCCGGGCGGCGTCGGCCTCGCCGCCGCGCCCCTGGTCGGCCCGGGCGGCCAGGTCGTCCTGTCCGATGTGGTGGCCGAGATGACGGCCATCGCGGCGGCGCGGGCCCGGGGTCTGGACAACGTACGCACCCGCGAACTCGACCTGGAGCGCATCGACGAGCCCGACGCCTCGTACGATGTCGTGCTCTGCCGAGAGGGTCTAATGTTCGCGCTCGATCCCGGTGTCGCGGTAGGGGAGATCCGCCGGGTGCTGCGGCCGGGTGGACGCGTCGCGCTCGCCGTCTGGGGCCCGCGGGAGCGCAACCCCTGGCTGACCCTCATCTTCGACACGGTCGGCGCCCATCTCGGCGAACCGGTGCCGCCGCCCGGCATACCCGGCCCGTTCGCCCTCGACGACCCGAACCGGCTGGCCGACCTGCTCACCGGGGCCGGGCTGGCCTCGGTCGAGGTCGAGGAGTTGGCGGTGCCGCTACGTGACCCGTCCTTCGAGGCCTGGTGGGTCCGGACCCGCGCGCTGGCCGGACCGCTGGCGGGGCGGTTGGCCGCCCTGCCTCCCGCGGTCCTGGCGGCGATCGAGGCCGACCTGCGCGAGGCCGTCCGTCCATTCTCGACGCCGCGCGGGCTGGAGTTCCCGGGCGTCACCCTGATCGCGGGCGCCCGCCATGCGTAGGAGCTGTGGGCGAGCGCCTCGCGCCGAGCTCCCGCGTCTATGTGAAGAGTTCGTCCACCGAGTTCGCGGTGAGGAGCTCGGCGACCAGTTCGGGGCGAAACCTGAAGATCTCTATCAGCGCCTGGTGCAGCTGGAGGGCATGCCGGGGACGCTACTCAGGGTGCCTGACGGTTTGCCGATGGCTCGTCGTGCGCCTATCGGCCGGTGAGCCAGTGCTCGACGCTGGTCTGGTACGCCGGGACGACCTCGGCCTCCAGGCGGTGGGCGAGGATGAGGCGCACGGCGCCGTCCGGGTCGTGGCCGCGCAGGCGCAGTACGGCGTAGGCCAGCAGCACCGAGCGCCGCCGGCCCTGCTGGCAGTGGATCAGCACCCTGGCCTCCGGATCGGCCAGCGCGTCGGCGGCGAACAGTGCCGCGGCCGACCATAGGGCCGGTGGCTGGGGCAGGCCGGAATCCCACATCGGCGCGGCCATGACCCGCGAGCGCCCGAAGAGCAGGCGCTCGACGGCCAGGTCCTGCGACAGCCAGGTCTGGGCCCGGGCCCGGCAGTTGACCACGTGCGTGACCCCGTCGTCGATGAGCGCCGGAAGGGACAACGCGGTGGGTAGCCGGCCGACCGCGAGGCGCTCCTCGCCGATCCAGCTCAGCGGCGTCGTGTGGTCGCTGGGTCCGAACAGGCGCGTGCTGTGCCGGTGAATCCACCCCCGCCAACCGGACGACACGACAATCCTCCCGCGCGTAGCTGCTGCCAGCTTACGAAAAGCCGCTCGGTTCCGCGGTGCGCGTGCGCCATACTCCTGACCATGCCTGGCCACCCGGCGATCACGATTCCGGAGTCGCTGGCGGTCGTACAGGGGAAGTACAACGGCGCGGCCGGCCGGGTCTGGATCGCGGCCCTGCCGCGGATCGCCGAGTCCTACCTGGACCGATGGGACCTCACCCTCGACGGACCGTCGCGCAGCGGCATGGCGGCGCTGGTGCTGCCGGTCCGCTGCGCCGACGGCAGTCCGGCGGTGCTCAAGCTCCAGCGGCGGGACGGCGAGAGTGAGGGCGAGGGGTCGGCTCTGCGGGCCTGGGACGGGTCCGGTGCGGTGCGTCTGCTGGCCGAGGATCCGGTGATGGCGACGCTCCTGCTGGAGCGGCTCGACGGCGACCGGTCGCTGATCGAGATCCCGGACGATATGCGGGCATTGCAGATTCTGGTGGAGATCCTCGGCCGCCTCGTCGCCCATCCGGCGCCGCGGGATCTCCGGCGGCTGGGCGACATCGCCGCCGACATGGTCGAGCTGACGCCGGTGGCGATCGTCGCGGTCCCCGATCCCGAGCACCGGCGGGTGATGAGCATGTGCGCGGCGGTCGTGGCCGACCTGGTGGCCGAGCCCGGCGACCGGCTCCTGCACTGGGATCTGCACTACGAGAACGTCCTCGCGGGCGACCGTGAGCCGTGGCTGGCGATAGACCCGAAGCCGTTGGCCGGCGATCCCGGGTTTGATCTGCTGCCGGCGATCTGGAACCGCTGGGACGACGTCGTGGCGACCGGGGACATACCGGGCGCCGTACGGCGGCGGTTCGATCTCATGGTGGACGCCCTCGGGCTGGACCGGACGCGGGCCGTCGGATGGTCGTTGGGTCGCGTGCTGCAGAACGCCCTGTGGAACGTCGAGGACGGCGAGGTCGCGATCGACGACGCGCAGTACGCGATCGCGGCCGCGCTGGTGGATCGGGACGGCCGGCGGCTGTAGCGTGTCCACCGGTTGTCGCTCCGGTAACGACGTTCGGGCGTCGGCACAAGCCATTGTGGTCGGTCGGGTGGCCTGATCTGTCCGAAAGGACGGTGTGTCAGAGACCCGACTGCGGGCGTTCGTGCGGTAGGGAAGCGTAGCGGCCGTTCACGCGGTGCAATTCACCACCGATCTGCGGGCGGCAGACGGCTCAAATCCAGGGGAGTGGACTGTGAAAAAGCTCAATGCACGACTGCGTGCCCTGCGCACGCGACGCGACGACGGCGCGTCGGCGGTGGAGTACGGACTGCTGGTGGCGCTCATCGCCGTGGTGGTCGCCAGTACGGTCCTGGCTCTCGGGGCGGCTCTCGAGGGCCGGTTCGGCGCAGCCAGGGACTGTGTCGCGACCAACAACTGCCCCTGATCCATCACGACAGCGTCGTGCGCCCGCCGATGATGTCGGGCGCACGACCGCTCCGATGCCCCGGAGAGGCAGGTCGCTTGGACTGGCGCGGTCAGGACGACGGTGCGAGTTCGGTGGAGTACGCATTGATCGCAATATTCATTGCGATCGCTATCGCGGCGAGCATTGGGGCATTGGGCGTGCTCGTCGAGGGATTGTTCCAATCCGGCGATGACGCAATTCCGAACACGATTCCGTAGGTGGCGATGAGAGAACGGCTGGGACGGCGGGACCGGGGAGCGGCGGCGGTGGAGTTCGCCCTGCTCCTGCCTGTCCTCATGCTCTTCATCTTCGGGATCAT
>Ga0307409_100000149_pt1 | contig 26564 bp, 29 predicted proteins | sample 322Ometagenome_2_FD_203888 | JGI IMG/M metagenome (GOLD analysis project Ga0307409, IMG submission 203888) | Maize rhizosphere microbial communities from greenhouse at UC Davis, California, United States - 322HYB-O-2 | ecosystem: Host-associated > Plants > Roots > Rhizosphere > Soil | place... | reverse complement strand
GCAAGGCCCGACGAGGGAGGCATACCGGGTCGTATGTCGACCGAGGAGAACGCCGCGAGGTGCGTGCCTGGGCGGCGCGAAGCGTAAAGAGACTTGGGAGACACGACACTAGGCTCGGGTTACCTTGCCAGCCTTGATGCAGGAGGCGCAGACGTTCAACCGCTTGGGCGTCCCGGATACGACCGCATGAACGCGTTGGATGTTGGGGTTCCAGCGCCGGTTGGTCTTCTTCTTCGACCAGGGGACGTTGTGGCCGAATCCGGGCCTCTTGCCGCATATATCGCATACCGCAGCCACTGGAATCCGCTCCCAAATTACGTCGATACAGATAGGTGCGCCCGAAGTTGGGCAACCGGAAAAGAGTACCTGACTAGGTCCAGCGCGGGCCAATCGGCGGAACTCTTGGACTAGGGTGGGCGCGTGTCAGCCCAGCTAGGGGAGCAGGCGCCCACGCTGTGGGTGGCGTACGACGGTTGGCTGCGTCGCGCGACCAGTGTCATCAGCGACTCAGCTGGCGCGTTGAACGCGATGAACGTCTTCCCCGTTCCAGACGCCGACACTGGATCCAATCTCAAGCTGACGATGACCGGGATCAGCTATGGGGTCCCCAGCCTCGAGCAGTCCAGTCTGGACGCCGCGGTTCAGGCTGCCATCTTGTGTGCGCACGGGAACTCGGGTGCCATAGTCGCTGAGATGTTCGTCAGCGTCTGCCGGGCACTGGAGTACGAGCTGCCCGGCTTGCGCTCGATGCAGCCCGGCACCATGGTCGCGACACTGTTGCGCCTAGCTGCTTTAGCCGCACGACGGGCAGTCGCGCGCCCGATTGCCGGCACCATCCTGACTGTGGCAGACGATGCGGCAAATGCCGCAGAGGCTGCTGCAGGTGAGCAACCTGGAAGCGCATTGGCCGTGGCGCAAGCGGCACAGCGGGGTGCTCAGGAAAGCTTGGCTCGTACGCCGCAGCAGCTTGAGGTACTGGCCTCAGCCGGCGTAGTCGATGCCGGAGGCCAGGCGTACGTCTTGCTCATCGACGTACTGGTCGAAATACTCGGCGGGCCGCCTGCACAGCCGCTAGCGGACGTCCCCCCACAGCCTTTCGATGTCCAGTCCGAGGCGTCGAGGGTCGCCGAAGAGTATGAGGTGATGTACACGCTGCGGGGAGCGCCAGCCTCAGACCTGGACGGATTACGGGAGCGGCTGTCAGAGCTTGGCCATAGCGTTGTCATCGTGGGTGACCAGGCCATTGCCCAGGTGCACGTCCACCTCGACGAGGCGGGCGCCGCGGTGGAGGCCGCCCTTCCATTAGGCGAGCTCAGCCATCTCCGAATTACCGCCCTGCCGTCGAAGCCCGGCTCTGCGGGAAGAAGCGTCTTGGCCGTCGTGGCTGGCTCGGGGCTGGCCAACACCGTCGCCTCGCTGGGTGGCGTGCCGGTGCTGGCGACCGACGGGGACGTCACAACCGATCAGTTGAAGGCTGCTGCGGACCAAATCTGCGGCGATCTGGTGATCTTGCCCAATGGCGTTTCGAACCTCAAGCGCGCCGCCGACGTGGCCAAGGGCTTGCGACGGGCTGGTAGACGGGTCGGAATTATCCCGACGGTGGCCCAAGTGCAAGGCCTGGCAGCCATGGCAGTGCACGAGCCATCCGCGGATTTTGAGTCCGCTGTCGTCGCCATGAGCAACGCTGCCGATCATGCCCGAAGTGGCGCGGTGACCGTCGCCGAAGGTACCGCCATGACCATGGCTGGGCGCTGTGAACCGGGTGACGTGTTGGGCGCTGTTGAAGGCGACGTCGTGGTCATCGGAACATCCATGACTGAGGTCGCCTGGGAGGTCGTGCAGCGACTGGTCAGCGCGGGTGGCGAACTGCTGACCGTAGTGCGAGGGACCGATGCTCACGATGAGGTCGTATCTGGGCTCACAGCTCGAGTGCAGCAGCGGTTTCGCACCATCGACGTTGAGGTGGTGGACGGCGGCCAGCCGCGCTACCCGCTGTTGTTTGGCCTGGAATGACCACACTGGAATGACCACCCTTGGACTCGTTGGCTCACCCTGGCGTACCGATACTTTTCGCCGGCTGACGACTCGCCTTGAAAAGATTCTCGGCCCAAAAACCGCCAAGCTCTTCGAGCCGTTAAAGGTGCAGACGGTCGGCGATCTGATGCGATTAGTGCCGCGCCGTTACTTCTCGGGGACCGAGCTGAGTGACCTCTCACTGCTTCGGGAAGGCGAGGAGGTTGCGGTGATGGCTGAGGTGGTGGATGCCCATACCTTCGGGCTAGATGATCGCCCCAACTATCGGTACCGGAGCAAGCCGCGACTCGAAGCAACGATTACCGACCACCGCGGTTCAGTCACCTGCACCTTCTTCGGCCAACCGCGACTGATCCATTACTGGCACAGCCAGCTGCATCGGGGCGCCCGGGGCATCTTTGCTGGCAAGGTGACCCGGTTCAAGGGGAAGTTGCAGCTGGCGCACCCCGACTTCGTGATCGTCAACGAGCAGGGAGCCGTGGTTGGCGGCGCGAAGCGCAACGCGGCTCTCGCATCGGCCGCCAATGCGCCGCTCGTGGGCCTTTACCCGTTGACCGCCAAGTTGCGCACCTGGACCATTGCCGACTGCGCGACCCTCGCCCTGGAGTCCCTGGCCGGTATCGAGGATCCGCTTCCGGACTGGATTCGCCGGGCGGCGGGGGTGGTGGATCTGGAGAGGGCATTCCGATCGGTTCACCAGCCGACCGAAAGGTCGATGATCGACAGAGGTCGGCAGCGGATGCGCTTCGACGAAGCGTTCGCGCTGCAGCTGACCATGGCGTACCGGCGAGCCGATGCGGCGTCACATCGCGCGGTGCCTCGAGAGAGACGCTCGGGCGGGCTGCTCGATGCGTTCGATAAGCGGCTGCCCTTCATGCTCACTGCGGGTCAAATTGCGGTGAGCGAGGAGATCATGGAAGAGCTCGCTCGCGACCGGCCCATGCAGCGGCTGCTGCAAGGCGAGGTCGGATCGGGCAAGACACTGGTCGCGCTGCGCGCCATGCTGGCGGTGGTTGATGCGGGTGGCCAGGCTGCGCTGCTGGCGCCGACGGAGGTGCTGGCGGCTCAGCATTACCAGACGATCACTCGGATGCTTGGCGAGCTAGCGACCGGCGGCACTCTCGAGGCGCCGGATCAGGCGACCGGTGTCGTGTTGATTACCGGATCTTCCTCCGCGGCACACCGCCGAGAAGCCACGCTGCAAGCGGCATCGGGTGCTGCCGGGATCGTCATCGGAACTCACGCTCTGCTCAGTGCCGACGTTCGGTTCGGCGACCTCGGCCTCGTCGTCGTCGACGAGCAACATCGGTTCGGTGTGGAGCAGCGGGCAGCGTTGAGCGCAAAGGCCGAGACGCGCGCCCACGTCTTGGTGATGACAGCGACGCCGATTCCGCGCTCGGTCGCGATGACTGTCTTTGGTGATCTTGAGACTTCCACGCTGCGGGAACTTCCGGCTGGGAGGGCCGAAGTCACAACGGTGGTTGTCGATACGGCGAGGCAGCCGGCCTGGGTAGAGCGGGTCTGGCAGCGGATCGTGGAAGAGGTGAGTCGGGGACGGCAGGCGTACGTTGTGTGCGCTCGTATTTCTTCCACGGGTTCGACCGGTGCCAGTGCCGAAAACCTCGATGACGGCGCTGATGCGGCGCCGGCTGTCGCAGTTGAGGATGTCTTTGTCGAGTTGAGCAGCGGCCCGCTCGCTGGGCTGCGGGTTGAGATGGTGCATGGTCAGTTGCCAAGCGATCTCAAGGATGACGTCATGACCCGATTTGCCGCCGGCGAGATTGATGTGTTGGTCTCGACGACGGTGATCGAGGTTGGCGTGGACGTGCCTAACGCGTCGGTCATGGTCATTCACGATGCCGATCGCTTTGGCATCTCCCAGCTGCATCAGCTGCGCGGCCGGATTGGCCGCGGTGCCCATCCCGGGGTTTGCCTGTTGCTGACAACCGCCGCTGAGGACAGCGCAGCCCGTCAGCGTCTGGATGCCGTGGCCGCCACCCATGATGGCTTCGCACTTGCTGAGGTTGATCTGGAGCAGCGTCGTGAGGGAGATGTTCTGGGCGCCAGCCAATCGGGGAGTCGATCGAGTCTGAAGCTGCTCCGGGTGCTCAGAGATGCCAATCTGATCGCCGAGGCACGTACCCTCGCGGAGCATTGCATTGCGACGGATCCGGAACTCGAACACAATCCAGGCTTGGCTGACATTGTGCTGGACATGGAGATGGATGCGGCCGGAGAGTGGCTGGAGCGCACATGAAAAAATGCGCGAGTAGCGGCGACCTGTGAACACCGGATCGCGCTCCGCCGTGCTGAGGAGGAGTGAGCAGACATGCTTTTCGTCTGCGAGCGATGACGAAGTAGGCGGACTCCAAGGGCGCGATCCGCGCTGAGCGAGCGCCAGCGAGCGAAGCAATCAAACACGGATCGTGCTCCGCCGTGCTGAGGAGGAGTGAGCGGCCATGGTTTCGTCTGCCAGCGATGACGAAGTAGGCGGGCTCCAAGGGCGCGATCCGCGCTGAGCGAGCGCCAGCGAGCGAAGCAATCAAACACGGATCGTGCTCCGCCGTGCTGAGGAGGAGTGAGCGGCCATGGTTTCGTCTGCCAGCGATGACAAAGTAGGCGGGCTCCAAGGCGCGATCCGCGCTGAGCGAGCGCCAGCGAGCGAAGCAATCAAATGAGCCGGATTATCGCTGGCTCTCGGCGAGGGCGGCGGATCACCATGCCGCCCGGAGACCGTACGCGGCCGACCAGCGATCGCGTACGCGAGGCGCTGTTCTCAGCCATCGCCGCCTGGGCTGGAACGGCACCAGAGGCCGCTGAGCGCTCACTGGCTGGGATGGCTTTTTGTGACTTGTACGCGGGTTCCGGCGCAGTCGGGTTAGAGGCGGCCAGCCGTGGGGCCGCTCCAGTACTGCTTGTCGAGCGTGACTCGCGTACGGCCCAGCTCACGCGAGCCAACGCGGAAGCTCTCGACATGGATGTCGAGATCGCTACAGCCTCCGTCGAGCAGATGCTTCGCCAGCGTTCGGCTCAGAGTTTTGACATGGTCTTCGCCGACCCGCCCTACGAGTTGGATACCAGCGCTGTCAGCGCTCAACTCGAGCAACTTGTGCTCAATCACTGGGTCGGCGCAGGTTCCTTGATCGTCGTCGAGCGGTCACGACGTTCGCCCGAGCTGGTTTGGCCGGCTGCGGCAACGGAACGTTGGAGTCGGGCCTACGGTGAGACCATCCTCTATTTCGGCTCGCTCAAGCCTCGGGAGAAGTGATGACACGAGCTGTCTGCCCTGGATCCTTCGACCCTGTGACCCATGGCCATCTCGATGTCATCGAGCGAACCTCCCGGATGGTCGACTACGTGGTTGTCGCGGTGGGCACGAACATTTCCAAGAACGCCCTCTTTACCCCAGATGAACGGGTCGAGATGCTCGCTGAGGAGTGTGCGGACTGGACCAATGTCGAAGTGACGCTGTTTCGCGGCTTGCTGGTTGATTTCTGTACCGCCAACGACATCGACGTGATCAGCAAGGGATTACGTGCTACCGACTTCGGCTACGAGCTCCAGATGGCACAGATGAACCGGCAGCTGACCGGCGTAGATACGCTCTTCCTGCCGACAGCACCGGAATGGGCCTACGTATCGTCGTCATTGGTACGTGAGGTAGCGACTCTCGGTGGTGATGTCAGGCCTTTCTTGCCGACAAAGATTGCCGCGCGCACTATGGCAAAGGTGGCATCTCGGCATGCGGGAGCAGCAGACGATATGTGAAACACGTTTGAGCTGCGCGACACTAGGGGGACAGGGGACACTCGAAAGGGGGACGAGCGTGGCGGTTCTGGGAATAGGACCATCCATGGTTGGGCGAGGATCGGCGGAGGACAAGCTTGCGTACCTGCGCGAGCTGATCGTCAACGCGCGCGCGATGCCGATGTCGGCGTCGTGCGTCATCAATCGAGGTGAGGTGCTAGCTGCGATCGACGATGTCATTGCGACTCTGCCTGCCGAGATCGACGAGGCGCAGCGAGTCATCGACATGGCCGCGTACAAGATCGCTGAGGGGGAAGCCGAGGCAGGCCGGATCCTCGCGGAGGCTCGGGATCACGCCGCCAATCTCGCGCAGCACAGCGAGGTAGTGCGGGTGGCCGAGCAGGTCGCTGCTCAGATGCGAGCTGACGCCGATGAAGACGCTGTCGCCCTGCGTCGAGAGACCGATGAGTTCATCGACGCACGGATGGCGAGTTTCGAGTCAGTCTTGCACAAGACCGTGAGTCAGGTACGCACGGCCCGCGCCAGGCTCGCTGAGCGCAGCGGGTTGGATGCGGACGACACCATGCGACTGGACCGGCGTACGCACCATGACTAGGAGCGCTTTTGGCTCTAGGGCTTACTCACCGGTAGGGTTGGGCCTCGGTCACGACGAGGATTGAGGCCGCTCGGCTTGGAAGGATTGCGATGAGTTCGCCGCATCGCCCGCTGGACCCCCGCTCGGGCCTGGTCCTGGACACCCACGAACTGGGCCGTCGACCGGGCGCGATGAAGGTGGTACGGGCATCCGTCGAGGCACCTGCGGACTTGGGAATCGCCGTGATTGGTGTACCACCCGGATCGCCAGTCGAGCTTGATCTTCGGCTGGAGTCGGTTGTTGAGGGAGTGCTCATCACGGGTGCGGCCAGGGTTCAGGTGCGTGGGGAGTGCGTACGGTGCCTAGTGTCGATCTCCGATGAGCTGGAGGCCGATCTCCAGGAGCTGTATGTCTACCCAGGCGTGGAGCCAGACGACGATCTCGCCAGCCGGTTGCAGGGCGATTTGATCGACGTTGAGCCGGTGCTGCGCGATGCGGTGGTACTTGATTTGCCATTCCAACCCTTGTGTCGGGATGACTGCGCAGGGCTCTGCGTTGAGTGCGGTGCCAATCTCAACGAGAATCCTGAGCATCGTCACGAGGCGGAGCTCGATCCCAGGTGGGCCGCCCTGCGAACCCTTGAGGGTGGAGCCGGCGAATCTTACGATGTTCTACAACCAGCCCCACGGGCAGTGAAATTTCCGGGCCGAAGCGCCCGGCGGAACGAGGAGTGAAGTCGTGGCCGTTCCTAAAAGGAGAATGTCGCGCAGCAATACGCGCCATCGCCGTTCCCAATGGAAGGCGTCTGTGCCTGCCCTGGTGACGTGCGCTAATCCCGCTTGCCGCGAAAAGCACCTGCCCCACGTAGCTTGCTCAGCCTGCGGCCAGTATGGACCCCGCGCTGCCCGTCGACAGGTTCTGACGTCCTGATCGGGTCGGAGGCGACGGCAATTCGCCTACCCGCCGGCGAGCTCTTAACCGAGCTCGGGATGAGTGTGGACCCCGAGCTGCTCGACCGCGCCCTGACTCACCGGTCCTATGCGTACGAGCAAGGAGGGCTGCCTACCAATGAGCGCTTGGAGTTTCTGGGTGACTCGGTGCTCGGTCTGGTCGTGACCGAGCATCTCTTCGTCACCTATCCGGATTTGTCTGAGGGTCAGCTTGCCAAACTGCGCGCCGCCGTCGTCAACTCCCGCGCCTTGGCCGATATCGCACGTGATCTTGACCTGGGCTCGGTGATCCATCTCGGCCGCGGTGAAGAGAGCACTGGAGGCCGTGACAAGTCTTCGATCCTCGCGGACACTATGGAGGCTGTGATCGGTGCGGTCTTTCTGCAGCACGGCATCGATGCTGCGAGGGACTTTGTGCACCATCTGTTCGACCCATTGATGGCGGAGGTGGCCACCCGCGGAGCCGGCCTGGATTGGAAGACCAGCCTCCAGGAGATCGCCTCGACTACCGGCCTCGGCGTACCGGTCTATGAGGTCGTGGAATCTGGACCCGATCACGCCAAGACTTTCCAAGCCATGGTCAATGTCGACGACCACAGTTACGGACCAGGTGTCGGCCGAAACAAGAAGGAAGCCGAGCAAAACGCGGCGGCGATTGCCTTTGCCGCTCTCAAGGCCAGCCGGGGCACAGGACCAGTCGCTGCCCGCTAATCCTTTGCCCAGTGCCTGAACTTCCAGAGGTCGAGGTGGTGCGCCGTGGCCTCGCCAACAGCATCACGGGCCGCGAGATCGCCGAAGCGCATGTACTCCATCCGCGGCCGATACGGCGTCACCTGACCGGTCCCGCCGACTTTGAGCTACGGGTTGCAGGTCGTACGTTTGCGGAGCCGCGACGCCGCGGTAAGTATCTCTGGCTTCCTTTCACCGACGGCGATGCGATCTTGGCTCATCTCGGCATGAGCGGACAGTTCAGGCTGGCCGACGCCGATGCGCCGCTCGGACCGAACACCCGAATCATCTTTGCGTTTGCTGATGGCGAGCCAGGATTGCGCTTCATCGACCAACGGATGTTCGGTGGCCTTTCGCTCTCGCCAGGAGGCGCGGAGTTACCACCGGAAATAGCCCACATCGGTCGCGATCCTTTCGACCCGGAATTCGACTTGGCTGATGCGGTTTCCCGGCTACGTCGACGCAACACGGTTATCAAACGGGCGCTGCTTGATCAACAGCTGATCTCGGGCATTGGAAATATCTACGCCGATGAGGCGCTGTGGGCATCCCGGATGCACTATGCCCGCCCAACGAGGACCATGTCGCGGACCCAAGCAGTCCAAGTGGTCGCAGCCGCCGAGGCGGTGATGCGCAACGCCCTCGACCATGGCGGCACGTCTTTCGATGCCCTCTACGTCAACATCAATGGATCCAGCGGCTATTTCGACCGTTCGCTGGCGGTCTATGGTCGCGAAGGTGAACCTTGCCCGCGGTGCGGAACTCCGATTCGGCGCGAGCCGTTCATGAACCGCTCTTCTTATCGATGTCCACGGTGTCAGCGGGCACCACGTCGGAGCCAGCTGCTCGGGCGGTGAGAAGATCGTGCGCGTTTGACCCCTCCAGTCAAGGGTCAAACGCGCACGATCTTTCTCAACAAGGTGGATCCATACGCGCGAGGCGCTAGGAGCTCACATTAAGTGGGTATTGTCTAACGGTCGTGGAACGTCTGAAGCACTATCTGCTCGTACGCCATCGCCGCAACTGGGTTCAGCTCTTCCGGTTCGGCCTCGTTGGCGCATCGGGCGTTCTCGTGAACATGTTCGTCGCGATCATGTGCAAGAAGCTCGGACCGGATGAAAACGGCATCTTCTATAACCTCCCGCTTACCGACTTCAATGTGCGCTGGTATCACGTCTACTCCACGATCGCGTTTCTCATCGCCAATCTGTGGAACTTCCAGCTCAATCGGCTCTGGACCTTTCGCAGCGCAAAGCACGCCGGCTGGTCCCGGGAATACTTCCCGTTCTTGACGGTTGGCATTCTCGCCCAGATCGTCGGGCTAGGCATTCTCACTCTGTTGATGCACCCCGGTTCGGCATTCTCGCTGCCGTCGACGATTTTCGATGACTCCACCGGCTTCCGTACCCGGTTCTACTGGGCGCAGCTGATCACCATCGCAATCGTGACGCCGATCTCGTTCATTCTGAACAAGATCTGGACCTTCTCCGCCGTGCGGGACAAGAACCGGGTCGCTGAATCCGACCCGCAAACCATCCAAAGCGAGCATCCAACTGCCGGTGTCTGAGCGCTGATTCCGTCGCCCAACTCCGGACCCGCCCTTGCCACGTACCAGGTCTTTGGGGCGTCGTCGGTTACAGTGAGGTGGCTTCCGCAGCCGGATCTACGCCTGAGTTGACACCGCCCGAGTTGACACCGCCTGAGCTCACACCGTCGAGAGGTGGGACGTTGTACCTCAAGAGCCTGACCTTGCGCGGATTCAAGTCCTTCGCATCCGCGACCACACTCAATTTCGAGCCTGGCATCACCTGTGTCGTCGGGCCGAATGGTTCCGGCAAGTCCAATGTTGTCGATGCCCTCAGCTGGGTGATGGGCGAGCAAGGGGCCAAGACGCTGCGCGGCGGAAAGATGGAGGATGTCATCTTCGCCGGCACGTCCGGCCGGGCGCCGCTGGGCCGAGCTGAGGTTGTCCTCACGATCGACAACTCCGATGGTGCGTTGCCCATCGACTACTCCGAGGTCACCATCTCTCGGACGATGTTCCGCAACGGTGGTTCGGAGTATGCCATCAACGGCAATGCGGCACGCCTACTGGATATCCACGAGCTGCTGAGTGATTCCGGAATCGGCCGAGAGATGCATGTCATCGTCGGTCAGGGACAACTCGATTCGATCTTGCAGGCCACGCCAGAGAGCCGTCGTGGCTTCATCGAAGAGGCAGCGGGGGTACTCAAGCACCGAAAGCGCAAAGAGAAGGCAGTCCGCAAGCTGGAGGCCTGCGAGGCAAACCTGAACCGGCTCTCGGATCTGATCAACGAGATCAGGCGCCAGCTGAAGCCGCTCGGCCGGCAAGCCGAAGTCGCTCGCAAGGCGGCAGTCATTCAGGCTGAAGTGCGCGACGCGAAGGCACGGTTGCTCGCTGATGAGCTGCTTCAAGCGAGTCGGGCACTCGAGTCTGAGCTCGCCGGCGAGCAAGCAATGAATGAGCGGCGCCGTGCTCTGGAGGTGGCGCTCGAGAACGCGAGAGAAACCGAAGTAGCCGCTGAAGAAGCCGTACGTGACGGTGTGCCGCGACTGAGCGCCGCACAGGAGACCTGGTATTCCCTGGCGGCGCTCAAGGAGCGGGTCGCTACCACGCTGTCAATCGCTCGGGAGCGGATGCGTCAAGCTGAGGATGACCCGGGAGAGCTGCTCTTCGGGCGTGATCCCGATGAGCTGGACCGTGAGGCTGCCCGGGTGACTGCCCAAGAGAACGAGCTCTCCAGTCAGCTGGAGGAGCGATCGCGCGATCTGCAAGAGGCCACCGATCAGCGAACTGCCTGTGAGGAAGCGCATCGCGGGGAAGAGAATCGGCTCGCCGGGCTCATCCGGGCAGCTGCAGATCGGCGAGAGGGACTGGCCAAATTGACCGGCCAGGTCAATTCACTACGCAGCCGAGGAGAAGCAGCCGCCGCAGAGATCAGTCGTTTGACCGCTGCGCTGCACGAGGCAGCGGCTCGGGCGGAACAGGCGTCCCAGGCTTTCACCGCGTTGGAGACCAAGATCGCTGGGTTCGATGCCGGTGAGCTCAACCTGGATGCCGATCACGAGGCGGCATTGGAAGTCCTCGCTCGCATCGAGCAGGAGCAAGATGAGCTGCGGCGCCAGGAGCACGCGGCCACGCAGCAGCGAGCTGCCCTCGCCGCCCGCGTTGAGGCGCTCCAGGTGGGACTGACCGGCAAGGACGGCTCCTCGGCGCTGCTCGCTGCCAGCGACCGGCTCAATGGGTTGCTGGGCTCGGTCGCCGCACTTCTGCGGGTGGAGTCCCCTTACGAGACCGCCATTGCTGCGGCCTTTGGTGCCGCAGCCGACGCGGTGGCGGTAACTGGCATTGATGCCGCGGTTGGCGCCCTCGTACATCTCAAGGCAGATGATTTGGGACGATCCGGGCTGCTGCTCGGCGGTGCGGCCGGGGATGAGCGGCCCGAGGAATGGCCAGCGCTTCCCGCGGGGGCCAGATACGCCATTGAGGTCGTCGAAACGCCCGCAGAACTCACTGCGGCGGTGGACTATATGCTCCGCAAAGTTGCCGTGGTCGAGAACCTGCCCGCCGCGCAGCGCTTGATCGCAACGCTGCCAGATCTCGTCGCGGTGACTCAGGAAGGGGATGTGCTAAGCGCTCACTTCGCTGCCGGAGGATCGTGCGCAACGCCCACGCTGATCGAGTTGCAGGCCGCCATCGATGACGCCGAACGGCGCCTTACTGAAGCCAGCCATGCTTGTGATCGCTTGCGGTTCGCCCAAAGCCAGCTCGATGCGCAGCATCGCCAGGCGAGTGCCGCGGTCGAGATAGCCCTTAGCAGGCTGCATGAGTCTGACGCCGCGATGGCTGCCCTCGCCGAGGAGTTGGGACAGCTCAGCTCAACAGCGCGCTCTGCCAATGCCGAAGCCGATCGCCTTAAACAGGCCATTGCACAGGCCGAGGAGGCGCGTGATCGCGATCTCGCTGGGTTGGGCGACCTCGAGCATCGCCTGGAACTGGCCGTCGAGACCGTTGAAGATGCCGAGCCGGACCCGGCCGAGCGCGACCGTCTCGGCGAGCAGGCCAGGCTTGCCAGGGCGGCGGAAATGGAGGCGCGGCTGGCGTTGCGCACCCTGGAGGAGCGGGCGCGTGCCCTCGGTGGAAGAGCCGATGCGCTGCGACGTGCGGCCGAAAGGGAACGCCAAGCCCGCGTACGCGAGATCGCCCGGCGTGAGCGGATGCTGCGCGAGGCGGACACTGCCGCGGCCGTCCACGCGGGAGGCACTTTCCTCGCTCAGCAATTGGAACAATCCCTTGATCTCGCGGCCAGTGAGCGGTCAAAGGCGGAAGCAGCCAGAAGTGAAGCCGAAGCTGGGCTGAATGATGCGCGCGGCGCCGTACGCTCGCTGACTCGGGACTTTGAGTCGCTGGTCGATGCGGTCCATCGTGATGAGATCGCACGGGCCGAACAGCAGATGCGGGTCGAGGCGCTAGCTGAGCGGGCGATGGCCGAGCTTGGTTTGGAGGCAGCCGGTTTGCTAGCCGATTATGGGCCGGACAAGCCGGTTCCGGTGCTTGCCTCCGACGATGACCCGGCTTCCGACGGCGTACCCGAACCCGTGCCCTATGTGCGCGAGCAGCAGCAAAAGCGGCTGCGGGCAGCGGAGCGTGAGCTCAACCTCCTCGGCCGAGTCAACCCGCTCGCTCTCGAGGAATTCGACGCACTACAGGAGCGGCACCAGTTCCTTTCCGAGCAGTTGGAGGACTTGAGAAAAACCCGTCGGGACCTGCTCGACATCATCGTCGAGGTCGACAACCGGGTGGAGCAGGTTTTCGCCGAGGCGTACGCCGATGTCGCCGACGCCTTTGAGCGAGTGTTCGCACGACTCTTCCCGGGCGGTGAAGGTCGGTTGATCTTGACCGAGCCGGGAAACTGGCTGACCACCGGCGTCGATGTCGAAGCCCGCCCGCCGGGGAAGAAGATCAAGAGGCTTTCCCTGTTGTCTGGTGGGGAACGCGCCCTGGTCGCGGTCAGCTTTCTGATCTCTTTGTTCATCGCGCGACCTAGCCCCTTTTACATCCTTGACGAGGTCGAGGCGGCCCTGGACGACACGAACCTCGGCCGCCTGCTCGAGATCTATGAAGAGCTGCGAGCCACGAGTCAGCTGCTAGTAATCACTCATCAAAAGCGCACGATGGAAATCGCCGACGCCCTGTACGGAATTAGCATGCGCGGCGACGGCGTCTCAACCGTGATCTCTTCGCGACTGCGTGAGACCGAGTCCGTCGCCTGACAGCCTCTCAGAGCGGAACGAAATGCTGCGAGCGTCGGGAATCGCGCGCCCGCCGTGCTGAGCCAGGCTGGCGCAGGAGCGCCAGCCTCAGCGAGCGGAGCGAGCTATGGAACACAGCGGGAGGGCGTTCTTCCCTCTGCGAGCGACCTCAGCAAATTGCGCGAGCGAAGCGAGCACCAGCCCCAGCGGCGAGCTGTGTGACGAAGTAGGCGGATACAACCGCGCGATGCGCGAGCAGCAAGCCCAAAAAAGTTGTGATGAAATCGAGAGCAACGATCGGCATTTCGTTACCGATATCGTGATTTTGGCTTGGCAGAATATGAGCCTGAGAGCTGTTCCACCGGCACCGCCTGCATCGCAGTGGCGCCTGCATCGCAATAGCGGCGTGCGACTTATAAGACAGTTCCTTCCCCGCTCCGTACACCAGACCGCCTGGCTATACCGACTGTCTGAAACGACTGTCTGAAAGGGAGGGTTTCATGACCTCCATCGTCGTCGCCATGATCGTGATCTTGGTCGTCGTGGCTTGCATCGCCGGCCTGGTCCTACTGGGAATCGAGGGCCGTGGCAAGCAGCGCGCACCGAAGTTGGCCGACCGCATGGCCCGCGCCGCCCAGCATCTCAACGGTGATGCGGAACCACCCGCTCGCCTGGTCAAGCTGATCGAGTCCACCCGGAATCGCTGAGCCCTCCGTTCATCCGAGCGGCCTCCGGAGCATCCTCGCCTAGGATGTGCCGGTGGATGCGACAACTCTGTGGGTGATCATCGGCGTCATCGGGTTGGCGATCATCGCTATCGTTGGCTTTCTAGCCGTCGGCCGCCGCAGGACGGGCGCTGGCGAGCGTCCGCCTGGCACTGAGCCAACACCGCCCCGTGGCTGGGAACAGCCGGCTGAGGATGCCGGGGATGAACGTTCCGCGACACAGGTTGACATTCGCGCCGCGCCGCCAGAGGCGGAACCTCCTCAGGTTGAGGTCCCTCCGGAGGCACCGGTCCTGGAGCGCCCGGAAGCGCCCGAGAGCCGCCTGGTACGACTGCGCCGTCGGCTTGCTGGCTCAAACAGTCCGCTCACGCGCGGCCTGCTGTTGTTGATTACCCGCGACCGGATCGACGAGGACACCTGGGAAGAGTTTGAAGAGACGCTGATCACATCGGATCTTGGTGTCGCGCCGACAACTGAACTGGTGGAGTCGCTGCGTGACAAGCTTCGGGTGGAAGGGATTTCGGAGCCAGGGAAGGCCCGAGAGATCCTACGCACCGAACTGATCAAGCTCGTTGACCCCACCATGGATCGCAGCCTCAACGCCGATCGAGGAGATCAGCCTGCGGTTGTGATGGTGGTCGGCGTGAATGGCACCGGGAAGACAACGACGGTTGGAAAGCTTGCCCGGGTCCTGGTGGCCGAGGACAAGGACGTGTTACTCGGCGCTGCTGACACATTCCGCGCGGCAGCGGCTGATCAGCTTGAAACCTGGGGTACCAGGGTTGGCGTCCCAACCATTCGAGGAGTCGAGGGAGCTGACCCGGCAAGCGTGGCCTTTGAGGCCGTTAAGGCGGGTATCGAGCTGGAAGTCGATGTTGTGCTGATCGATACCGCGGGTCGGCTGCACACCAAGGTCGGATTGATGGACGAGCTGGGCAAGGTAAAGCGCGTGATCGAACGTCAAGCTCCAGTGGGTGAGGTGCTGCTGGTACTGGACGCAACTACAGGTCAGAACGGGCTTACCCAGGCTCGGATCTTCGCCGAGGTAGTCGATGTGACCGGCATCGTGCTCACCAAGCTGGACGGTTCGGCGAAGGGTGGCATCGTGGTTCAGGTGCAGCGAGAACTCGGCGTACCTGTCAAACTCGTCGGACTCGGCGAGGGAGCGGATGATCTTGCGCCATTCGACGCAGAGGTCTTCGTCGATGCGCTCCTGGAGGCAGCATGACGAGCATTCTGCATCCACCGGTCGAGGGCGCTGCCTTCGACGCGTTCATGGAAACTTCGGCGCCGACCAGTCGTGAGCATCCACGATGGCAGCCGTCCGACGGCAGCATGCCGGCCCTCTATCTCAGCCACGGTGCTCCGCCAGTCTTCAATGACGCGCATTGGATGGACCAGCTGTTCGGCTGGTCTCGATCCTTGCCGAAGCCAACCGCGATCTTGATCGTGAGCGCCCACTGGGAGGCGGCTCCGCTGGCAGTCTCATCGCCGGAAGTCGGAACCCGGCTCGTCTATGACTTCAGCGGATTCGGTCGCCGGTATTTCGAAATGACCTACCAGACACCAGATGCGTCCGCGCTCGCAGCACAGGTCACCGCCCTAATGTCAGACCTTGAGCCAGTGCATCAGCATCCCAGTCGTGGTCTTGATCATGGTGCGTGGGTGCCCCTCAAGGTGATGTATCCGTATGCCGACGTCCCGGTCCTGCAACTGAGCATGCCAACTCATGATCCAGACAAACTCTTTCGAATCGGGCAGCAACTCCGGCCGCTGCGCGAGCAAGGCGTGTTGATCATCGGATCTGGATACATGACACACGGTCTGCCGTTCCTCGGCCGAGAAAGTTGGGAACACAATGTGATTCCCGGCTGGTCACGGGACTTCGACGCCTGGGCTGCCGAGGCGCTGGCGGCTGGCCGGATCGATGTGCTCGCGGACTTTCGGCATGCGCCTGGGATGCCGTACGCGCATCCGACAGTGGAGCACTACACGCCAATCTTCGTCACTTTCGGTGCGGCGACCGATCCCTCGGCTCCGCCGACAGTGGTGATCGACGACTTCCAGATGGGTTTAGCGAAGCGGTCGTTTCAGGTCGCGTAAGAATCAGCTGCCAAATTTCGTTTCTCCGCACATCGCCACGAATCGAGGCGCCAGCTTGATTCAGGCCTCACATGCCTCCGCATGCGGAGAAACGTGGCTGGACTGAGCGTTGCTCGCGTGTTCTGTCAGCTGCAGGACAAAACGATCACTTACTGGGGCGACATCGATACCTACGGGTTCGTGATCTTGAACCGGCTTCGCGCGCGCTACCCGCACGTCCGATCGATCCTCATGGATCTCCATACTTTGCTCGCGCACCCATTGCAGTGGGTCACCGAAGAGCGACCGACGAACCAGCCGCTGCCGCACATGACAGAAGCTGAAGCCGACACGTATGAAGCGCTGGTCGAGGACCGCTTCGGGCATCACGTTCGGCTGGAGCAGGAGCGAGTCCGGTTCTCACTCGTTCGCGAGGCGTTGAACACTCCCCGAACGATGAACAGCTATTGTTGATATCAAGAGATATCCAAAGGAGACCCATGACTGATGTGCTCATCCGCGACCTAGAACCCGACGATGTTGCACGCTTGGATGCGCACGCCGCTGCCCTTGGTCTGTCGCGTAATGAGTATTTGCGGCGACGGCTGGAGCAGGACGCCCGTCGCGGAATGGGTTCGGTGACCCAGGCTGATTTCGAACGATTTGCCGAGCGATTCAGCGACCTGGCAGATGAGGAGCTCATGAGGCGAGCCTGGGAGTGACGGAAAAAATTTGGATCATCGATAAGTCGGCCCTGCTCAGGCTTCCAACCAGTCCCAGTCGACACGAGTGGTACCAGCGGATTGAGCGTGGACTTGTCTGCACTACGACGTTGACCTTGCTAGAGATTGGATACTCAGCAAGATCAGGGACGGACCTGCAGGATGAGCTTCATCGGCCGCCGCTCGCGCTGATGCCGATCGAGTATCTAACGCCAGCCAGTGAATCACGCGCGATGATCGTGCAAGGCTTGCTTGCCGAGCGGGGACAACACCGAGCGCCCTCTGTCGCGGATCTGTTGATCGCCGCCGCGGCGGAGCTTAGTGGAGCAACTGTTCTCCATGTTGATAAGGACTTCGACCTCATCGCGGACCTAACCGGGCAGCCCGTCCAAGCTCTTCAATCGCAGCCGTGAAGAGTCGTGGCGAAGGGTAACGGCGTGCCAGTCGCTCAGCGCTCGTGAGCGCAACCGTGTTTCAGCGCAGGGGCCGGCCGAGATTCAGCGCGGATTCTGAGCCCGCGTAGTGACCAAAGGGCTCGACGTCGACGTAACCAGTTGACCTATATAGACCGACGGCTGCAACTTGCGGTTGGCCAGTCTCCAGAAGCATCCAGTCGGCGCCAGCTGCTGCCGCGCTCGCCTCGAGGGTGGCCAATACCTGTCGCGCAAACCCCCGGCCGCGTACGTGCTCCCGCACAAACATCCGTTTGATTTCCGCTGGTCGTCGTGCCACACGCGGTACGCCGGGCGTGCGGAACCGCCATCCGCCCATAGCTACGGCCTCGCCGTCGAGATAGCCGACATAGAACTGCCCGTTCGGAGGGGTGAACTCGGCTGTCGTGAACGGGGTCCCATCGGGCCCGCCGTAGATCTGGACGTAGTAGTCGTTTGCGGCCTGCGTCAGCGCCGTAACGTCGGGATGCTCGTACGGCACCTGCCGTAGCTGAAGCTCCTCCGGCACGTGCCAAGCGTAGGCAGGCACCGGCCTTTGTACCGCTGAACGTCGCGACGAGTTGAGTAGGCTGAGTCAGTCCAGCACAACCGAAGTAAGGACCCTCGTGTTCGACACCCTGCAAGACCGCCTGGCGGCCACCTTCAAGAACCTGCGCGGCAAGGGCCGACTGTCAGAGGCCGATATCGACGCGACGGCTCGTGAGATCCGGATAGCGCTGCTCGAGGCCGACGTGAATCTCGCGGTAGTCAAGGACTTCATTGCCGCCGTCAAGGAGCGAGCCCGCGGCGCTGAGTTATCCGGGGCTCTTAATCCTGCTCAGCAAGTGATCAAGATCGTCAATGAGGAATTGATCGCGATCCTGGGCGGTGAGACCCGACTACTGCGGTTCGCGAAGAGGCCGCCAACCGTGATCATGCTCGCCGGCCTGCAGGGCTCAGGCAAGACGACGTTGGCCGCCAAGCTCGGGCTGTGGCTGAAGGAACAGGGCCATTCCCCGCTCCTGGTTGCTGCCGACTTGCAGCGGCCGAATGCGGTCAATCAGCTGCAAGTTGTCGGCCAGCGCGCTGGCGTCCACGTCTTTGCACCTGAGCCTGGCAACACGTCGCGCAGCGACATCTATCAATCGAGCGGTGACCCTGTCGCCGTGGCGCGATCCTCGATCACCGAGGCCGAGCGCCGCCTATATGACGTGCTGATCATCGACACCGCCGGTCGACTAGGCATCGATGCCGAGATGATGCAGCAGGCCGTCGATATTCGTGATGCCGTCCGTCCCGACGAGGTTCTGTTCGTCGTCGACGCCATGATCGGCCAGGACGCCGTCAATACGGCGAATGCCTTCGCCGAGGGAGTGGGCTTCGACGGCGTCGTGCTCACCAAGCTGGACGGCGATGCCCGTGGCGGCGCGGCGCTTTCGATCGCGCGGGTTACCGGTAAGCCGATCATGTTCGCCTCCAACGGCGAGGCTCTCAAGGACTTCGACGTCTTCCACCCCGATCGCATGGCCAGCCGGATTCTCGGCATGGGCGACATGCTCACCTTGATCGAGCAGGCAGAGAAGACCTTCGATGCCGAACAGTCGGCCCAGGCTGCTGCCAAACTGGCTGGGCATGGTGGAGAGTTCGGCTTGGCGGACTTTCTTCAGCAGATGCAAATGGTCCGCAAGATGGGTCCGCTATCGAAAGTCTTTGGAATGCTCCCCGGAATGGGTGAGCTCAAGGACCGGATCGCCGGCATCGATGAACGTGAGGTTGATCGGATAGAGGCGATCATCCATTCGATGACACCAGCCGAGCGTGACAACCCCAAGATCATTGATGGATCCCGACGGGCCCGTATCGCCAAGGGTTCCGGGGTCAGCGTGTCAGATGTCAATACCTTGATCAACCGCTTCTTTGAGGCCCGGAAGATGATGAGCTCGCTGGCAACGGGCGGAGTGCCCGGGATGCCAGGAATTCCCGGCTTGCCTGGCCCCCGTCGGCAACCCAGCCGATCGAAGAAGAAAGGTGGCCGTGGAGTTTCGGGCAACCCTGCCAAGCGCAACGCTCCTCAGCAGCCGGCCGTAACCGTCGAACCGGACGCGCATGGCAATGGGGAAATAGATCAGGCCGCCCTGGAGAAGGCGATGGCCGAATTCCAGCTGCCACCAGAACTGCGCAGCCGCTTCAGCAAGTAGAAATCATGCGACCCGGACCAGTCGCAGGGCTGGAACGCCTGCACTTCGCTGGGGTCGTGCTGCCGGAAGGCGAATATCGCGATCTGTGGGTCGTCGATGGAATGATCCGTACGGAGCCGATCGCCAACGCGCAGACCATCGCCACCGGAGTGTGGCTGATACCCGGTTTGGTTGATGCGCATTGCCACGTCGGGCTTGAGCGGCAAGGCGCTGTCCCCGACGAGCGGGCCGAGGAGCATGCCCTTGCCGACCGTGATGCGGGAGCGTTGTTGCTGCGCGATGCAGGCAGCCCTGCAGACACCCGGTGGATCGACCGCCGTGTCGATCTTCCGAGGATCATCCGTGCCGGGCGGCACATTGCCCGTCCCAAGCGCTATCTCCGCAACTACGGCGAGGAAGTCGAGCCGGACGAATTGGTTGCAGAGGTGGAGCGGCAGGCCGCCCGAGGCGACGGCTGGATAAAGCTCGTGGGGGATTGGATTGACCGCGATGTCGGCGACCTGACACCACTGTGGCCAGTTGAGGTGGCCGAGGCCGCGATTACTCGTGCGCATGAACTCGGTTGCCGAGTCACGGCGCACGTTTTCGGCGAGCAGGCTGTCAGTGAGCTCGTTGCGGCGGGAATCGATGGCATCGAGCACGGAACCGGGATTGACGAGGCGACCACCGAGTTGATGGCCGAGCGTCAGGTCGCTCTCGTTCCGACCATGATCCAGCTCGAGAACTTCGAGATGTACGCCCAGTCTGGGGAGGAGAAGTACCCGGCGTACGCGAAGCACATCCGTGCCCTCTATGCCAGACGACTGGAGCGGTTTGCAAGGGCTCTCGACGCGGGTGTTCCGATCTACGCCGGCACTGACGCCGGCGGCTTCCTGCCGCACGGCCTGGTCGGCAGCGAGATTGCCGCGCTGGCTCAGTTCAGCTCAACAGAGTACGCCTTGGGCGCCGGATCCTGGCGGGCCCGTGCGTGGCTCGGTCACCCAGCAACGCTTAGTGACGGCGCGCCGGCCGATCTTGTGATCTTCGACGCTGACCCGCGCGTGGATCTGAGCGTACTGAGGGCGCCGCGCTATGTGATCTTGCGCGGCGCCCTCATGGACTGACCCAATCTTTTACCTCAGCCATCACGGTGCGATGTTGATCACTAGCGTCGCCGTACGCTGTCCGGGCCGAGCGTAGACGGTCGCTCCTAGCCCACGCGTGGATTGCACGAGCTTTAGTTTCACCGGCGAGCCGTTGAGCTGCCAGAGCACACCGTACGCACCCCAGGCCTGCATCACCATTGACCGCTCGGTGAACAGCCGGTCGATGTTGGCGCCGAAGTCACCGCCCGGCACGATCTCCGGCATCGCCCGGCATTTCCCACAGCCTCGGGTGGAGTTGACTGCGGGCATTGCCCCGGATGTAGACACGTTGCTGATCAGCGCCGAGCCGGCCGTAATTGCCCGCACTCACTGCAGCGATGGCGCTGTTGAGCGTGAAGATGCTTCGCTCACTCGGCACCGCGCAGACCAATCCGGGTCACAGCTGGGACCCGGATTGCCGCCCGGAGCCGAAGTTGGCCCCGTGCCGGTGTGGTACAGCCCCAGCGTGTTAGTGAAGCTAGGGCGCTCGTGCCGGGTGAGCGTGGTGTTGGCATGCTCGTGTCGCGTAATTGTTGAGTCAGAATAAAGTCCGGGTCGGAAATGGAGCGGTCTGTGGCTGCGAGCGTCGGAAATCGCGCGCCCGCCGTGGTGAGGAGGAGCGAGCGAAGGCGTAGTTTCCTTCGCGAGCGACGACGAACTAGGCGGACTCAAAGCGCGCGATGCGCGAGCAGCAAGCTCAGAAGAATTGGCCCCGTGCGTGGCGGCCGAGCAGCATTGCTACTAGTCGTCGTTCTATTGCTAAGCGTGCCCGTTCCGGCGTATGGGAAACAGCAGGTCATCGAGACCCAACTCATGGTCTCGGGTACGCCAGAGTCAGACGGCAAGCCGGTCAAGCTCGACACCACAATCTTGACAACCGATCCGGCGACACCGCGCCCGGCGATCGTATTGGCGCACGGGTTTGGCGGCACCCAGGCCGACAGCGAGCGGACCGCCCGCAAGCTCGCGCTGGCCGGTTACACAGTGATCATCTACACGGCGCGTGGCTTCGGGAAATCGGATGGCCGGATACACCTAGACAATCCGGCCTACGAGGGCGCCGATGCACGCAAACTGGTTGATCTTGCCGCCAGCCGCTCCGAAGTCGCCAAGCAAGGCGACGATCCCGTGATCGGCTTCGCCGGCGCCTCCTACGGGGGAGCGGTTTCGTTCCTTGCCGCCGGGCTTGATCATCGCGTGGACGCCATCGTGCCAGCATTCACCTGGCATAGCCTGCGGCAGGCGCTTTTCCCGCAATATCAAGTTCTCGGCACCGCCAAGTCACCGGTCGACATTACCCCGGCGAATGGGCAGGGAGTCTTCAAGCAGCGCTGGGCTTCGCTGTTGTTCTCCAATGCCGCGGGCGGTCCCGCAACTGCTCAATTGCAGACCCAAGATCGGTTGTGCGGTCGGTTTGACCCGGCCTTATGTGAGGGCTATCTCACAGCTGCTGAGACGGGTGAGGCGAACAACAAGCTCAAGACACTGCTCGATGAGTCCGGCATGGAAACGATCTTGCCCAGGATCAAAGCGCCAACTCTGATTATCCAGGGCGAGGACGACACGTTGTTTCCGCTCGACCAAGCCGATGCCAACTTCCGAGGTTTGCCAGCCAGCACGCCAGCGGAAATGAAGTGGGTGACCGGCGGCCATGACAGCCAGATCTCAGTCGATCCCTTGATCAATGATCTTGAAGCTTGGTTTGGCCGGTACTTGAAGCGAGACGGCAGCGCAGGCAAATCCGTCTTCTCGGTGCTCGTACCAGAGACATCGCTGCTCGGCGAAGATCGTGGAACTCGCGAACCGCAGACTCTCATCACCTCGTCCTATCCGGGACGCGGGCCAGCCGTCATGGACCAAAAGATTGCGCTGAGCGGCCAGCCGCAAACTATTGTTGCGCCGCCCGGCGGTGCACCGGCGGCCTTGACGAATCTCCCCGGAACTGCTGGCGCGTTTGGCCAGGCGTCCAGCGTGGCTGCTTACGCCCTCGGCGTGCTCTCCGATCAGTCGGCTCGCTTTACCAGTGAGCCGCTCACGGCGCAGCTGACATTGATTGGCAGCAGCCGAATCGACCTCGAGATAACCGGATCGACACCGGGCGCGACCCTATTTGCGTCGCTGTGGGATCTCGGACCTGACATCGAACGCACCGAGAATGGTCGCACCAGCGTCGGTCCGAGCAGTGCGGTGCTTCCACAGCTAGCGGTCGCTCCGGTGAAATTAACCGGACTGGATCCTGACAAGCCAGTGCAAGCCACGATTGCGCTCCCCGCGATATCTCATAAAGTCCCGGTCGACCATCGTCTCCAGCTGGTAATTTCCACCACCGACCAGGCGTACGCGAACGCCGTTGAGGCCGCGAGCTATCAGGTAAGCCTCGCCGGGCACGCGGCCGTTGCCATTCCCGTACTCGCCACGACAGCGCTGAATGCCAACGCCTTAGACGTGCCGCTTCCGCTGATCATCGTCGTCGCGGCTCTGCTGCTCGCGTCGCTAATAGCTGCGGTGCTCTTGTGGCGCCGCCGCCACGAAATCGAAGATGTCGCGGAGCTGGCCGCTGTCCCACTTGTTGTGAATGACGTGGTGAAGACCTACGGTGACGGCTTCCGAGCGGTCAATGGAGTTTCCTTCCGTGCGGAGCCGGGGCAGGTCCTGGGGCTGCTGGGCCCGAACGGTGCCGGCAAGACCACCGTGATCCGCATGCTCGTGGGCCTGATTCGACCTGATTCCGGCACGATCTACCTTCACGGTCAGCCGGTCCATGCCGGCGCTGATGTGCTCAGCTTGGTAGGTGCCTTCATCGAGGGGCCCGGCTTTCTCCCGCATCTGAGTGGCAAGGCCAATCTGCTGGGCTACTGGCACGCCACTGGCCGGCCACTAGAGGAGGCTCACCTCGATGAGGCTTTGAAGATCGCCGGCCTCGGTTCGGCCATCCACCGAAGGGTCCGCGGCTACAGCCATGGGATGCGTCAGCGGCTCGGTATAGCACAGGCGATGCTCGGATTGCCGCTGGTGCTCATCCTCGATGAGCCGACCAACGGCCTAGACCCACCACAGATCAAGGCGATGCGTGCAGTACTGGCTGACTACGCCGCCGCTGGGCGTACGGTCATCCTCTCATCGCACCTGTTGTCAGAAGTCGAACACACCTGCAGCCATGTTGTGGTGATGGACAAGGGCAAGGTCGTGCTGACCGGATCAGTCGAAGAACTTACGGCCAGTGACACCGTCACCGTGATCGGACTGGCCAGCGCCGCCGAGGTTGGTGCTGCCGGTGAGACACTGCAGGCTCGAGGCCTCCGGGCTGAGCCGGAGGGCAAGCTACTCCGAGTGACGGGCGAGCTACCCCGTCAGGCAATCGTGGCGGAACTGGTGGCAGCCGGTTACGGAGTCGAGTCGGTGGACGGGCATCGGCAGTTGGAGGAGGTCTTCATGAGCCTCGTGGGCTCGGGAGACTCCGGTGAAGGTGCGACATGAGCGTTACCGCGATTACCCGTCCGCCGCTGCCGTTGTCGGCCGAGATAACCCGCCAACTACGGCGCCGACGCACTGTCGGCATCCTCATAGTGCTCACGGTCCTGCCGCTGGTGTTGTTGCTGGCCTTCTGGCTCGGTAGTGATGGCAGCAATTCCGGCGAACGGGGTTTCGTCGACCTCGCGCAGGAGAGTGGCGCCAACCTGGTGATCTTCACGCTGTTCGCCTCGACGAGCTTTCTCCTTATCGTCATCGTGGCTCTGTTCGCCGGCGACACTGTCCCGTCGGAGGCGAGTTGGGCAAGCCTCCGATACCTGCTGGCCGCGCCCATACGCCGCGAGCGTTTGTTGCGGCAGAAGCTGGTGGTGGCAGCGCTCTCGTCAGCCGTCGCGTTCCTCTTCCTGCCGGTCTGGACACTTATCGTTGGGGGCATCGCATACGGCTGGGGCCCGTACGTCGGTCCTACCGGGATCCAGATCGGCTGGCCAGAATTCCTCTGGCGACTGCTGATCATCGTTGGCTACCTGTTGCTCGAAATGTCGGTCGTTGGCGCGTTTGCTTTCATGTTGGGAGTCCTGACCGATGCCCCGCTGGCCGCGGTCGGCGGCGCAGTGCTGTTGATGATCTTGTGCGCGATCCTGGACTCGATTACTGCGTTAGGCAAGATCCGCGATGGTTTGCCCGGCCATTATGCGTACGCATGGCGCGACGCCCTGGCGCCGACGATTAACTATTCCGACATGATCACGGGCGCGCTCTGGTCGATCGGCTATGCGATCATCGCGGTCTGGTTTGCCTTCTGGTATTTCCTGCGGAAGGACATCACCAGCTGAATGGCCCATCCATGCGAAACTCCTCCTCATGGATGTCTTGCAGATCGCGCAGCATGCCGACGACCTGGCTAGGGCCCAGGCTTTCTATCAGCGCCTGCTCAACACAGAGCCCGCCGGCGTCTTCGATCCGCCTGGGTTGCTGTTCTTTCACGCCGGTTCCGTGCGCCTGCTGTTGGAGCAAGGGGCGACGAGCGCCCTGATCTACTTCAAAGTCGATGACGTGCGAGCGACGCTGGAATCACTGCGCGGAGACGGCATCGAGATTGTCGCAGAGCCGCAACTCATCTTCAGTCATACTGATGACAGTCTCGGACCGGCCGGCATGGACGAATGGATGGCCTTCGTGAAAGATTCCGAAGGCAACACGGTCGGCTTAGTCAGTCACCACAAGCCAGACCATTCTTGATTTGATTGCTGCTTCTGGCAGAATGCATGCCGCATCTGTTGTCGTGCGGCGCCCTCTCACCCCGTACGATGCGGAGCCATTGAGATCATCGCGTGCGCGCCCCACCGCGTGGGATGGGATCACACCCAAGCGCGGCCGGCCCACGGGCCCGGTCGCATTATCACCACAGGAGTAACCACACACGTGGCTGTCAAGATACGTCTGAAGCGATTCGGCAAGATCCGGTCGCCGCACTATCGCATTGTCGTTGCCGACTCGCGGACCAAGCGAGATGGACGTGCCATCGAAGAGATCGGCAAGTATCACCCGAAGAACGACCCATCGCTTATCGAGGTGAACTCAGAGCGTGCCCAGTACTGGCTCTCGGTCGGTGCGCAGCCGACGGAGGCTGTCATCGCCTTACTGAAGCGCACGGGTGATTGGCAGCGGTATTCCGGTGACACTTCACCGTCAGGAGTGCTGTCGCAACCCGAGAAGCCCAACAAGACCGATGCGTTCAACGCCGCGCTCGCCGAAGCTGGTCAAGAACCGAAGTCGGCCGCGATCAAGACAACGAAGAAGGCTGCATCTAAGCCGGAGCGCACCGAGCTTGAGGAGACCTCGGTCGAGGGCACTCCAGAAGAGGCCCGGCAGGCTGCCAATGCCGGTGTTGCCGACGCGGAGCCTAGCGAGTCCTAATGCTGGCCGACGCACTTGAGCACTTGATCCGGGGCATCGTCGCGCATCCCGATGAGGTCACGGTCAAGGACAAGGAGCTGCGTCGCGGGCGGATGCTGGAGGTACGCGTCAGCCCCGGCGATGTCGGCAAGGTCATCGGCCGCTCAGGCCGTACCGCGACCGCGCTACGAACAGTGATCGGCGCGCTCGCCGGAGCGCAGGACGTCCGCATCGACTTCGTCGATGTCGACAAGATCGCTCGTCGCGGCGGCGGTGGCCGGCGCCGGTAGCCGAGGCGGAGCTGCCAGCGAGCGGAGCGAGCAATTGAACATCGGATCGTGCGCCGCCGTGCTGAGGAGGAGTGAGCGGACACGCTTTTCGTCTGCGAACGACGATGAAGTAGGCGGACTCCGAGCGCGATCCGCAGCGAGCGGAGCGAGCAATTGAACATCGGATCGTGCGCCGCCGTGCTGAGGAGGAGTGAGCGGACACGCTTTTCGTCTGCGAACGACGACGAAGTAGGCGGACTCCGAGCGCGATCCGCAGCGAGCGGAGCGAGCAATTGAACAAAGCAAACATAGGC
>Ga0307409_100000148_pt1 | contig 26620 bp, 19 predicted proteins | sample 322Ometagenome_2_FD_203888 | JGI IMG/M metagenome (GOLD analysis project Ga0307409, IMG submission 203888) | Maize rhizosphere microbial communities from greenhouse at UC Davis, California, United States - 322HYB-O-2 | ecosystem: Host-associated > Plants > Roots > Rhizosphere > Soil | place... | reverse complement strand
GAGCCGCGTCACGAGGCCGAGCCGCGTCACGAGGCCGAGCCGCGTCACGAGGCCGAGCCGCGTCACGAGGCCGAGCCGCGTCACGAGGCCGAGCCGCGTCACGAGGCCGAGCCGCGTCACGAGGCCGGGCCGCGTGACGACGCCGGGTGGGCCGGCGCGACCGGACCGGCCGCGGGTTCGCGTTCGGGTTCGGCGTTGGGTCGGCGGCGGGGTGGGCTGCGGTTGTGGGTCGGGTTGGGCACCCTGGCCGGGTGGGATCGGCGTCCCGGCGAGCTGCTGGGCTGGGGGCCGGTGCACGCCGAGCTGGCCCGGGCCGTCGCCGCCGCCGACACCATGTCCTGGTGGGGTGTGCGCACCGGCCCCGACGGCAGCCGCAGGCCATCGTCCCCATCCGCACCCGACCCACCCACGCCGCGCCGCCGTCGGGCACGGCGACAGGGGTGTGGGGCGAGGTGTGGATCCAGGTCACCGACCCCCTGTGGACCCTGCTACGCCAACGCGCCGGACCGGACGGGCTACCCGACCCCGGCGGCGGCTGGCACCGCGTGCTCGCCGAGATCACCACCCGGCTGGCCACCACCCGAGCCGGGCCACCCAACCGCGACCCCACCGCCCGACTGCCCGGACGGGCGCTGCGCCGCTGGATCGCCGTGCGCGATCGCCGCTGCGCGTTCCCCGGCTGCCGGGTCCCCGCGCACCGCGGCGACGCCGACCACAGCCGACAACACGCCCACGGCGGCCCCACCCTCGACACCAACCTCACCATGCCCTGCCGCGTCCACCACCGGCTACGCGAACACGGCTGGCGGCTGCACCACCACCGGCACCGGCCCGGCCACGTCACCTGGACCAGCCGGCTCGGCCACCGCTACCACCGCCAACCACCACCCGGGCTGGAAACCCTGCCCGACCGACCCCGCCGCCACCGCCCTACGCGACGAGGATCCCGACCCCGACCCCTACTGGCCCAGCATGTGGGCCAACCCGACCACCTGCCTGGACCAACCCCCACCACCGCCACCACCGCCGCCGGAACCGGCGGCCGCCGACACCGAAACCCCACCGTTCTGACCGTCCATCCACTCTGGATCGACCGTCGTCGAGAAGGCAGGTCCGGCGTACGCAGCCAGCACCCGCACGAGCCAGCCGTCGGACCTGATCAGGAACGGTGAGCCGTGCGGTCTCACTCCGCGCGTTCGTTCTCCGCCCGGGACTGGGCGAGGTCCAGCGCCAGCACCGCGGCCAGAATCAGCAGGTGGTCCTCGTCGTCGGCGACCTTGACCGCGTACGTGTCGCGGATGCTGAACCATCGCTTCGACACGCTCGCAACCTCGCGACCGTCACGTTCGACGGTGTACTCGTGGTCCAGCAGGTCTCCGCGCATCTCCAGGTCGTGCGGGCCGGGTATGTCGATCGTGTACTTGTCACGGAACGGGGTGAACAGTTTCTTGCGCACCTCGGCGGCCTTGTCGCCACCGATGCTGATGGTGTACGTGGTGCGCAGCGCCACGAGTTGGCGGTGCACCGAGGCCACCTCGCGCCCGGACGAGTCCTCGATGACGAGGCGGTCGCGGACGCTGAACACCTTGCCGTCGACGTGGTAGACGCGACGGCCGGACTCGTCGGTGATATCGAAGTCGTCCCCGAGGTCGAAGACCCGCTCACGGATGAGGTACATGCGGTCCATTGTGCCCCGATCCGGCAAGGAGTGACGCCCGGGAGCGGCTGTGGTGACGCAGAGACTCGCGCGCGTGATTGTCACCGAGGTTGATCTACCGAGCCCGACGGAGTTGTGGGCCGCTGGACGGCCCGCGCCGCTGTGCTGGCGGCGTTGGGCCACGACGATGTGTACACCATCGCCGCCGACGGGGGCGTGCCTGAACGACGGCGGCGGGCTGGGCTCGGCTCCGCCTGGTGGACGGTGACCGGGCGGTGCTGTTCGGCTTCGACAAGCTGGCTCGAACGCCGCGACACAGCCCGCCGATCGATCTGCTCGGTCTGGCGTCGGACTGGACCCCCCCTGAACGGCGCGGCCGACGCCGACCGGAACGGACTGCTGGCTAGGAACTCCGGGCCAGGACCGTCGTCCGGCCCGGATGGCGGTGCGCGGCGCCGCTCGGTGAGGCGTCGTGCCCGCCATCCGGGCCGCCGAGACTCGCGGCCCTTTGGCCTAGCGGGTGTCCGCCCGGATGATAGCGGCGGAGTTCGCGTCGAAGAAGGCGTTGATCGATGGCAGGGGGCTGAACCAGATGTCCTTGCCCTCGGTGCAATGGTCGCCTTGGTCGATGGCACCATTTGAGAGCAGGCCGTAGGCCCAGCGTTCACCGTTGCCGGGGTAGTAGATGATCGCCGAGCCGCTGTCGCCACCACATGCATTGATGCCGGCGCCTACCCTTGGCATACTGCCGGCCGCGGCGTCGCCGGCCGATTCGATCAGCCCACAGGTGTCGCCACTGACGATCGCGAAGTTGCCGGTCGTGAAGCCTGTGTAGTTGGAATGCCATCCGCCGTAACAGACGCCGTCATCCACTTCGATGGTCGCCGAGAACTGTATAGCCAGATCGATGTCGTGTGTCGATGACGGTGTGGCGAAGAGGTACCCACGGTTCGTGTTCTCCAGCCAGTAGGCGTTGGCGATGCGGATGCGTGCGACGTCGACGTCTCCGGCGGTCCGGAACTGTCGGGCCGGTCCGATCCGCTGCTCGCCGTGCCCCCAGTCCTCATTGAGCGCTTCGATGCAGTGGCCAGCGGTCAGCGCCCACCGGCTGCCGTCGGTCGCCGTGGCGGTCAAGCCCAGCGAGCACCAGGGATTGTCGTAATTGCCTCGCCAGATGACCAGGCCGCCACGTAGGGGGCGGCCGCAGTTGCGGCGGTTTGCGCAGGCCAGCGGTTGCGGAGCCTCGGCCGGGGCGTCGGTGGTCGTCACCATCGGGTCGGAGATGCCCACGCGTGAACGTACCGCGCTAGGCAGCGCCACCACGACCCGGTTGCTCTGGACGTCGATGCCGGCTCGGTTGGCGCCGAGGGCCCCCAGGACGGGGTCCTGCCCGCCCGTGATCTGGCCGGCCCGCGCTTGCAGTGTTGCCAACGAGTAGCGGACCAACCGGGTCTGTGTGGCAATGCCAATGGCCTGGGCGAGCCGAGCCATGGATTCCGCGGAGTCCTGGGTGGTCGAGTTCAGTTGCCAGATCCCCTTGCGGTAGTCATACCACGAGCCGGCGAAGGTTTGCTGGTAGTCCAGCGCGATGCGCTCGAGCAGGCGCTTGCGGGCCGGCGACAGGGCCAATCTGGCCAGCAGTTGCGATCGTGGGACGTCCGGAAACCGGTCGATGTACGTGTTGAGGAGATCGGCGGGAAGGTCGACGGTGACGGTCGGTGCCGGCGGCGCGTTAGCACTGGCGACCGTGGCCGGTACCAGGCTCGCGGCCACACTAAGGGTCACCACGATCAAGAACCATGGCGCGGTAGAGGCTCGCCATGAAATAGATCTGTTTCGATGGATACGGGTCAAGCTCGTACCTTCCTTCGGTGATTGGCCAGACGTGACAGGGTGACTGGGTCGAAATGCGAATGCCCGAGCGAACGCAACGTAAGCAAGGGATAGGAAGCGGTCAAGGTGTGCGTGGAAAGCCGCCGCCAAATTGCCTCTGAATTGCCGGCGCCGGCATCGCGCGGTCCGCACTGGACACCAACTCGGACGCCTGAACTGCTATGCGTCAGCGTCAGCGTCAGGGTCGGCCGGCGGCGACACGGGCCGGCCGCGGTTGGCGGTCCGGTCCGTCCGTTCGAGCTTGGTACGCATCGCGGCGGCTTCGGGATGGTCCAGGTCGGTGAAGATCGCCAAGGCCGTTCCCCAGGCGTCGCCCGCGGCATCCGGACGGCCGGCGGCGTGGTGAGCGTCACCCAGGTGTGTGAGGATCTCGGCCTGCTTCTGGAGGTCGCCGAGAATGAGAAACAGCGCCAGGCCCTGCTCATAGCACGTGACGGCCGCATCGTGGTCGCCGCAGTGATGATGGGCATAGCCCAGGCTGTCCCAGCTGTGGGCCGCGCCCACCCGGTCACCGTTGCGCTCATGCAGCGCGACCGCCTGTTGGCAGAACGTGAGCGCCCGGTGCGGGTCGCCACGCAGGACGTTGTAATAGCCGATCTGGTTGTGCGCGATGGCCTGCCCGCGTCGATTGCCGGCCGCGCGGTAGAGCTCCAGCGCACGCAGCGTGTACGCCATTGCCCGCCCGAGGTCGCCGTCGCGCCGGAACTGCTGTGCGGTCCCGAAGTATGTATCGGCCTGACCGAGCGAGTCGGCGACGTCGGTGTGGAGGGCCAGGGCCCGCTCGTACTCCTTACGGGCCTGCGCCCGCTGGCCGACGGCGGCGAGTGAATTGGCGAGCAACCGGTGGGCGTACGCCGCCGCCCCCGCGGGGTCGCCCAGGTGGTGCGCCGCCCGCACGGCGGCCCGCCAGGTGGCGACCCGCTCGGTCCGATGCCCTTGCCTCAGGCAGAAACTGTCCATGGCCCAGGCCAGTTGCCAGACATGGGTGTCCCGGCCCGTGTCCGCGGCAAGCCGGAGTGCCGCGCTCAGGATCGCGTGCTCGGCGCTCAGCCAGTCCACCGCCGCGGCGTAGTCGGCCAGCGGAACGGGCCGGGTGCCCTCGCTCGGGTGGGCCAGCGCGATGCGCATCGGGTCACGCAGCGGATGCAGTAGTCGCTCGGCGGCATACGCGGTGTGAACGTAGTGATCCAGCATCCGTATTGTCGCGGCCCGACGGGCGTTCTCCGGCTCGGTGCGGTGGGCGAGATCGCGGGCATACGCGCGCAGGAGATCATGAAAGGTGTACCGGTCAGGCGCACGCTCGATCAGCAGGTTGGCGCGGGTCAACTCGTTCAGCATCCGGCCGACACGGGCGGACTCCTCGCCGGCCGCGCTGGCGGCGGCGGCCGCGGAGATGTCCGGACCGGGATGAAGGCCCTGCAGCCGGAACAGGCGCGCCGTATCCCTGTCCAACGTCGCGTACGACCAGGAGAAGACCCTGCGCACGTTGGCGGTCACAGACCCGGCGCCGAGCGCGTCCAACCGTGCGTCGGCCTCGCCAAGCTCGGAGGCGACCGCGCTGAGGGGAAACCCGGTCGTCTGGCTGCGAGCGGCGGCGATCGCGAGAGCGAGCGGCAGTCCCGCACAGGCCGTCACGATCGCTTCGACCGCGCGTGGCTCGGACTCGACCCGGTCCGACCCGATCCGCCGGGCCAGCAGCTCGCGGGCCTCGGCCTGAGGTAACACGTCGAGCGTCATCGAATGCGCGCCCGCGGCGACGAGAGGCAAGAGCTGGTCGCGGCTTGTCACCACAACGAACGCCTCTGGACTGCCGGGCAGCAGCGGACGGACCTGCTCGACATCGCGCGCGTTGTCCAGCAGGACCAGGATGCGTTTGCCGGCCAGTAGGCTACGGTACAGACCGACCTGCTCGTCCAGCCCGACGGGAATGCGCTCGGGCGGCACGGCGAGCGCGTCCAGGAATCCGCGTATCGCTTCGGATGGATCCAACACCGGCATGGCGTGGTCGAATCCGCGCAGGTTCACATAGAGCTGGCCGTCGTTGAACCGCGCGGCCACCGCATGCGCCCAGTGCACGGCGAACACCGTCTTGCCCACGCCCGCGGTGCCGGACAGGGCGGAGATCACCACCGGGCCATGTTCGGCGTTGTCGAAAATGGCGGTCATCCGGGCCAGTTCGCCAGCGCGGCCGGCGAAGTGGGGCAGGTCCGGTGGCAGCTGCGCGGGCTTCGGCCGAGCAGTCGCCGGTCCACCGCTGGTCCGAGCCTCACCGGCCGCCGCCCGCAGGAACTGGTCTCGATCGGCTCCGACGAGTTCCAGAGCATCGGCCAACAGGCGCACGGTGGCTGGTCGGGCCCGGTGGATCCGTCCGGCCTCGATCCCCCGGACGCTGCGAACCCCGAGGCCCGCCTCGGCGGCGAGTTCCGCCTGGGTCCGACCCAGCCGATGCCGATGAGCGCGCACGAGATCACCGAACAAGCGTCCTCCCCCGGAGGTGCAGGCGGTCTTCCCGCCATAGCGAGCACAACCTATCCCGCGGGGTCAGCGCAGGCGCCACCGTGGGCGTCGGTCGCGTTCGAGCCGGAAGAGGGCGAGGCGGGTCGCCACCAGCGCAACGACCGTCTGGGCCGCGAGGACGGCACAGGCCAGCCACCAGTTCCGGGGCGTGGGGTTCCAGAGCGGATCGGGCAGTGGCGTCGGCCACACCCGGGTGGTGGCCGCCGTGGCGGCCAGTCCCCACCGGGCCGGAGCGAGGACGGAAGCGGCCTCGAGCGCCGGCTGGCCGTTGACTGCGAACAGTCCGCCGGAGAGTACGAGCTGAGCCATGACGCCGAGCACGAGGATCGGTGTCGTCTGTTCGGGGGTGCGCACGAGGGCGCTGGCGAGGAGCCCGAAGGCCGACGACGCGACCGCCACAAGTGTGACGGCGACCGCGATGTCGATCACAGGATCGGCGAAGACCAGTCCCTGGACCGGGCGCGGGCGCAGAACGAGGGCCAGCTCGACGAACACGATGACGAGGATCGCGTCGGTGATCGCGAGGACGAGCATCTTGGATCCGAGGTACGCGGTGGCCGACGTGCCCCAGACCCGGTCCCGCCGGTAGATCGACCGCTCCGTGACGAGGTCGCGGATCGCGACCGCGAACCCGATGAACGCGGCACCGACCACGAGAAGAAGGAGCAGGCGCTGCGCCTCCACGCCGCCCCCGCCCGGATCGGGCCCGAGACCTCGATTGCCCGGCAGCGCGCGGCTCAGCGCGGCCAACCCGAGCGGGAGTCCGAGCAGGAAGGCCGCGGTCGCGCGGTCGGCCCAGATCACCAGGGCCGTGCGCAGGCTGAAGGTGACGAACTGGCGCAGCATGTGGCGCGGGTGCAGCAGGCGGTACTCCAGGGGGACCTTCCGCACCGGCTTCGCCGTGCTTCCTTGCGCTGGCTCCGCTCGCGCGGGGACGACGGGGGAGACGGGGGCCGCCGAGGCGGCGGGGGTCGCGGGGGCGGCGGTCGGTTGGGCGTCGTCGGCCGGGGCCCGAGGCGTCGGCAGTTCGACCGGGCGCGAGGAGCGGGGATCGGGACCCAGGAGCTCGAGGGCGACGTCACCGACATACTTCCGGTACGTATCGGAGTTCCGGTACTGCTGAGCCCACAGTCCGGTGTGGGAGGACACCCTTTCGAACACGTCCGCGTAGTCGTCGACCTCGAAATAGGGGAGCAGTTCGTTCGGTGGGCCGAAGAATCCCATCCGGCCGCCCAGGCCGAGGAGCAGCAGATGGTCGCACAGCTCGAAGTACGGGGTGCTGTTCATGGCCACGATGACCGTCGCGCCGCCATCGGCGAGTAGCCGCAGCTGCCGCATGACGGCGCGTTCCAGCGCGGGGTCGAGGCCCGAGGCCGGATCGTCGAGCGCGAGGAGCGTGGGCGCGGTCAGCAACTCCAGGGCGATCGACGTCCGCTTGCGTTGCCCGTCGGAGAGCGTGTCGATGCGCTGGCCGGACAGCAGCCGCAGCCCGAGCATCTCGATCACCTCGTCGACGCGTTTGCGTTGCTGTCGGCGCGGTACGTCGGTGGCGAAGCGCAACGACGCGGCGAGGCGGAGCGCCCGACCCACGGTGAGGCGGCCGTGCACCACGTCGTCCCTCGGCACCATGCCGATGCGGTCCCGAAGCTCGGCGTAGTGCGCGTTGAGGTCCCGGCCGTCGTACAGCATGCGTCCGTAGCGCGCCGGTCGGATCCCGGTCACCGCCTGCAGCAGCGTCGACTTGCCGGACCCGCTGGGTCCGGCGACGCCCAGGAGCGTGCCCTGGCGCAGCGCGAAGCTCACATCGTCCAGCACCATTCTTCCGTCGACGTCGACGGTGAGGTCGTCGGCGACCAACGACGCCGGCCCCTGGTCATCGTGCTGGTGGATGTGCGAACCATCGAAGATGAACTCGTGGCGGCCGATCGTGAACCGGTCGCCCGGGATGAGCAGACCGCGCACGATGCGCCGACCGTTGCGGTGCAGGCCGTTCGTGCTCCCCAGGTCGACGATGTAGTGCCGGTCTCCGACATGGCGGATCTCCGCGTGCCGGCTCGACACCCACAGGTCGGGCAGCACGATGTCGTTGTCGGGATTGCGCCCGATCCGAATCGTGCCGGTCGAGTCGTACGCGGCAGCGGGGGACGACGGCGACGCCGTCGCCGGTTGGAGATCCACAGCCATGTCGCCCAACAGCATTCCACCGCGATCGTGGCGCGGATAGGCGCCTGTCTGCAAGTGACCTGTGAACGTGTTACAAACACCATCACTTCGGACAGCGCACCGAGGGCTATCGGTCGCGTGCGTCGACGTAGCGGTGCAGCAGCGTCCGAAGCGAAGACTCACTCGTGGGATCGGCGAATGCTCGCTTCGGGATCACCAGCACGGGGCCGTCTACGGACCGTCCGTCACCGAACAGGAGGAGGAACGCGCGCCGGCTCTCTTCGACGCCTCTGATCCGAGACCATCCCCATCGGCATTCGAAGTCCGTCTGCTTGCGCAACACGCCCATGCGGTCGAAGGTGTACTCCACCGGATCGCGGGCGAGTGGATCGGATCGCCAGCGCAACTGGAGGGTTCGGCGGGGGACCAGGACCGCGTACAACAACAGGGTCCCGCCGGCGGTGGCCCACGCGATCCCAGCGGGGCGTAACCACTCCGTCAGCGCCAGCAGAATGCCGACGGCGAGCACCGCACCCGTCAACAGCATCGCCCTGGCCAGATGTCGGCGAAAGGCGGGCCGCGCGATGATCTCCATCACGTCTGACTGCTGGGGCGACCAGCGCACGGTGATCGCGTCCTGTTCGGGCTCGATCGTCACAGGCCGAGAGTGTACAGCCTCGAAGATCATCCAGTGTCACGTGACAACGGGATCATGGACGGCCGAGGCCGGCGTCGCGGGCCTTCACGATGGCCTCCGCGCGCGTCGCGACCTGGAGTTTGGTGAAGATGGTCGAGATGTGGTTACCGACGGTCTTCGGGGCGATGCGCAGCTCGGCGGCGATCGCGCCGTTGGGCCGCCCGGCGGCGATGAGGTCGAGCACGTCGCGCTCGCGCGGGGTCAGCTGCGGGAACGGATCGCGCCGATCGGCCGGCCGGGTCGGGGCGGCGAAGAAGTCCAGCACGCGCCGGGCGGTGCCCGCCCCGAAGACGGCGCCACCACCGGCGACCGTCGCGATGGCGCGCGAGATGTCGTCCTGGGAGGCACCCTTGATCAGGTAACCTCGGGCGCCGGCGCGCATGGCGGCGAAGACCGAGTCGTCGTCCTCGAACATGGTGAGGACCAGGACGGCCACTCCCGGGGCCGCCCGTCCGATCTCGACAGTCGCCGCGACGCCGTCGAGGTCGGGCATGCGCAGGTCCATGACGATGACATCCGGCCGGTGGGTCACCGCGGCCCGCACGGCCTCGCGCCCCGTGGCGGCCTCGGCGACCAGATCGATGCCGGGCACGGACGAGAACAGAGCCCGCAGGCCGTCGCGGACGACCGGGTGGTCGTCGGCGACGATGACGCGCACGGGATCAGTCACCGGGTCCTCCCTTCGAGGGGCAGCGTGGCACACACGCGACCACCCGCGTCGGTCGGACCGCATTCGCACACCCCTCCCAGCTCGGCGGTCCGCTCGTGGATCGACGTGATCCCCACGCCCGGTGGCCAGGGTCCGCGCCGGCCGCCGTCGTCGGTCACGACGATGTGCAGCGCATCGTCGACGTGGATGGCCACCCGGACGGCACTGGCGTTGGCGTGTCGGGCTGCGTTGGTCAGCGCCTCGGTCGTGATACGCAGGGCGGCGACCTCGACCGCCGCCGGCAGTGAGGGCAACGACGTGGGAGCCTCCAGCGTGACGGCGAACGGCAGCGCGTCGGCCTGGCGGCGCAGTGCGCCGAGCAGTCCGACCTCGTCGAGCATCGGTGGACGCAGACCCTCCACGGCCCGCCGCACGTCGGCGATGGCTTCCCGGACGTCGGTGCGCAGTTCGGCCAGCAGCCGGCGGGCGGCCGGCGGATCGGTCTCGGTGAAGTTCGCCGCCGCGTCGACCTTGAATGCCAGGCCGGTCAGGGCCGGCCCGAGACCGTCGTGGAGGTCGCGGTGCAGGCGCCTGCGCTCCTCCTCCCGGGCCGCGACGATGCGTTCCCGGGACGCCTGCAGTTGCCGGTACAGCTCGGTCGCCCGCACGGCCGAGGCGAGTGGGACGGCGATGAGGTCGAGCACGGCGACGTCGGCTGAGCCCAGCCGCTGCTCCCCGCGGCGCGTTCCCACCATGAGCGATCCGACCTCGCTGCCCCGGTACCGCAGAACCACCGCGTGCGTCCATCCGGTGGGGTCGCCGTCGGCGGCCACGACCTCGCCGCCGACCCGGATCGCCGCGTAGGGCAGGCGCAGCGCGGACCGGACGGTCCGGGCCACGTCGGCCAGGTCGCCGCCGCTGGCGGAGCGTAGGCGCTCGCCGAGGTTCGACATGACACGCAGCGGGTCGCGCCGCGAGCCGTAGAGGGCGCGGTCGACGACGCGCTGCAGGGCCGTGCGAGCGGGATTGAAGCCGATGGCCACGGCGAGGGCGGCCACCGCCGGAGCCCCGGCCCGCCGCAGGATCGCATCGAGCGCCGCCACCACGCCGGCGTACGTGCCGAGTACGGCCGCAGTCAGCAGGCCGTAGACGAGCGTTCGGGACAGGACGAGCCGGATGTCCAGCAGCCGGTACCGGAGCACGGCGATCGTGATCGCCACCGGGATGAGCGGGATGGCGAGCAGGGCCAGGATCGGTCCCTCGCCGGTGAGCCATCGGGGCGCGTTGATGACGAGCATGACGATGACCGCGAGTACCAGCCACAGCAGCTGCCGGCGGCGAGCGTCATCGCCGCGGCGGAAGCGCACGATCAGACTGGCCACCGTCAGGCCGTAGGACAGGCTCAGGCCCAGGTCCGACACCGTCACCGTCGGGCCGGCCGCGGATTCCGTCACCGCGAGGGCCACGAACAGAGCGCCGGACGCCAAGGTGAACCACGCGACCGGACGCCAGCGGGGCGACACGAGACGGCCGGCCGGGAACAGTTGCAGCGCCAGCGGCAGCAGAATGCCGATGCTCACCGCCCAGGCCGCGGCCACGCCGCTCGTCGCCCCGGTTGACGCCGTGAGGGCGGCCGTCGCCAGATGGCACAACCCGGCCCCCAGGATCAGCCAGCCGATCGGCGTGCCCGGCCGAGCCCCGGCGAGCACGGTGCCGCAGAGTGCGAACGACATCCCGATGACGGTGTTCGTGACGACGTAGCTCTCGACGAGGTCGTTCACCGACGTCGCGCCGCCGATCGCCGCCGCGATGGAGACCCCCGCCAGCGCGACGGCGGCCACACCCAGGACGCCGGCGGCGGCCCGGGCGATCCGGGATTCGTTCACGGCCCAATCCTCGTCCGCGATCGGGGACCCGAGGTAGGGGCCTGCCCCTGGAAGCACCGGGCAGATGCCCGGGTCACTCCGGCGACGGTCCGATGCGGATCACGGGCGGCGGCCGCCACCGTGGGCGCATGACAACGCTGACCGCGGCGACGCCGCACACCCATCACGCTTCAGACGCCTACCGTCGGCTCTCCACATTGCTGCTCGGCGCCGGCGTCATCCAGCTCGCCGGCGGGGCGACCACCATGGCGCTCGGCGGCGAGTACGCCTCCCGGACCGCGTCGACATTTCTCAGCGCCGGCTGGGGTGTCGGTTGGACCCTCATCGCCCTCGCGCTGTTGACGATGACCAGGACCTCGATGGCCGGCGAGCGCACCGGCCGGCACCTGCCGTTCATCCCCTTCGCCGGCGCCGTCTGCTACGTGGCGGCCGAGATCTGGTGGGTATGGAATCTCACGGTCGGGGGTCGGACGGCAGAGGCCATCGAGGAGGACGCGGCCGTGGCCCTTCTGCCCGCCGGTGCTCTGCTCGGCGCCGCCGGCATGGTCGTCACCGGCGTCGCCGTCGTCCGGGCCCGTCGGTGGACCGGATGGCGCCGGTTCGCGCCGCTGGCGGCGGGCCTGTACCCGTTCGTGGCCATGTTCGGTTTTGTCATCGTCACCGGGGGCCCCAACCTGCTGGCGATCGTCGGATGGTCGCTGCCCTGGATCGCGGTCGGTGTCGCCGCCGCGGTGGAGGGTCAGGCGACGCGTCGGAGGTCGTCGATGGCCCGGAGGAGGTCGGCTTGAGCGATCGCAGGAGGTGGCGCACCGCTGGTCGCCTCCTGCATCGCCTTGGCCAGTTGCACGCGTCGCAGTACCTCCCGCAGGTCCGCTCCGGTCATCCCCCGACTGGCCACCCCGAGGCCGGCGGGATCGATGTCGGCGGCGAACATGCGAAAGCCGGACCTGTCGTGACGGGTGGCGAGTTGCCCGATCATCCTCGTCACGATGTCGGCCCGGGCCGCCTCGTCGGGCATCGGGATGGCCAGCTTGACGTCGAAGCGACCGGATCGGATCAGCGAGTCGTCCACGCGATCGGGAAAGTTCGTTGTGGCCATGACGATGACGTTGGGATTGTCATCGATGAGGTCGTTCATCTCCTGCTTGAAGATGCCGGCCACGGCGTTGATGGCCTGGCTGCCCGAGTCCTGGCCGGCGCCGGCGTAGCTGATGATGCTGTCGAACTCGTCGAAGAGCAGGACGGTCGGCGTGCGGTAGCGCCGGGCCTCGCGGAAGATCCGCTTGATGTTGCGCTCGGAGGCGCCGAGCCACTTGTCGAGGATCTCCGGCGTACGGATCTCCCGCAACCGCGCACCGATCTCGTTGGCCAGTGCGCGGGCCAGCATCGTCTTGCCGGTCCCGGGCGGTCCGTAGAGCAGGATTCCCTGCGGTCGCCGGGCGCCCCAGCGGGCCAGTACGTCGCCGTGTTGAAAGGAGAGCGCGATCTGGCGGAACTGGCCGACGACATCGCCGAGCCCGCCGACCTGGGCCAGGGAGACCGGCTCGGTCGAGCCGGATTCACCGCGTGGCGCGACCGGGCGCACGGTGTAGTCCCGACCGGCCAAGGGCCGATGGCCCGGGTCGCCGGCCGCCAGTTCGCCGATCAACCGCAGCACGATCCGAACGATGCCGTACAGATGAGCCGGCGTGACGTCCGCGCTCGGGACCGCGGCGTGGGCCGTGACGACGCGTCCAGCCGGGTCGCGCCGCTCCGGGTTACCGGCGAGGTCGTGGTAGCTGACGGTGGCGCTCAGCCCGGTCGTCGTGTCCTCCAGGATCACCACCCCAGCCGGTACGCCGCCCTGGTGAGGGGTGCTCGTGGTCGCTGGACGGCCGAGCCAACGAGAGACATCGGCCACGGCGGAGCCTACGGAGTCCACGACGCGGACCGCCCAGCGGTCGCCCTCCCGCACCCGGCGGGCCAGAAAGGCGCCGATGGGGTCGCGTCCCAGCACGACCGGCTCGAGATCGGCGAGGCCCGCCCGTCCGACATCGATGCGGGCGCCGAACTCGTGCACGGGTTCGCCAGCGTGCGCGGTGGCCGCGACGGTGAGCCGCACCCGGCGTACGGGCCAGGCAAGCGGGCCGGCCAAGGACAACTCGACGCGCCGACCCACGTCGAGCGCGAGGATGTCCGCGGCCGCGACGACGGTGACACGACATCCGGCGTACTCGAACGTCTCGCGGGCCGGCCCGAAGCCACGTCGTCCCGATGCCGGCCCCTGACGCTCGTCCTGCGTCATCCCGTCGCACTACCCCGGACCGGATCCGGTCTAACCGGGGTGGTGCCGACCGACGGATCACGGACGGTGCGGCCGCGGCGGGTAGCCCAGGGACTCTCAGCCAGGTGAACTGCGTGGCCGGTTCTCTGTTCGAAGAAGGCTGCGTGTGCCACCGCACTCCGCGGTCGGTTCACTGGCCTCGGGTGTCGATGCTCCTGACAAACAAACCGGGGGCCACGGTTGGTGGCGCCTCCCATCGGGTTGCGTAGTGGTCAAGGAAGATCTGCCCGACCAGTTCGCCTCGGCTGCGCACGCCGGTCTTGTCGAAGATGGATTTGAGGTGGTCCTGGACGGTGTATGGCGACATGGAGAGTGCTCTGGCGATCTCCTTGGTGGCGCGCCCCTGGATGCACTGCATCGCCACCCGTGCCTCGCGGTCGGTCAGGCCGTAGGAGAGCGCGACGACGGGTGCGACGTCGTGTGGTGTGGCGGGGTGGATGATTACTGCGGTCCGGCCGCCGGGGCCACCGCTGAGCCGGGTTCCGTAGAGCAGGAGCCAGGCACCGCCGCGGGTGCGGACGCGCGCTCGTGCGGCGAGTTCGAGGGGATCCGTACCGGATGGAATGGCTCGGGCTCGGGCGGCAACCGACTGTACGATCTTCGACTCGCTCGGATGGGCGGGTGGCGGATCTTCGATGAGTTCGCTGATCCAGCGTTCCGCGGCCATGGAGGTCGATTCGTGGTGTCCGTTCTCGTCGAATACGACGACTCCTGGTCCCCAGTCCGCGGAAGGCTCTCCGGACGTCGCCCGGGTGGCGATGGCGCGTCGCAGGCCGGTGGCGATCGAGGCTGACAGCGCGGACAATGCGTTCACCTCGGCTTCGGTGAACCATGGCTGGTCGGAGTAGCGCAGGAAGGCCGCCGCTCCCCAGTAGATGCCGTCGGCGACGAGCGAGACGCGCAGTTCGTCGCCGAAGCCGTGCGTTTCCTGTGATCGGTGTCTGGCTGAGCGGGTGGGGTCGCCATGGGTGTCGATGCTGGTCGCCCCGGCAATCCGGCCGCTGTGGGCGAGGAATGACCACTTGTTGACGTCGTCGATGACGTACTCATGGTGGGCCAGCCAGGAGCCGGAGCATCCGACGTTGCGGTTGACGCTGCCGGTGAACAGGATCGTCCCCGGGTCGACGGTGTGCCAGCAGTATGCGTCGAACGCGATGAGTGGTCTGACCGCCTCAGCGACGGCTAAGGTGAAGTCGACCCACGTTGATCGACGCGCGTCGATGTGCGCGATATCGGCGCGCACGCGGGGCACCAGGGCTGCGGCCACATCTACAGCCTACGGGGCGGCGCTTCCTGAGCGGCCCCCCCAGAATTCTGGCCCCCACCTGCGGGCTTTGCCCAGCGTTCTGGGATGGTCCGCACGGCTGCGGGCTCGCCAGGCTGAGTCCATGACGACAACGTCCCGGGCCCCGATGAGGCCAACTGAGGATGCCGTGACCCCGGATCTGATCTTCCAGCTCGCCCAGGGGTTCATGGCCAGCAAGCACTTGTTCGCGGCCAGCGAGCTGGGCCTGTTCGAGGCGCTCGGCGAAGGGCCGGCCGACCTGGCAGGCTTGGCGGCCCGGACGGGTCTCCTGCCGCGTGCGGCGCGCATCAGCGCGGATGCCATGGTCGCACTCGGCCTGCTGGAGCGACACGGCGATCGTTACGCGAACGCGCCGGTGGCCGCGGCGTTCCTGTCGGGGGCCACTCCGGCGGACTTCAGACCTCTGCTGAGGTTCTGGGACAAGCTCAGCTACCCCGCATGGACTGATCTTGCCGGAGCGCTCGGGCGCGGCCGGCCGGCCCGTGAGATCTTCGAGATCGACGACGAGCTCGTGCCGGTCATGTCGGCGGGCATCGAGGCTGCTACCGCCGGCGCCTGCCGTGCGCTGCCCGGCGTGGCCGGGCTGCCACCGGCGAGCCGGTTGCTGGACATCGGCGGCGGCACCGGCTCGTGGGCCATCGCCTTGGCGGAAGCGGACCCCGAGCTCACGGCGACCGTGTTCGAACTGCCCGAGGTGGCCGCCGTCGCCGAACAACGGCTGCACACCAGCGGCGTCTCGGCCCGGATCGACGTACTTGCCGGGGAGCTGCTGACCGACGACCTCCCACGCGGCTACAACGCCTTCCTGATCGCCAACCTGGTGCACTACTTCACCCCCGAAACCAACCGGGCAATCATGCGCAAGATCCGGGCAGCCGCAGCACCCGGTGCGCGTCTGCTCCTCGCGGACTTCTGGACCAACCCCACACACACCCAGCCTGTGCCAGCCGCACTCATGGCAGGCGAGTTCGCCATCCACATCAACGACGGGGACGTCTACAGCGTCGACGAAGCCGCCGCGTGGCTCGGGCACACCGGCTGGCGGTTCACCGGACATCTGCCGCTGGCCGGACCGATCACCCTCGTCACTGCCACGGCGGCCTGACCCATGTCCGGGCTGAGAGTGGCGGTCGTGGGAGCCGGCCCCGCCGGTGTCTCGGTCGCGGTCGCCCTGAAAGACCGTGGCGTCACACCGATGCTGATCGATCAGGCCGGCCAGGTCGGGGCGTCATGGCTGGGCCGGTACGACCGGCTCAAACTGAACACCGGCCGACAATTCTCGCATCTGCCGGCCCGCCGATACCCGAGGGGAACTCCCATCTTTCCGACGCGTGACCAGGTGATCGCGCTGCTCGAACGGCACGCGCACGAGGACGGGATCGAGTTGCGGCTCAGTACTGCGGTCGAGCGAATCGACCCGAACGGCGACGGCTGGCGCCTGCACACCAATACGGACCCGATCGACGCACCGCAGGTGGTCGTTGCGACCGGTTACGACCATACGCCGTTGATCCCCGACTGGCCGGGACGCGACAGCTTTGCAGGCGCGCTGCTTCACGCCTCGCAATACAAAAACCCGGCGCCCTACGCTGGCCAGCGCGTCCTCGTGGTCGGATCGGGTTGCTCGGGCATGGAAATCGCCTACGACCTGGCGAAATGCGCGGCAGCGAAGGTCTGGTTGGCGGTCCGAACACCACCCAACATCATGATCAGGCAGGGTCCAGCTGGGCTTCCCGGCGACGTTATCGCAACGCCGCTGTACCACCTGCCGATTCGAATCGCCGACGCCATCGCGCGGTTCGGACGAAGGATGAACGTCGGCGACCTCAGCGCACATGGGCTCCCCGTGCCCAGCGAAGGCGTTTTCTCCCGGAGCGCGCGCCTCGGCGTTGCGCCGGCGATTGTCGATAAAGAAGTGATCGAGGCGATCAAGGGCGGCGACATCGAGATCGTCAGCGGCGTGGAATCGTTGGACACCGACGGCGCGTGGCTCACCGACGGATCTCACCTCGAGCCCAACGCGGTGATCTGCGCGACCGGCTACCGGAGCGGACTCGAGCCCCTCGTCGGCCATCTCGGCGTGCTCGACGAACGCGGCAAGCCCCGCATACACGGCCAACCAGCAGCGCGGGGCCTGCGGTTCATCGGCTTCATACCCCGGCCCTCTCAAATCGGTTACGCCGCAAAGCAAGCCAGGCGGGCTGCCCGGGATATCGCACGCGAGCTTCGCTGAAGAACGAGAGGGGCGAGCCGCGATATCCAGTCAGCGTGCTCCAGATCCGCCAGCTGGGCCGCAAGCAGGGCAGTCGGGGTCAAGTATCCACACTGGTCCGACTCGGCGGTCGCCCGTCTGCGTGGCGGCCAGGTGGTCCATGGCCTGGGTCAGGGCGGGACCGTGGTAGCGCTGTTCAAGGTTGGATATGACCTCGCACAGGCCGGCCGCGGCCAGGGCCGTCAGCAGCTCGGCGGATCCGTCGGTGGAGGCGTTGTCCACGACGACAAGCCGCATCTCGGGACGTCGGATGGTGGGGAGCAGCGCGTAGATGGCCTGAGCGGTCACGGCTTGGGTGTGGTAGCTGACCATCACCACGCCCACCCGATCCGCCGCCCGATGGCGCTGGGCCATTCGCAGCGCCGCACGGGATCCATTCTCCGCGGCCAGGTTGGTTCCGTCGCCGCGTGGGGGAGCGCACTCTTCCCACGAAAGCCGCGTACGCCGGGGGCGGCGCCGGGCGAAGAATATTGTCGAACCCGACGCGAGCCGGTGCGCACCAAATGTCTGGTGCATACGTTTGCATACATTCGATTGCGTGGAATCGTCCTCCGTATCGGCGAACGGGCCGAGGCATCGAGGTATTGACGACAACGATGTGAGCGCTAACACTGTGGAAACGCAGTGGTGACGTTGTCGCTCTTCACACGTTCCGGGCACGCGACACGTCAACCTCGGCCACGGCCGCACCCTCTCGCCGCGAGGTACGACCGCACCTAACCACGGGAACCGATCCCCGAGGCGGGAGGAGCGGGTGTGAACGTTAACACCCTGGGCGGCGACGTTCCCGGCGGTTTGTCGGCGCGTGACTTCGGCCGCGTTGAGCGGCCCCGCACCCATTGTCAAACGCCGTCTCGTCCCGTTCGCCCTGCCGAGCGCTTGGCGCCCACCGGCGTATCACGCGGAGAGCACACCTGGCGTTCGGCCACCCATGAAGGGAAGGCCACCGTGCACCTTCGTCGCAAGGTCGTCGCGCTGTTCGCGGGTGTCGCCACCGTACTGACCGGTGTGGTTGTCGTCGGCGCCGCTCGGCCCGCCGCGGCCGCGACCTACTCCGCCTATGTCATGGGCTACTTCAAGGAGTCGCCGAACCAGTCGGGCGACAGTTACGCCCTCCACCTGGCGGTGAGCTCCGACGGTCTCAACTGGTCGCCGCTCAACCAGAACAATCCGGTGGCCACACCCACCGCCGGGATGTTGGGCCTGCGTGATCCCTACATACTGCGCAAGCAGGACGGCACGTTCGTGGTGCTCGCCACCGACCTGCGGGGACGGGTCTTCAACCTCAACAACCAGTACATCCACGTCTGGGACTCGACGAACCTCACCACTTTCTCCAACTACCGCCGGGTGCGGCTGCATTCGATGAATACGCATTCGTGGGCGCCCCAGGCCTTCTGGGTCGCGAGCCGCAACCAGTACGCGGTCATCTACTCGGCCCACAACGGCACCCGCGACGTGTTCATGGTCAATTACACGACCGACTTCATCAACATGGGCAGTGCCCAGGTGTTCTTCGACCCCGGCTTCAACGTGCTGGACGGCGACGTGCTGGTCGACGGCTCCAACTACTACCTGTCGTACAAGAACCTGAGCAACGGCAACCTGTTCGTGGCGCGGTCGACGACCGGGGCGCCCAACAGCTTCACCACGCTGACGAGCGGGCTGCGGCAGGGCAACGCGATCGAGGCGCCGATCCTGGTCAAGTCGAACACCAGCAGCACCTTCTGGCTCTGGGGCGACTCGTTCTCGCCGGTCAACGCGGTGTTCTACGCCTGGCAGTCGACCAACATCAACGGCAACGCGTGGTCCGCTCTCAACCAGCGGACCTATACGGCGCCGATCAGCGCCAAGCACGCGACCATCTCGCCGATCACCTCGGCCGAGTTGACCGCTCTGGTCAGTCGATGGGGCGCTCCACAGTGGAACCGGTTGAAGTCCTACAACTTCCCCGGCCATTACGTGCGGCATGCCAACAACATCGCCCGCCTCGACCCGTACCCGATGGACCCGACCGCGGACCAGCAGTGGCGGATGGTGCCGGGCCTGGCCGACCCGGCCGGCGTGTCGTTCCAGTCGGTGAACCTCCCGACCCGCTACCTGCGGCACTTCAGCTTCGCGCTCAGGCTCGACGTCAACGACAACACCGCGACGTTCCGGGCCGACGCGACGTTCTACCGGACCGCCGGCTTCGCCGACAGTTCCTGGGCGTCGTTCCGCTCGTACAACTTCCCCGACCGCTACATCCGCCACGCCAACAACCTGCTACGCATCGACCCGGTCAGTGCCAGCTCTTCGACGACCACGCGGCAGGACGCCACGTTCCAGGTCACCTCGTAGGAAAGGGGAACCGTGATGACTGTCGGACGGCGGCGCTGGAGCCCGTGGGCCCTCGCCATGGCCGGGATCCTGGTGGTGGCGGCGGCCGTCGTCGCCACATCCCCGAGCGCGCAGGCGGTCACGATCGACCCGACCGCGTGGTATCAGATCGTGTCGCGGCACAGCGGCAAGGCGCTGGCCATCGGTCAGGCGTCTACCGCGGACGGAGCCGGTCTCGTGCAGCTCACGCTGGGCACGGGTACCAACCAGCAGTTCCAGTTCGTCAGCTCCGGCGGCGGGTTCTACCGGCTGCGGGCGCGGCACAGCGGCAAGGTCCTCGACGTGTACAACTTCTCGACCGCCAACGGCGCCAACGTGGTGCAGTGGCCCGACCTCAACGGCACCAACCAGCAGTTCTCGGCCGTGGACACCAACAGCGGGTACTTCAAGCTGATCAACCGGAACAGCGGCAAGGCACTGGACGTGTGGGAATTGTCCACGGCCGACAACGCCCGGATCTCCCAGTACACCGACAACGGCGGCACCAACCAGCAGTGGAGGCTCACCGTCGTCGGCTCGGCCACCCCGACGGTCTCTCAACCGCCGACCGCCACGACCAGGCCGCCCACGACCAGCCCACCCGGGTGCCCGACCCGGACGCCTCCGCCGTCGTACCCGAATCCCGGCGCGGTGAGCGGATCGACCGGCGCCCACGACCCGACGGTGGTGAAGACGCCGGCCGGGTCATATCTGGTCGCGGTGACCGGCAACAACCTGCCGCTGCGGACGTCGGCCAACCGGACGTCGTGGTCGAACGCCGGGGTCGTCTGGCCGGGCGGGGCGTCCTGGACGAGTCCGTACACCGGTGGCAGCGCCAGCCTGTGGGCCCCGGATCTGTCCTTCCGCAACGGCCAGTACTGGCTGTACTACGCCGCCTCCACGTTCGGTTCGCAACGTTCGGCCATCTTCCTGGCCACCAGCCCGACCGGTGCCTCCGGCACGTGGACGCACCGCGGGCTGGTCATCGAGAGCAGCACCGCCGTCAACTACAACGCCATCGACCCCAACCTCGTCGTCGACCAGCAGGGCGGCGCTTGGCTGGTGTTCGGGTCGTTCTGGACCGGCATCAAGATGATCCGCCTCGACCCGGCGACCGGACTGCGCTCCACATCGGACACAACCGTCCGCGCGGTGGCGCAACGGACCACCGCGGGCGGGGCGGTCGAGGCGCCGAACATCTACTTCCACTGCGGCTTCTACTACCTGTTCGTCTCGTTCGACCTGTGCTGCCGCGGGGCGCAGAGCACGTACCGCATCATGGTCGGGCGGTCGACATCGGTCACCGGCCCGTACGTCGACCGCAACGGCACCGCGATGACGGCCGGCGGGGGTACCCAGATCCTGGCCGCCCACGACGCGATCATCGGACCCGGCCACCAGGCCGTGATACCGGACAACGGCAGCGACGTGCTGTTCTACCACTACTACACCAGCAGCGGTGCCTCGTTCCTGGGCATCAACCCGCTCGGCTGGGACAGCGCCGGCTGGCCCTTCGTGTCCTGACCCGGCGACTCCTTCCGTCCTCTGTGGATCGCTCCTCGCATCCGACCCCGACCCGAAAGGAAGGCAACCATGAGATTGTTGAGAAGGGCCGTGCTTCCCGGCGGCGCCGTTCTCGTTCTCGCCGCCGGCATCCTGGTGTCCCTGCCCGGCACGTCGCTGGCGGCCGGCCCCGGCCCGTGCGACATCTACGCCTCGGGTGGAACACCGTGCGTGGCCGCGCACAGCACGACCCGGGCGCTCTTCCAGTCCTACAACGGCCCGCTCTACCAGGTGCGGCGGGCCTCGAACAACCAGACGCTGAACATCGGGCTGCTGGCGGTCGGTGACTACGCCAACGCGGCCGCCCAGGACGCGTTCTGCGCCAACACCACCTGCGTCATCACGATCATCTATGACCAGACGTCGCGGCACAACGACCTCACCCCGGCCCCACCGGGTGGCGTCGGCGGCCAGGACAACCCGGTGCCCGCGGATGCCCTGCCGGTGACGGCCGGCGCCCACATCGTCTACGGCGCATCGTTTTCCGGAATCATGGGGTACCGCGACAACTCGACGTCGGGCATCGCGACCGGCAGCCAGCCCGAGGGCATGTACGCCGTCATGTCCGGCACCCACTTCAACAACCGGTGCTGCTTCGACTACGGCAACGCCGAGACCAACAACCTGGACAACGGCAACGGGCACATGGACGCCATCTACTTCGGCACCCTGTGCTGGTTCTCGCCCTGCAACGGCGCCGGCCCGTGGGTCATGGCCGACCTGGAGAACGGCCTGTTCCAGTCCAACACCGGCGGCAGCCAGAACGCGTCGAACACCGGCAACCGCAACCCGTACGTGACGACCACGCTGAAGAACAACGGCACCAACTTCTTCGCGATCAAGGACGGCAACGCCCAGTCCGGTGGCCTGGCCACCCGGTACTCCGGCGCCCTGCCGACATCACCCTCGGGCTACTCGCCGATGCGCAAGGAGGGCGCGATCATCCTCGGCATCGGCGGCGACAACAGCAACACGGCGATCGGTTCGTTCTTCGAGGGCGCGATGACGCAGGGCGTGCCGAGCGATGCCACCGAGAACGCCGTGCAGGCCAACATCACCTCCGTCGGCTACGGCGGTCCCAGCCCGGTCGGGGCCGGTACGCTGAACCCCGGCTCGACGATCTCGTTGCGGGCGACCACGGCCTGCTGCACGACCCGCTACATCCGCCACCAGAACAACAACGTGGTCACCTCGGTGATCTCGGGCAGCAGCTCGGCATTGGACAGGAACGACGGGTCGTGGATCGTGCGCCGCGGCCTGGCCAACCAGTCGTGTGTCTCGTTCGAGTCACGCAACTTCCCGGGCGACTTCCTGCGCCACTTCAACTTCCAACTGTTGCGGCAGCCGATGGACGGGTCGGCCATCTTCCGCCAGGACGCGACGTTCTGCCCGGAGGCCGGCCGGAGTGGTCAGGGTACGTCGTTCCGCTCGCTCAACTTCCCGACCCGGTACCTCCGGCACTTCAACAACACGCTCTACATCGCCAGCAACGGCGGGTCGAACACCTTCGACTCGGCCACGTCGTGGGCGGCCGACGTGAGCTGGGTCGTCGGCGCGCCCTGGGCGCCGTAGTCAGATCCGACGATCGATAGGGAGCCGTCCCCGGCATCGGGGACGGCTCCCGCCCGTCTGAAGAACATTGCCGGGACACTAGGGACGCGACCGGGCGGCCTGTTCCTCGACCTGCGCCAGGCGCGGGTCGCGCAGACCGACGGTGTCGGTCGACCAGAAGGCCTCACAGTAGATCAGCGGTCCAACCATCCACGGCTCGTACCCTTCAAGCAGTGCGACCTGGAAGGCCGACTCGGGGATGCGGTGGGACGGACGTTGAAAACCGAGCGGGGTGGCCGCCTGGAATCCGCGCTTGCCGTAATAGTTCCAGGCGCCCTCGAGGAACACGGCCGGTGAAGCACACCGCCGCGCCTCGTCGAGGGCCGCGCCGATCAGCGCCGTCCCGATGCCCTCGCCCTGGCGGTCCGGCACGGTCGACAGCGGGCTCAGCACCAGCACGTCGACCAAGGCTGGGCGGGCGTCCACCCAGGATCGGTTCAGCTGCACGTGGCCGACGATCCGACCCCGGTCGACGGCGACGAGGCTCGACCGCACCGCGCTCGTGGCATCCAACGCCCGCAGCAGGCGCGAGACGCGTCCGCCGGGCTCCTCCTCGAAGGCCTCCGCGACGACCCTCTCGACCAGTGACCGCTCGTCGGGTGCGGCGGGACGAATCTCCATGTCGCCAACCGTAGCGGCCGCCGCGGTGCGGCCACGACCCGGCCACCGGTCGAGACCGGGCACCAGCGTGGCCACAAGCTCGGCGCGGGCCAGGACATGGCGGCGCCGTATGTGAATCACAGCATCCATCCTTGCCGCGACCGGCAACCAGGCGGTTGGGTTGCTACATGGCTCGCATCGCTTACAACAGCCACGACGCGGAAGCGTTCGAAGCTACCCGCCACATCCCCGAGCAGGGACTCACCGCCTGGCGTGACGCGGTGACCCGGCACCTCAACCCTCGACCGGGCATCCGCCTGCTCGACCTCGGCGCGGGCACCGGCGTGTGGGCACGGGCCTTCACCGACTGGTACGACGACATCGACGTCATCGCCGTCGAGCCGGCCGAGGCCATGCGAGCCCGCTGCCGGCACCCGCGGGTCGTGGCCGGCGACGCCGCCAACATCCCGTTGGCCGACCGCAGCGTCGACGCGGCATGGCTGTCCACCGTCATCCACCACCTGCCAGACCTGACCGCCGCAGCGCGGGAGCTGCGGCGCGTGGTGCGCCCCGGCGGCCCGGTGCTGATCCGCTCCGTCTTCGCCGGCCGCCACCATGCGATCACATTGTTCCGGTTCTTCCGCGAGGCCGTGCGCGTCGTGGACACCTACCCCGGAGTGGATGACACCGAAGCCGCCTTCGCCGTCGCCGGCTTCACCACAGTCTCGTTCGAACAGGTCCCGCAGACGACCGCTCTGTCACTCCAGGAGGTCGCGGCCGGTTTCCGCCGGGAAGCCCACACGCCCCTGCAACTGATCAGCGACGATGCGTACGGAGCCGGGCTTGCCCGGCTCCGTCACGCTGCCCAGACCGAGCAGGGTGCAGTGATCGACGCCCTCGACCTTCTCGTCCTCCGATAGACCCCGCGCGTCCGTGCGAACTTCGGGTGCCTCGTCATCAACGCCCGATCGGGACGGGACAATGCCGACGGCCCTTCGCCTGGGCCCTGAGCGTGACGGCGATCATGAGGTTGGGGACGTCAAAACGCGCCGATCATGGACCCAAGTCCATGATCGCGCGATTGCCGAGGGTTACTCGCGCTCTGCTGCGCAGCCCGTGCCGGGTTGGCCGCGGGCCGCGCCGGGCCCGCCGCGGACGCTGAAATATCCGGACGTAGAACGTCCGCAATCCTGTCTACGGTGGTGCCATGACCGACGATTGGCTCCTGGACTCCGACCCGGCCATCCGCTGGCAGGTCCTGCGCGATCTGGCCGACGCCTCGCCCGGCGAGGTCGCCGCCGAGCGGGCGCGGGTGGAGCGTGAGGGTTGGGGCGCTCGCCTGCTGGCGCTGGCGGGCGCCGACGGGTTGTGGGATGGCGGCGCCTGCTTCCCGGCCTCCTACCGCGGCGACGAACCGGGGCAGCCCTGGACGGCGACGATGCACACACTGCAGACCTTGCAGATCTTCGGGCTCGACCCGGCGTCCGAGTCGGCGCGCCGCGCGATCGCGCTCGTCGCCGAACACGGGCGCTGGGAGCACGAAGGGCAGCGGTACTTCGACGGCGAGGTCGAGCCGTGTATCAACGGCCGCACGATAGAGACCGGCGCCTACTTCGGGGTGGACGTCGCGCCGATCGTGGAGCGGATCCTCGGCGAGCGGCTCGCCGACGGCGGATGGAACTGTGAGGCCGAGAACGGATCGGTGCGCTCCTCGTTCGACACGACGATCAACGTGCTCGACGGGCTGCTGGAGTTCGAACGGGCCACCGGCGGGTCGGCCGCGGTGCGCGAGGCGCGGCGCGGCGGTGAGGAGTACCTGCTCGAACGCGGCCTGTTCCGGCGTAAGAGCACCGGCGATGTCGTGAATCCGGCCTATCTCGACTTCGCCTTCCCGTGCTACTGGCACTACGACGTGCTGCGCGCGCTGGACTACTTCCGGCATTCGGACGCCAAGCCGGATGCCCGGATGGCCGAGGCCGTCGAAGTCGTACGCTCCAAGCGGCAGCCGGACGGCCGTTGGTTGCTCGACCACGTGCATCCCGGTCGTGTCCACTTTGCTCTCGATGTCGAAGGAGAGCCGAGCCGCTGGAACACCTTGCGCGCGCTCCGGGTTCTCGACTGGTGGGAGGGCTGAGGGCATCCGTTCTGCCTGGTGTTCGGCCGATCGGCCACGTAGCGTGCATCCCTGATGACCGCGACCGCCGAGGGGCTCACGCTGCGCCAGCTGGGGCCGAGCGTGTACCTGCCGTCGGCGGTGTACTCGACCGGGTTGGGCGCGGTGGCGCCGGTCATCGTGCTCTCGGCGATCGATCTCGGTGCCTCCCGCGCGGCCGCGGCGGTGGTCGTGGCATTGCTGGGTGTGGGCCAGATCGCCGGCGCGCTGCCGGCGGGCGTGCTCATCGCCCGGGTCGGTGAGCGGCGCACCATGCTCGCCGCGACGAGCCTGGCGTTGCCCGCACTGCTGATCTGCATCCTGGCCCGGGATGTGTTCGTGTTCGGCGCGGCGGTGACGCTGCTGGGACTGACGGGCGCGGGATGGGGAGTGGCGCGCCATGCGTACCTGACGGAGGCGGTGCGACCGGACCTGCGAGCCCGCGCGATGTCCACATTGGGCGGACTGGGACGGGTCGGAACGTTCGCCGGACCGTTGCTCGGCTCGGCCGCCATCCACGTTCTGGGGCTGACCGGCGCGTACATCGTGGCGTTGGCGCTCATCGGTGTGGCCACCGTGCTGGTGGCCTTCCTACCGCCGGTGCCGCACGACCGGCCGGTGGGCGCCGGCGCCGCGCGACCGGCGTTGCGGACCGTTATCCGGGACAACGGCCGTACGCTGTTCACGCTGGGCTTCGGGGTGCTGCTCGTGGGAGCCATGCGGGCGTCGCGGCAGACGATCCTGCCGCTGTGGGGTGTCACGCTCGGCCTCGACGCAGCCACCATCGGCCTGGTATACGGGATATCCGGCGCGGTGGACATGCTGTTGTTCTACCCGGCCGGGCGGCTCATGGACCGGCGTGGCCGCCGGTGGGCGGCCGTGCCGGCGATGACCTTGCTGGGCCTGGCCCATGTGCTGTTGCCGGTGACCGGTGGCCTGTCCGGGCTGATGCTGGCCGGATTGCTGATGGGCG
>Ga0307409_100000144_pt1 | contig 26764 bp, 27 predicted proteins | sample 322Ometagenome_2_FD_203888 | JGI IMG/M metagenome (GOLD analysis project Ga0307409, IMG submission 203888) | Maize rhizosphere microbial communities from greenhouse at UC Davis, California, United States - 322HYB-O-2 | ecosystem: Host-associated > Plants > Roots > Rhizosphere > Soil | place... | reverse complement strand
GTCAGCCCGACGGCGGACTTCATCCCGCCGAGTGGCCAGTGCGACCTCTTCGGTGCGCAATTCGGCTAGCAGCCGGTAGGCCTCGACCACCGCGTCACGCTCTGCTTCGGCGTGAGCAAATGCATCCAGAATGTTCCGCTGTGCCTCCGGGTGGAGCAGCGACTGCGTCTCATGCTGGCCGTGCAGGTCGACCAGCAGGCTTCCCAGCTCGCTCAGCACCGAAGCCGTAGTTGGGCTGCCATTCACCCAGGCCCGGGACCGCGCCTCACTGGAGACTTCCCGCCGCACCACCACCCGGCCGTCTTCCACGTCCAGGCCCAGCTCCTCGATCCGCCGGCGAGTCGCTGTGTCGATGTCCTCGAAGGCCCCTTCCACTACTGCCTTCGCGGCACCGGGCCGCACGCTTCCTCCTGCAGCACGCTCGCCGAGGAGGAGCGCCAGAGATTCCACCAGCATCGACTTCCCTGCCCCAGTCTCCCCCGTCAGCACATTGAGCCCGGGACCGAGATGCAGGCTTACATCGGCGATGGTGGCGAGGTCGCGGACGCGGAGCTCAGTGAGCATGACGCAATTCTCGATCAGGTCTTGACGTCATCACTACTCATTCTTGATTTCTCTCCCCGACAGATCGCCCCAGTGCAGCTTCTGCCGCATGCGGCCGAAGAATCCTTCTTCTCCCAGCCTGATGAGGCACACCCGGTGGTCGGCCCGGCACACGTCCACCGACTCTCCCGGGGCCAGGGTGGTGCCGGTCTGTCCATCGAAGGAGACGAGCAGGTCGTCGGCCCAGCCGGCAATCGGCTCGATCACGATGCGGTAGGTGGCAGGAACCACGAGGGGTCGCACGGCGAGGGTGTGGGCCGCGATAGGCGTCACCACCATTGCTTCGACACCAGGGACTACGATCGGCCCCCCCGCACTCAGGCTGTATGCGGTAGAGCCGGTGGGAGTGGCCACGATGAGCCCGTCTGCGCTATAGGGGCCCACGTTTTCACCCTGGATGTACACGTTCACTCGGATGACCCGGGCCACACCTCCCTTGTGCACCGCGACATCGTTCACCGCCATCTGGGTCGAGCGAGTCTCTCCCTCAGCATCCCGAATGCCGGCCCGGAGGGCCTGCCGGCGCTCGATCATGTAGCGGCCGGCCACTAGCGCATCGAGGGCTGGGTCGAGCGTGTCCCGAGTGACCGAGGTAAGAAATCCTACCCGGCCGAGATTGACTCCCAGGATGGGAATCTCCTGCGCTCCCAGGAGCCGGGCCCCCCGGAGCAAGGTGCCGTCGCCACCGAAGGTGATGAGAGCATCCAGCCGGACGGATTCGAAGGTGGGAACTTCCCCGCTCCAGAACGGTTCCAGCCGGGATTCGCTATAGAGCGAGATACCCCGATGCGGGGCGGCGAGGGCAATGTGCTCCAGAACGGTTCTGAGGTCCCCATACCGCGGGTTCCCGACGACCCCGACCTTCATCGAGCCTCGAGGCTTTCCTCATGCTGCAGCGCGACGATGCGCCGGGCGATGCCCGCTGCCGTCAGTCCAAACGAATCGAGCTGCTCGGCTCGCGGTGCCTGCTCGACCAGCCGGTCAGGAACACCGAGAGCAACAACCCGGACTTCCGGATGAGTCGTCTGCAGTGTCTCCGCCAGGTATGCACCGAAGCCATTGACGATGGTGCCCTCTTCCACGGTCACCAGCACCCGATGCTGCTGGGTCAGAGACTCCAGCATCGCGGTGTCCATCGGCTTGATGAAGCGGCAGTTCACCACGGCGCAATCCAGTCCATCCGGAGCCAGCAGCGTGGCGGCTTCGAGTGCGGGCAGCACCATTGTACCGGTGGCCAGGATGGCCACGTCCTTGCCCCGCCGCAGCTGCTCCCAGGTTCCGTAGGGAACAGCGGGGATCTCGGAGATGCGGCTGAGCTCAGTAGGAGCCTTGTCCCGAGGGTACCGGGTGCTGAACGGACCATCGTGGGCCAGCGCGGTCCGCAGCAATCCGATCAGCTCATCTCCATCCTTCGGTGCAGTCACCGTCATGCCGGGAACGGCCAGCATGTAGGCAATGTCGTAGAGGCCCATATGGGTCTGGCCGTCTTCGCCCACCAGTCCTGCCCGGTCCATGCAAAAGGTCACGGGGAGGTGTTGAACCGCCACATCATGGATGACGTTGTCGTAGGCCCGCTGCAGGAACGTGCTATAGATGGCGCAGACCGGCCGGATACCCTGGGTGGCGAGTCCGGCCGCGAACGTGACCGCGTGACCTTCCGCGATGCCCACGTCGAAGAAGCGTTCGGGGTACTTCTCCTGGAACAGTCCCGTACCGGTCCCAGACGGCATGGCTGCCGTGATCGCCACCAGCTCCGGGTGCTCTCCGGCAAGTGCGGTGAGCCCGGTGCCCACGACCTGAGTCCAGGTCGGTGGACCGCTCGACTTCTTCCGCGCCTCGCCGGTAAGTGGGTCGTAGGCCGCCAGGCCGTGCCACTTCTCCTGGTTTGATTCGGCAAACGAAAAGCCCTTGCCCTTCTGCGTCATGACGTGAATGACCCGAGGGCCTTCCATCCCCCGGACGAACCGGAGCGTATCGCAGAGTTTCTGGAGATCGTGACCGTCGATCGGGCCGAAATAGCGGAACCCGAGCTCCTCAAAGAGCATTCCGGGTGAGAACAGGTTCTTGACGCTTTCCTCAACGTTCCGGGCGAACTCGACCACGCCTTCGCCGAACACCCCGCCGAGAGCAAACGTCAGCCCCTTGATTCGCTCCCGCAGTTTGTTGGTGCGCGGATCGGCAACAATGCGCCCCAGCATCTTGCTTATCGCACCCACGTTGGGTGAGATCGACATGCCGTTGTCGTTGACGATGAGGATGATGTCCCGCTCGGAATGCCCCGCGTTGTTCATTCCTTCATAGGACAACCCGCAGGTGAGGGCTCCATCGCCGACAATAGCCACCACCTTGTGCTGCTCGCTCTTGAGATCCCGGGCAGTGGCCATGCCAAGCGCTGCCGACATAGCGGTACCGGCATGCCCGGCGCCGAACTGGTCGTGCCGGCTCTCGCTCCGCTTGAGAAAGCCGGAGATCCCCTCCCGTTGACGGAGGGTGGGAAACTCATCGTTGCGGCCGGTCAGGAGCTTCCAAGCGTAGGCCTGGTGTCCCACGTCCCAGACGATCTTGTCTCCGGGAGACTCGAACTCGTAGAGCAGGGCAATAGTGAGCTCGACGACCCCAAGGCTCGCGCCAATGTGGCCGCCGGTAATCGAACAGCACTCGATCAGGCGGTCCCGGATCTCCTGCGCTACCTGGGGGAGCTGGTCGCGACGGAGGCGCTTGAGGTCTTCAGGTGACTCGATCGTGGAGAGCAGAGACATGGCTGATGAACTGGGTTCCTCATCCCGAGCGCAGCGAGGGATCTAGCCGGCGGGTTTCCGAACCCGCGGGCAAGGTCCCTCGTTCGCTGCGCTCCCTCGGGATGAGGATGGGAGGCGGCAGCGGCCCCAACTCTGCTATGACGTCCTGCTTACAATATACCCGGCCAGGGCTGACAGCGCGTCTGCCGGCACTCCGGCACACTCCAGATGTGTCACCGCCCGGTGAGCCAGCCGCTGGGCCTCCGCCCGCGCACCATCGATGCCCATTAGGGCGACGTAGGTCGATTTCGAGAGCTCCGCGTCGCGACCCGCCGGCTTGCCCAGTTCTTCGCTCGTGCCCGTGGCGTCGAGCACATCGTCGGCGATTTGAAAGGCCAGGCCAACGTCCTCGCCGTAGGAGGTGAGCGCCTCGAGCTGCGGCGTTGCGCCCCGCGCCGCCATCGCGCCGAGCCTGCAGGCTGCCCGGATGAGCGCTCCGGTCTTGCCCCGGTGGACCTGCATCAGCTCCTGGAGCGAGAGGGTCCTGCCTTCGGCCTCGAGATCCAGCCACTGGCCCCCAACCATGCCCTCGATGCCACCAGCCTCGAACAGCTCGACTGCCATTTGGCCCAGCGCCGATTCAGTCAGGCCCAGGTCTCGGGCGGCAACGGCGAGAAGCCATGCGGCGACCGGCACGAGCAGAAAGCCGACTCGCGTGGCGGTGGGGACATCGAAGACCCGGTGTGCGGTTGGACGACCCCTGCGGAGATCGTCGTTGTCCATGCAGGGAAGGTCGTCATGGACCAATGAGTACGCGTGCACGGTTTCAATTGCCGCCGCCACTCCGGCAATTCCGGAGGAGGTGCCGCCGAGCGAGCGGTAGGCGCCGAGGAGCAGTGCCGCTCGCACCCGCTTGCCGGGCGTGCGGAGCGCATAGGCGAGAGCCTGTCCATTCCGCCCTCCCAGCTCGAATTGCAGGTGCTCCGCCCAGTCCCCGAGCAGGCTGTCGATCGATTCTCTGGCCTCCAGCAGCAGATCCGTGGCCGCCGCGGCGGTCCCGAAGCCCGCTTCAGGCATCAAGGTCGGTCAGCCGGATATCCCCACCGGCCTCTTCCAGCACCGCCTGGACCTTGAGCTCGGCGGCCGCCAGGCGCTCGCGCGCGGCTCGCAGACGGGCTACGCCTTCTTCGAACAGCATCAGCGCCGCGTCCAGCTCCACGTCATCTGCCTCGAGCCGACGGACTATTTCTTCGAGCCGGGCGAGCTCCTGGGCCAGAGGGGTGCCGGCGGATCCCCCGGCTTCAGACTTGACCATCGATCACTCCACCCGTGCGCGAACGTCTCCGTCAGCCACCCGCAGGCGAAACCTCAGGTCGGGCACAAAGTCCTCTCGGTGCTTGAGGACTGTACCGTCTTCCGCCAACGGCAACGCGTAGCCGCGGCCGAGCACTCGGAGTGGACTGAGGGCGTCCAGCTGCACGGCGAGACGTTCCAGATGGTGTTGGCGACTCTGCAGGGCTGACTGCACTCCGGCCTGGAGGCGATCAGCGGTTCGGGCCAGACGTTCGGTCGCCAGCCGGGTCCGGGAGGTGAGTCCCGATGCCAGCCGGCCGGAGAGCTCATCCATCAGCCGGATCACATCGCGCCGGTCGGGAACGGCTTGTTCTGCAGCGGCCGAAGGGGTCGGGGCCCGCACGTCAGCCACGAGATCGGTAAGGGAGACATCGACCTCGTGTCCCACTGCGGAGATCGTCGGGACCCGCACGGCCGCAAGTGCACGGCAGACCGCTTCGCTGTTGAATGCGGCCAGGTCCTCGCGCCCCCCACCGCCCCGGCCAAGAATGCAGACGTCAACCCGACGCAACCGGTTTACCAGCCGAAGGGCCCGCACCAGCTCGTCTACCGCTCCATCGCCCTGGACCCTGGCGCCGAGGACGAGCAGCCGGGCACACGGCCACCGCTTCCGGGTGACGGTGACAACGTCGTGCACCGCGGCACCGTCGCGGCTGGTTACGAGTGCAATGGTCGACGGAAACTCGGGAAGGGCACGCTTTCGCGCCGGGTCAAACAGCCCATCCTGATGCAGAATGGCCCGGACTCGCTCAAGCTCCTGCTGCTGCTGGCCGAGTGCCGCCGTCGGCAGCATTCGGGAGACCACGAGCTGAAACTCCCCTTTTTCCTCGTAGAGCCCCGGCTTGCCCAATACGTAGACCTCAGTGCCGTCGGCCGGCGGCTTGCCGGCGCGCATGGTGTTCAGCCGGAACATGCAGCAGCGAACCTGGCTCCGGCCATCGCGCAGAGTGAAATACCAGTGGCCGCTCGCGTACGCTTTGCACTGCACCACTTCGCCCCGGACCCACAGCTGGACCGCGTGGTTTTCCAGCAGCCGCTTGACCGAGGCGCTCAGCTGCGTGACGGACCAGACCTGATCGGCAGCCGAGGGAGTGTTGAAGGCGAGAGACAGGGTCATGATGGAACCAGGGTCTAATCGAGCGCGGTTTGCTGCATTGCCTGCAGCGTGTTCTGCAGCAGCATGGCTATGGTCATGGGGCCGACCCCGCCGGGCACCGGGGTGATGGCGGACGCCACCTGGGCGACCGGTCCGTACGCCACATCGCCCGCCAGACGATAACCCCGCGGGCGGGAGGCGTCATCCACTCGGTTGATCCCCACGTCGATCACAACCGCGCCCGGACGGACCATGTCAACGGTGACGAATTCAGCTTTCCCGATTGCGGCGATCAGGATATCGGCACTCCGGGTGACCGAGGGAAGATCGCGAGTTTTGGAGTGGCACACCGTCACCGTTGCGTCGCCACCGGGCCCCTGCTGGATCAGCAGGTTGGCCATGGGGCGGCCCACGATGTTGGATCGCCCGACGATCACCGCGTGGGCTCCTCGGGTCTCGATGCCGGACCGCATCAGCATCTGCTGCACACCGTAGGGCGTGGCCGGGCGAAACGCGGTTCGGTCGCCCACTACCAGCTTGCCCACATTGACCGGGTGAAACCCGTCGACATCCTTGGCCGGGTCGATCCGCCGCAGCACCCGTTCGGAGTTGATGTGCTTGGGCAATGGGAGCTGCACCAGAATCCCGTGAATCTGCCCATCGGCATTGAGCCGGTCCACCGTTTCCAGCAACTCCGCCTCAGTGGTGGAAGCCGGCAGCCGCAGCGTGACGGAATGCATACCCGCTTCCTCGCAGGCCTTGCCTTTCGAGCGGACGTATACGGTACTGGCGGGATCCTCGCCCACCAACACGGCGGCGAGCCCGGGTTTCCGCCCCTGGGCCGTGAGCTTGGCCACCTCCGCCGCCACTTCGGTCCGGATGGTCTGCGCGATAGCGGTGCCATCCAGAATCCTGGCACTCATCGGGCAAAGTCCACTGCGCGGGTCTCGCGAATGACCACCACCTTGATCTGCCCCGGGTACTGCAACTCGCTCTCGATCTTCCGTGCGATAGAATCAGAAAGCTGCGCCGCTGCCCCATCGTCAATGCGCTCCGGCGTCACGACCACCCGGATCTCACGGCCGGCCTGAATCACGTTGCTCTTCTCCACTCCGGCAAATCCGTTGGCAATCTCTTCCAGGCGGGTGAGCCGCTTGACGTAACTTTCGAATGCTTCCCGGCGGGCGCCGGGCCTGGAGCCGCTGATCGCATCCGCCGCCTGGACCAGCACCGACTCGGCCGACTCGTGCGGCACGTCGTCGTGGTGAGCCTGGATGCAGTTGATCACGGCGGCGCTCTCCCCGTACTTTCGCGCCACCTCCACCCCGAGCTCCACGTGGGTGCCCTCGGTATCGTGCGTCAGCACCTTGCCCACGTCATGGAGCAGTCCCCCGCGCTTGGCCAGAGCAACGTCAAGGTGCAGCTCTGCCGCCATCATGCCCGCGAGCCACGCCACCTCCTTCGAATGATCCAGGATGTTCTGCCCATAGGAGGTTCGGTACCGCATGCGGCCGATCAACTTGATCATCTCGGAGTGGAGCCCGTGCACCCCGGTATCGTAGGCAGCCTGCTCTCCCAACTCCACCAGCTGGGCATCCAGCTCGCGCTGTGCCTTCAAGACGATCTCCTCGATGCGTCCTGGGTGGATCCGGCCATCGGTGATCAGCGCCTCCAGTGACCGCCGGGCCACCTCCCTCCGGATAGGATCGAAGCAGGAGATGATGACGGTGTCCGGGGTGTCGTCGATGATCACGTCGACGCCAGTGGCCGTCTCAAACGCGCGGATATTGCGGCCTTCCCGGCCGATGATCCGTCCTTTCATTTCATCGCTGGGCAACGCGACCGCTGCTACCGTGCTCTCGGCCGTGTGCTCGGCGCCCAGCCGCTGGATAGCTATGGAAATGATCCGCCGAGCGTCCCGATCGGCCGTACGCCGGGCCTGCTCCTTGATTTCCCGAACCAGTGCGGCGGCTTGGCCCCGGGCCTCGTCTTCGACCCGTTGGAGAATCTCACGGCGGGCTTCCTCCGCGGTCAGACCCGCGATCCGCTCGAGCTTCAGCCGCTGTTCCTGGGCCTGCCGGTCCGCCTCGCCTTCCCGGCTACGGAGCGCCTGCTCGCGCTGGGCCAGCGTTTCTTCCCGGTGCATTGTGCTCCGTTCGCGGGCCTCGATCTCCTCCAGCTTGCGCTCCTGGGTGCGTGCCCGCTCTTCGGCCCGGCGCTCGAGCCGTTCCCATTCTTCCCGCCGCCGCTGAATCTCCCGGTCGAGATCCTCGCGGAGCTTGAGGGTTTCCATTTTTGCGGTGAGAAGGAGATCGGACTTGGTGGACTCGGCCTCCCGCTGGCCTTCGCTGCGGAGGCGCTCGGCTTCGGTCCGGGCGACGGCGAGGATGCTGCTGCTGCTACGTCGCTGACTGCGGGTGTACAACAAAATGAACACCAGAGCGGCGGCCAATCCGGCCGCTACCCCCGCGAGCATCGGCAGCAGGAGCGATTGCAACATGAATCCGTCTCCTAGGAGGCTGCGCGATTACCGCGTTTGGCGGGCGGAAGCAGCCGGGCGAGGTCATTCGCCATGGCGGACAGGCGGTCGGCGAGCTCGCGGTCGCCCCGCCGGGCCTGAAACAGCTCGTCGGTAATGGCGAGACCCGCGAGGATAGCGGCCTTGTGGGATTCCACCATGGGAAGACTGTCCCGGACCCGCTTCAGCGCGGCATCCAGGTAGGCGGCCACTTCCCGAGTGTATTCGGGCGGCACCTCGGATCGGACGGTGTACTCCTCGCCGCCGATGAAGACCCGGACCGCGTTTTTCGTCGTGCTCACGCTGCTGTGCCTCCACCATGCTGTTCGAGGAACGATACCCGGCCGGCAAGTGCCCGGAGCCTGTCCTTGGCCGCATCGATCCGCAGCCGGAGAGCCTGATTCTCGGTCTCGAGCTCGATCACCCGCTGTCGGGCCTGCGTCAGCTCGGGCCCGGCGAGGACGCCACCATTGGCCCGGGCCTGCTGTAACTCACCCTCCGCCTTCAAAGTGCGCCGCCGCCATCCGGCGAGCTCCTCCGCCAGGTGGTGCACCACCTGCTCCAGGTCGGTAACAGCCTTTACATCGGGACGTTCGTAATAGTAAGACACGATCATTCTCCCCGGCCTGCCGCGCCAGCATCTCGGCGCTGGACGGCGAGCTCGCTGACCAAAGTGGCGAGCATGCGCTGTTCGATTGCATCGACTTCGGGATCGCGCAGCGTACGGTCCGGCGCTCGGAACGTCAATCGGAATGCGACGCTGCGAGTACCGGGCCGGATCTCGGGACCGCGGTAGTCACTCTGGACCGCAACCGACTCCAGCAATCCAGCTCCGACCCGCCGTAGCAGCTCAGTAATCTGCTGCGCAGTAGTTGCCTCCGGCAGAAGCAAGGCGAGCACCCGCTCGGCCGATGGCGTCACCGGCAGGGCGGTGAAGCGAACGCTGGATCGCGGTGCCGGATCGAGCAGCAGCTCAAACCCAAACAGCGGATCCGCCCAGGGGGGCGCATCAGCCTCGAGCGGGCCTGCCTGCCCCACGATGTGACCGCGCGAATCGCGTGCAATCCAACCGGACCCTTCAACCTGCACCGCACCTCCGGGAACCGCCAGACCAACAGCAGCCTCAAACTGTCCCTTGAGATCCCAGAGATCCACGCGGTCCTCGCCCGAGCCCGACCAGTGCGCCGGCTCCCGCCGCCCGGTGAGAACCGCAGCCACATGACGCTCTTCGCCGGGCCGGTCTCCCGCCGGGCCGGTCCGGAAGACATTGCCCACCTCGAAGAGACGCACGTCGGCCACATGCTGGGCCCAGTTTCCTTCAACCAGGCGGACCAGACCGGGCAGCAGCCGTCGCCGCAGGTATCCTTCCGTGCTGGAGAGCGGGTTGGCCAGACGCACGCTCTCCGCTCCATCCGGTGGCGTCATCGGCAGCGGCAGCACCTCGATGAGTCCCTGCCGGGCGAGTCCGGCCCGAACCTCACTGGCGACTTGCTCGATCGCTGCATCGGCGAGCTGACTGGGCCGAAATGCGCGCAGGTCGGCTGGGAAGTTCTGGTAGCCGTGCAGTCGCGCCACCTCCTCGATCAAATCGATCTCCCGAGCCAGATCCGGACGCCAGCTGGGGGCTTCGACGGCCAGGCGATCGTCCTCCGGCTTGGGCACCAGGGTGGCGCCGATGGCGACCAGGTAGCTCTCCACGGCATGCCACGGCAGGTCAATGCCGAGCACGCGGGATACCCGCGAGGGCCGGAGGAAGATGCGGGGCGGGTTGCCCGCGCCTGGTCCCAGATCCAATGGAGCCTCCGCCAGCTCGCCACCCGCGGTTGCGGCAATGATCTCGATACAACGGCGCAGAGCTTCGGTGCCGCCCCAGCGATCGATGCCCCGCTCGAAGCGATAGCTCGCCTCGGTCGAGAGCCCGAGCGTCCGCCGGGTGCGGCGCACCCCGGCCGGGCTGAAGTAGGCGCACTCCAGGAACACGTCGGTCGTGTCGGGAGAGACTTCAGTGTCCGCGCCGCCCATCACCCCCGCGACCCCGATCGGTCCCGTGTCGTCAGCGATAACGGTCATCGTTGGGGCGAGTGGCCGGGAGACTCCGTCGAGCGTGGTGAGGGTCTCGCCGGCTTCTGCCCGCCGTGCGATGACACTCGGACCCCGGAGCTTGCTGACATCGTAGGCATGCGTGGGCTGATTCAGCTCGAGCATGACGTAGTTGGTAGCGTCGACCACGTTATTGATGCTGCGAACGCCGACCGCCTCCAACCGCCGGGCCAGCCAGGCCGGCGAGGGCGCCACCTTGACTCCCCGTATCACTGCCCCGAGAAGACGGGGACAGCCCTCTAAGTCCTCGGAGCCCGCCCGTACGCCGCCGACCATCCCGACATTGCCCACCCGGCGCACTGGAGGAACGTCGATCGGGGCCGGTGCAGGCAGCGTCGGCATGCGGAACGGTACGCCGAAGGAGGCGGAGAGCTCCCGTGCGACGCCCTTGTGACCCAGCAGGTCCGGGCGATTCGGTCCGACGTCGATCACCAATCGGTGATCGGCCAGCGGCAGGGCCTCGAGCAACGGCGTACCCGGTGCCGCATCAGTCTGCAGCTCCCACAGGCCGTCGCCATCCTGGCCCAGTCCCAGCTCCCGCGCCGAGCAAAGCATGCCCTGCGACTTTTCCCCGCGAAGCTTTCGCTCTTCGATGTGAAGACCGCCGGGAAGAGTGGCGCCCACTGGTGCGAACGGGTACTTCCGTCCGGCGCTGACGTTGGCGGCACCGCAGACCACGTTCAGCCGTTCGCCATTGCCGCCGTTGACGAGGCATACCCGCAGCCGATCGGCATTGGGATGGGGACGAACCTCCTCGACCTGCGCCACCAGGACGTCCGCCAGATCCTGATGCAGCGGTTCCACCGCGTCGACGGGAGCTCCGAGCATGGTGAGCCGCTCGGTGAGGTCGCGCAGCTCGAGAGGACGGCGGAGAAAGTCCTCCAGCCAGCGTCGAGAAACATTCATCAGCTACTCTGCCCCCCTGCCGCAACGAACTGCTTCAGGAAACGCATGTCTCCATCGTAAAGGAGACGGATGTCCGGAATGCCGTATCGCAGCATGGCTATCCGGTGGGGACCCATGCCGAAGGCCCAGCCGGTGTATCGCTCCGGGTCGGTGCCAGTATGCTCGAACACCGCGGGATGCACCATGCCACACCCCAGGATCTCCATCCAACCGGTGCTCTTGCACGCGGGACAGCCGGTCCCGTGGCAGAGCTGGCATTCCACGTCCATCTCGGCCGAAGGCTCGGTGAAGGGAAAGAACGATGGTCGGAACCGCACTTTGGTGGTCGGGGTGAAGAAGCGGTGCGCGAAGTGGACCAGGGTGGCCTTGAGGTCTACAAACGAGATCCCCTCGTCCACCGCGAGGCCCTCGATCTGGGAAAAAGCGGGCGCGTGGGACGCATCGAATGGATCGTTCCGATAGACCAGCCCGGGAATAACCACTCTGACGGGGGGCGGAGACTCGAGCAGTGTTCGGATCTGAACCGGCGACGTATGGGTTCGGAGCAGGAGCCGCCCTCCCTGTTCGCCGGGCACGGAAGGCGCATCGACGTACAGGGTGTCGTGCATGTCCATGGCGGGATGATCAGCCGGGAAGTTCAGCGCGGTGAAGTTGTACCAGTCCGTCTCGACTTCAGGACCGACAGCCACGGTGAAGCCGAGGCCCCGAAAGATCTCGATGATCTCATCGATGACCCGGGTCACCGGATGCTCGGCTCCGACCCAGCGGTAGCGCGCCGGCATGGTGAGATCGACACCGGCCTGCTCCTGTTGGCGGCGCTCTGCTTCCAATGCTTCACTGCGCCGCGCAAACGCCTGCTCGAAGTCCGACTTGAGGCGATTGACCGCGGCACCATAAGACTTGCGCTCTTCGACCGGCTTGGATGGGACCGACCGCAGCGCCGCAGTAAGCTCTCCGCTCTTGCGCCCCAGCACGGCCACGATCTCCGCCGCCAGAGCCTCGGCATCGAGCCCGGGAACCGCCTGCAGGCGCGGCAGCAATGTATCCAGCTCGGGATAACCGGTCAGATCAGACATGGAATAGTCGAGTTAGGTATCCTGACGTACATGGGGCCGCCCGCCCCGCGCGAACGGCCCCATGTGGGCAGGGGGGGCTCGACCGGCATTACTCCCGATCGGCGGCCTTGGCCATGTCGGCAATGCGGGCGAAGGCTTCCAGATCGTGGACCGCCAGATCGGCCAGCACCTTGCGATTGATGTCCACGCCCGCCTTACGCAACCCTGCCATGAACCGGCTGTAGCTCAAACCCTGTCCCCGGGCCGCCGCGTTGATCCGGGTGATCCAGAGGGCCCTGAACTCACTCTTCTTTTTCCGCCGGTCGCGGTAGGCATACCGCATGGCCCTCTCGGCGGTCTCCTTGGCGGCTTTGTACAGCTTGCTCCGGCCACCACGAGCGCCCTTGGCGGCTTCCATGATCTTCTTTTTTCTGGCGTGGTGGGCAACGCCGTTCTTGACCCGGGGCATGGTAAAGGATCCTTACGCCTGAAGGAGACGGCTGACGCGCGGGAAATCGGCGGAGCTGACGAGGTCGCCCTTCTTCAGCCGGTTTTTCCGCTTGCGCGTCTTCTTGGTCAGGATATGGCTGTGATTCGCGTGCCAGCGCTTGAGCTTGCCACTTCCGGTGGTTTTGAAGCGCTTCATCGCGGCTCGTTTGGTCTTCTGCTTCGGCATTGTATTCCTCGTTGCTGTGCAACTCGGGGCGGTACCGCTTTTCCGTTTTTACTTCGGCGCCAGCACCATGGTCATGTTGCGGCCCTCGAGCTTGGCATCAGACTCGATCTTTCCGATGTCTGCCAGGCTGGCCGCCACCCGATCGAGCACCGCTCTTCCCAGCTCTAGATGCGCCATCTGCCGGCCACGAAACATCATGGTCACCTTGACCTTGTTTCCGTCGCCCAGAAACTCGCGGGCATGCCGGGTCTTGAAGTCGAAATCATGGTCATCGATGCCGGGACGATACTTCACTTCCTTCAGCTGAATAACGTGCTGCTTCTTCTTGGCCGCCCGTGCTGCCTTGGCTTCTTCGAACTTGAACTTTCCGTAGTCCATGATCTTGACTACCGGGGGCCGAGCCGTGGGAGCCACCTCCACGAGATCCAGTCCGCGTTCCACGGCAGCCGCCAGCGCCTCTTCGATCGGCAACACGCCCAGCTGCTCACCAGCGGCGGTGATCACTCGGACCGGGCTGATCCGGATCATCCGATTGACGCGGATCCTCTTTTCACGATCGTTTGTGGCCAGTTCATGCCTCCAGAGCAGAAACGAGAAAGGGCACCCAGCAGTGGCCGGGTGCCCACGACCGAAGCTCGGTGGCATGAGACCACCTGAAGCTTCGAAGCCAGGACCCGGCTGCGCTGCGGCATCGGGCCGACAGGCTCAGGGTGGAGGAACCTGAGTCCCTCACTTGACCGGCGTGAACCTAGTCACCAAGCCAAATAGTGTCAACCTGAAAGCTGAGCCGCCGGCTCGGGCGCCAAGGTCATTTCCGTCAGCTTCACTGTCGTTCCCTCCCTCACCGGTAAGCCCATGGACACCCGCGGGTCGTGCTCGAAAATCATTCGCCAGCGGCCGGCGATTGCATCGGCCAAGAGGGCACGCTTGCTCTCCAGCGTGCGGAGTGGCTCCAGGTCATATCCCATGATCCAGGGCAGCGGGAGGTGTGCGGTCGTCGGGATCAGGTCACCCAGAAACACCGCGGTTTCCCCGCCATTCTGGATGAGCACCGATTGGTGAAACGGCACATGTCCGGGGGTAAGCCTGACCGAGATGCCCGGAAGAACCTCCCCATCTCCGTCCAGCAGACGCCAGCGATCGGCGGTGGCGATGGGCTCGAAGTTGTGCGGCAGGTAGCTCGCCCGAGTGCGCTCATTGGTATTCCGGGCGAACTCCAGCTCGGACCGTTGTACGACGTAAGTGGCCTGCGGAAAGGTCATCCGTATGTGGCGGCGAGGATCGTTCTCCAGATCGGGATCCATCGTGGTGTTGCCCCCGGCGTGATCGAAATGGAGGTGCGTGTTGATCACCCACTTCACGTCCCGAGGAAGGAATCCCGCCGAGGCCAGTGCGTCTTCGAGCTGGGTCGCGCCCTCGAGTCCCTGATTTTCCACCCCATAGATGTCCAGAAACTTGGTATCCTCCTTGTTGCCCAGCGCGGTGTCGATCAGCACGAGCCCGTCGGGATGCTCCACCAGCACGCAGCGCATCGCCAGCGGTATGCGGTTGCGCTCGTCCGGCTCGATCCGGGTCTTCCACAGCGTTCGCGGGACCACGCCGAACATGGCTCCGCCGTCCAGCCGCTGGCGTCCACCCTCGAGGGTGTGGCAGCGGAGGCGACCCACGGTGAACGTCGCCTGAAGGGTCACTGCAGCTCCTCCTGACAGGAATCAGCCCGGGGCTCGGTCGGCATTGCGCTCCGCCGGCGGCGACGGCGGCGAGCTCGCCGCGACTCGATCGACGCGAGGTCCTGCAGGGTGCGAGCCCCCTCTTCCCGGGCCAGCGCCAGCAGCCGGTACAACAGTTCTGCGGTGACCAGCGCATCGCCGGCGGCTCGGTGCCGCGCCCCGTTCTGGAAGCCGAAGAATCGGCACAAATTATCCAACCCGCAGGAGCGCACGCCTTTGACCAGCCGGCGGGCCAGCCGCACGGTGCACAGCCGGGTTCCATCCAAGGTGAGGTCTCGGGAACGCCGCAGCTCGGCACTCACGAAGTTCCAGTCGAACCGGGCGTTGTGCGCCACGAAGATCCTCCCCGACAGCACGGCCAGGATGCGTTCCGCTAGTTCGGCAAACGGGGGAGCGTGGCGCACCATCTCGTCGGTGATGTTGGTGATGGAGCAGATGGCTCGGGGGATGGGGCGCTCGGGATTGACCAGGGACTCGAACACAATTTCACGCCGGCCCCCGTGGACGACGGCAACCGCAATCTCGGTAATCCGGTCGCCGAACCCCGCCCGCATCCCCGTGGTCTCCACGTCCACGACCGCAAAGGCGCAATCGTCCAGCAGCGGGGATCCCTGCGCCTCCGGGACCAGCGACCAGCGCCCATCTTCCAGCAGGCGCACTCTCGGATCCGCTCCGAGCAGTGCGTAGGCGACCCGGTCGCAAATTGCTGCAGGAGCGCCGAGCAGTCCGAGGATCTCGTGGCAGAGCGTGGCGGGAGCGCGGGGGCCGATACGCAGGTGAGCCAGGACGCGCTCGAGAAGGGTGCTGTCGGGATAGGCCGACGTGCCGATCACATGGGATCCCGGCGGAGCGGGAGGGACATGCACCGCGGCCCGCCCCCACCCCGGGCAAGCTCACTCCCCTCGATGGTGATCACGGTCCGGTGTTTCGCATCGGTCCAGTCATCAAAGGCCAGAAAGTTCGCCGCTGGAACGACCCGGAACCCGGCTCCGATCAACGAGCACAAGGTCTGCTCGTTGCGGCGGTAGCTGACCAGGGTTCCGGGGCGCACCGCCAGAAAGTTGCAGGCCGAGCTCCACTGCTCCCGCTCCTGATTGATCCTCCGCTCACCACCCGCGAACACCGGCTCCAGCGGGAGATTGACCTGCCGGAGAGCGGCAAAGAAGTCCGGCTCCTCCACTACCCCTTCGGTACCCTTCCGGCGGTGTATCACCGGGAGCCGCTCGGGACCGACGAAATACGGGGGGTAGACGACGCACAGTTCTTGGTCGACCTGATTGAAGATCATGTCCAGGTGGATCGCCGTCGGCGCCTTGGGCATGACAACCACCAGCACGTCGGTGACCTGCCCCCGCTCGAAGACGGTGTCGCACAGAAGATCGAGCGCCGCGGGTGAGGTTCGCTCGCTGAAGCCGACCACCAGGAGATCGGGACGGAGATAATGCACGTCCCCGCCTTCCAGGGTGTAGTTGCTGCGGCGCTCCTCCGAGCCGTCGTACAAGAGTCCGGCATTAGCCAACTCGGGGTGAAAGCGGAACAGCGCCTTGATCAGGAGCTCTTCGGTCCAGCGTACACCGTATCGCATCGATCCCACCACGGCGTGCTGCCCGATGACCATCCCGATGTCCCGCGGAAAGAACAGGTTCGGCAGCGGCGGAAAGGCGAACCCGACTTCATTCAGGGCCCGGGCGATCGGGCCGCTCTCCTCCTCGGTGCCCTCGATCAGCATCTGCACAATCTCTTCGGCCGGTAACGCGCTCAGCCGCTGGCCCAGCTCATCGGAAGGCACCACGTCCATGGTCTTGCTGATCAGGTAGTCGCGCCCCTCGGGCTGCTGCAAAATCTCGGTGAGGAGATCCCGCACGTGGTACACCCGGGCAAAGCGCCGGAGCACCGATACGAACTGGCGGTGTTCGCGCTGGGCAATCTCCAGATCGATGATGTCGTCGTAGAGGTAGTCTTCCCGGTTTCCGGGCGTGACCGCCTCCAGCTCGCGGCCGGGCGTGTGAACCAGGACCGTTTGCAGGGGCCCGATCTCAGAGGTGACGTGAACGGACATACAACAAACTATTCAGAGTCATAGAGTAAGGGGTAGGCCCGAATCCCCCATGACCTTCCATCATGGGGTCCGGTAAGCGAGGCCGCTGGGCTCTGCGGAGGCACCCTCGGCTCCGCCCGAAGTTCCGTTGGGATACTAGCGTGAGGTTCGGACTTTACTGCCAGGACCGCGAAGAACCTTACCGGGCAACGCGCCTGTCGCCTTACCATCGGCGATGACCGGAATACCGTTCACCAGGACCCAGCGCAGTCCTTCGCTCAGCTGGTTCGGCTTCTCGAATGTCGCCAGATCTCTCACGCTGTCTGGGTCGAAGACCACGACATCCGCCCACATTCCCGCCTTGAGCACCCCGCGATCGCTCAGCCGCATCCGCTGGGCCGGCAGCGAGGTGAACTTCCGAATGGCGTCTTCCAGGGTGAGCCGCTTCTCCTCTCGAACGTACTTGCGAAGAATCCGGGGGAAGGTGCCGTACGCTCTCGGATGGGGATGGTCCTGGCCCAAGATTCCATCGGGGGCGGTGCCCTGTGAGTCGTTGTTGATCGAGACCCACGGCTGCTGGAGCGCGAGCGTCACATCTTTCTCGTCCATGCCGAACACCGCCACGGACGTAAACGCCCGGTCCTGGATCAGGAGGTCGAGCAGCGCGTCGATGGGATCCGCCTTCTTCTCCCGGGCAATCGCGCCCAGCGTTTTGCCCTGAAGCGGCAACAATGCCGGGTTCTGGACCGCACCGATCAGGATGGCGTCGGGATTGGAGATCTCCTGCCACGCATTGTTCTCCCACGAGCCCTGCGTCTCCATGTCGCGCCGAATCCGCTGCCGCGCTGCCGGGTCCTTGAGCCGCTCCAGCAGCTTGCCCGTACCCCCATCATGGGCCCAAGGCGGCACCATCGCCGAGAGCGAATTGAACCAGGCGGTATAGGCGTAGGTATCGGCCGCGATATCAACTCCTGCTTTCCGCGCCACGTCGATCTTCGCGATGACCTCGGGCATACGGCCGAAGTTGCGCTTTCCCGCCACTTTGATGTGCCAGATCTCGACCGGGACCTTGGCTTCGCGCCCAATGCGAATCGCCTCGTCGACTGCCGGCAGGATCTCGTCTGATTCCGAGCGCATGTGGGTGGCGTAGCTGCCCCCATAGCGCGATGCCTCCTTGGCGAGCGCGATCAACTCCTCGGTTTTGGCGTACGGCGCCGGGGGATACTGCAAGGAGGTGGAGAGACCAACGGCTCCCTCCTCCATGGCTTCACGGACCAGGGCCCGCATTCGCTCCAGCTCCTCGGCAGTCGGCGCACGGTCATCATCCCCTAGCACCATACGCCGAACCTGCGTCGCGCCCACATAGTCGCCTACGTTGATCCCGATGCCCTGTCGCTCGAGCCGAGCGAAGTACTGGCCCAGCGTCCGCCAGTCCGGCGTGATCTTGAGGTGCTCGTAGCCGAGGCGGTCCGCGGCGATGATATGCCGGTTCAGGGGCCCGGCGCTGCTCCCCTCCCCGGTAAACTCGGTGGTGATGCCCTGGAATATCTTCGAGGGGAGCTGGGGCTGAACCAGGATGCTGAGATCAGATTGGCCCAGCATGTCTATGAAGCCCGGGGCAACCACCATCGACTTGGCGTCGATGGTCCTTTTTGCCTGGGCCCCGGGCAGTGCGCCGATGGCGGCGATCCTGCCGTGCCGGATGCCGATCGATCCCGCGTACCAGGGGGAGCCGGTGCCATCCACGATGCGGCCGTTGGTGATGACGATGTCGTACTGTCGTTCCTGCGAGCAGGCCGCCGCAGGCACGCACGCCAACAACAGAACCACCAAGAGGCCAATCATAGAACTCAAACTAGCGAACTAGCGACTGACGAGCGCGTAGCTCAAGGTCTCCAGCTCCAGCGCCAGATTGACGGTCTTCACCACTACATCGTCAGGAACTGCGAGCTGCACCGGCGCAAAGTTCAGGATGGCCTTGACGCGAAGCGCAACCAACCGGTCCGTGACCGCCTGGGCCACGTCCGCCGGGACCACCAGCACCGCCATGTCTACCGGCCGCTGACCCAGCTCCTTCTCGAGCGTGGCGATATCCAGAACCGTGAGACCGTTCCACTGCCGGCCGATCTTGGCTGGGTCGCTGTCGAAGATGGCCACGATATCGAAGCCCCGCTGCTTGAATCCGCGGTACTGCACCAGCGCGCTCCCGATCTTCCCCGCGCCGATCATTCCTACCCGGTATCGCCGCTTGAGCCCGAGGATCTCCCGCAGGCGGTCGGCCAGCTCCGGGACCGGGTATCCCAGCCCGCGTTTTCCGAACGAGCCGAAGAACGAAAGATCCTTCCGCACCTGCGCCGAGGTGGTGCCGCCCCGCGAGGCCAGCGCGCCGGAACTGACCGTCGCGATACCCTGCCCCTCGAATTCTTCCAGAAATCGGAGATACAGCGATAGGCGGCGGACAGTGGACTCGGCGACTTTGCGCATGCAGCCTGAACTTATGTGAAATGTTTCACAAAGTTACCGAGAGGTCCACCCTCCGTCAACGAGCGCGCGGTGCAGTCGGGTGAAGTCCTGGGGGCTGAGCGACTCCGGCCGCAGTGACGGGCTGACGTTCGCGCGTTCCAGCCTCTCGCCGGCACGGTCCGGCTCCCAGCCGGTCAGCTCGCGAATACCCCGGAGCAGTTGCTTCCGGCGAAATCCGAACAACCCCACGACCATCGCGCGGAAGCTCTCCCGATCCTCGGGAGCAACGAGTGGGCGCTCTCTCGGGCGCAGTCGAAGCACTGCGGAGTCCACCTTGGGTCTTGGCTGGAATGCTCCGGCTGGGATCGTGAACAGGCGTTCCGCGTCCGCAACGGCCTGTATCCCCACCGTGAGCGCCCCATAGGCCGGAGTGCCTGGACTGGCGGTCACCCGGTCGGCCACTTCCTTCTGCACCAGAAAAACGATGCGCCGCGGCATGGGGGGAGACAGCGCCTTGTCCAGCAGAGGCGAGGTGATGTTGTAGGGAATATTGCCGGCGACGAGGAACGGCCCGCCCACTGCATCGTGCCAGTCGAGGTCGAGCGCGTCGGCTTCGATGACCTCGACCGAAGGAAAGCGGGTACGGAGGGGAGCGGTGAGATCCCGATCCTTTTCGATGGCTACGAGCCGAGCCACCCGGGGCACCAGGGCGGCTGTGAGTCCACCCGGACCGGGGCCAATTTCGAGAACGGTCTCACCCGGTTCGGCTTCCAGTGCGTCGGCAATTCGGGCCAGAATGCCGGGATCGGTCAAAAAATGTTGCCCCAGGCGACGCTTGGCCCGGGGCACGTCAGATCCGCATCACCAGCAGCGTCCGGTCATCAATCGGTTGGCCGCCAAACGATTCAGCCTCGGCCAGCGCCGAGCGGACGATCGACTCGGCCGGCTCCATCCGATGGGCGCTAAGGCTGTCGAGCAGCCGCTGCTCTCCATACGGCTCCCCGGCTTCGTTCCGGGCGTCGACCAGCCCATCGGTCCAGAGCACCAGGAGGTCTACCCCAGGTGCCCACGGCACCAAGCGGCGCTGTATCGTGCCCAGCGCCGCCAGCCCCAGCGGCGGGGCGGTGGCTTCCAACCGCTCGGGGGGACCCGAACCCGGAATCCGGAACGCATGCGGGTGGCCCGCACTGGCGTAGGACAGCCGCCGGGCAGCCGGATCGAGCACGCCATAGAAGACACTGAAGTGCATTTCCGTCTTGGCCAGCTCAGTCGACAAACTGTCGAGCAGCGCGGTGAGCGTCTCGTCCGGCGTGGTCTCGGCGGCGGTATGGATTCCAGCGGCGGACATGACCAGGGCCATCACCAGGGCCGCGGAGAAGCCGTGCGATGCGACGTCGCCCAGCATGACGCCGACCCGGCCCCGTCCCAGGCGGCTGAAGGTGTAGAAGTCACCGCCCACGGTATCCGCAGGGAGACATCGCGCGGCCACTTCGGCGTCACCTTGCAGCACGGAAGGAGAAGGGAGCAGCTTGAGTTGCAGGTCGTGCGCCAGCTCCAGCTCCCGCTGTAGCCGCTGCTGCTGCAGATCCAGCTCGACCAGCCGGGCATTCTCCACCGCCGCCCCGATCTGATTGGCCACCGCGCTCACCAGCTTCCGGTCGTCCAGGGTGAAGCGGTCTCCACCGATCCGATCGGTCAGATTGATGACTCCAACACAGCGAAGCCCGGTTCCGGCCGCGCCATAACAGATGGGAACGCTGATGAAGGAATGGCCCCGATAGCCGCGCGCGTCACCGCAATCGGGTGCGATTGAATCAGGGTTGGTCGGGTCAAACGTGATGATGCGTTGCTCGCGAAACACCCGAGCGGCCACCGAGCACTCGTCGTCCACATCGACTGGAACGAGTCCCTCAGCTGCAAATCCTCGAGCCGCGACGGTTCGCAGCAGCCCGCTCTCATCCTCGTAGACCATTATGGAGGCGCGGCGGGCACCGACGACTGCGCTCACCTCCCGCACGATGATCTGGGCTGCCTCTTCCAGCCGCACGGTGCGGCCCAGGATTTCACTGATGGCGTACAGAAGATCGATCTCCTCATAGCGGCCTGCCAACTCTTCCGCCACGTACGCCCGTTGCCGTTCCGACTCCAGCAGCGCTCCCACTACCGGTGCAACCCGCTGGGCGGCGCGCTCCAGCGCTGCCGGATCGGGGCCGGCGATCGCGAGCCAGACTCCGGGGACACCCGGGACTGGTTGCAGCCAGGCCGACCCGTCGGCGGTCTGGGTCAGCCCCGGTCCGTCAGGGAGGGGCAGCGACCAGCCGGGATCGTCGCCCCCGGCAATACGCAGGCTCCGGTGATCGGTGCGCCAAAGGCGGACTCGCCCGTGAACGAGCGCGCCCAACGCGTGCAGCACGTGATCGAGGCGCCCTACGAGCGGCGCAGTATCATGCAGATGGAGTTTCCTTGCGCATTGAACTGGACGGCATCGACCAGTTTGCGGATGAGGAAGAGGCCGCGCCCGCTGGCCTCATCGAGCTGCTCCGGACTAATCGGCTCGGGGATGCTGGCGGGATCGAAGCCGGATCCCTCGTCCGTCACGTACACCCTAATGGCGTCGGCGGCCAGCTCGGCCCGCACGTCCACCCACTTGCTGCAGTCTTCGCAGTTGCCCCGGATGATGGCGTTGCTCAGCGCTTCCGAGAGCACGACGCGGAGTCGGAACCGGATCGTTTGCGTGGCGTCGTGTCCCGCAAGACAGTGGCGGGTGACCAGCTCCACCGCCTCTTCAATGCATTGGACATCGCTGGGTAGCCGCAGGGTGACCAGGGTGGCGGCCTCCCGAGAGTCTGAGGCCGCGGACCGGCGGACGCAGAGACGAAGCGGCGAGGTCATACCTGGAAGTTAAAAGCTGGCCAGTGCCTGCTCGGGGGTCTCGGTGATCGCGAAGAGAGTATCGAGCTTGGTGAGCTCGAAGAGTGAGCGGAGATCGTCGTTGAGACCGGAGAGCCGCAGCTCCCCGCCCGCTTCGCGGATGCGCTTGGAGATGGACACCAGCGCACCGAGCCCGGACGAGTCGATGTATCCAGTGCGGGAGAAATCCACCAGCAGCCGCCGGTCACCCCGATCCAGCGCCGTCTGGACCAGATCCTTCAGCTCGTGCCGATTCCCAATGATCAGCTGTCCATCCACGGTGACGACCGTTACGCCGCCTGCACCCTTACTTTCGCTGAAACCCATCTGTCTCCCTCACGTCATGGTTCCCCGCACTGCAACGCCACCATCGCGGTTACCTCGACAATATCATCCGCAGTAGCACCCCGCGACAGGTCAGCCATGGGACGCGCGAGCCCCTGCAGAATGGGGCCGATGGCCACTGCACCGCCCAGGCGCTGGACCAGCTTGTAGCCGATGTTCCCGGCGTCGAGATCGGGAAAGACCAGCACGTTGGCGCGTCCCGCTACCGGAGAGCCCGGCGCCTTCCGCTCGCCCACATCCGGACTGAGAGCCGCATCGGCCTGCAACTCTCCGTCGCACAGAATATTGGGCGCGAGTTGCTGGAAGTGGGCGGCCGCTTCCTGCACTCGGGCCACGTGAGGCCCACCGGCGCTTCCTTTGGTGCTGTACGACAGAAAGGCCACGCGGGGTGAATCTCCCACCAGGCGGGGACGGTCTCGCGCAGCGGCCAGCGCGATCTCCGCCAGCTGGCCAGGGGTCGGCTCGGGAACCACCGCGCAGTCGGTAAAGGTGAGCACCGTGTCGTTACCAGGAAGAACCATGTAGAAGGATGAGCTCACCAGGCTCATGCCAGGCGCGGTCCCGATGGCCCAAAGCGCCGCCCGCACGACATCACCCGTTGGGTACACCGCGCCGGCCACGCAGCCGTCGGCTTCTCCCAGGGCCACCAGAACAGCCCCGAAGTTGACCGGATCGGCCGCGAGATCAAGCGCGTGTACCCCGTCGCGGATTCGATCAGGCCGCCGGTCCCGCAGGAACTTGGCGATTTTGCCCAGCCGCGGGTCCTTTGCCGGCTCCAGACCCTCTCCCCCCAGTACAATCGGGTCCACCACGTTTCGGTCCCGCAGCTGCTGGATGGCGCTCCTGACCCGGGGGTCCTCGCCTTCGCAGAGGACCACGCGTGCCCTCCGCCGGGCAGCGCGCTCCAGCAGCTGCTCGCGGAAGCTCACGCCGGAAATCGCCGGGCCAGGGCCTTGGCCACAGCGGGGTGAACCAGCGCCTTCACGTCACCACCGAATCGGGCGACTTCGCGCACCAGGCTGGAGCTGAGATAGGTCAAATCAACGGCCGGCACCAGGAAGACCGTTTCCAGCGATGGGTGGAGCTGCCGGTTCATCAGCGCCATCTGGAACTCGTATTCGAAATCGCTCACCGCCCGAAGTCCTCTGACGATAATCGTGGCGCCCACCCGCTTGGCGAACTCCGCCAGCAGCCCATCGAACGACTGAAAAGACACCCGCTGGTCATCCCCGACCGCGGAGCGGAGCATTTCCAGCCGCTCCTCGACGGAGAAGAGGGGCTGCTTCACGACATTCACCGCCACCGCCACAATCAGGCGATCGGCCAGGGCAAGACTTCGGCGGACCAGGTCCTCGTGGCCGCGCGTAGGTGGATCGAACGATCCGGGATACACCGCGATACGGGTCATGGCGCGTGACAGAACGTGATGGCAGTATCGCCGTAGCGTCGGGTATCGTCGCCGGCGAGCTCCAGGTCGGACCGATGCTCGACCGAAAGAATGCGTCCGAACGGGTGCCGGCGGAAGAGCGCCACCAGCCGTTCCGCATGGTCCAGACTGTACGGGGGATCGGCCAGTACCACGTCGACGGCCCGCTCCGGCAGTCGCTCGGCGTAACGGATGGCGTCTCCGCGATACACCGTCACCGCGTCGTCCACGCCCAAAGCCGCGATGTTTTGCTCCAGTGCCTTGAGCGACGGGGGGTTCAATTCCACAAAAGTGGCAGATGTGGCGCCGCGGGACAGCGCCTCCAGCCCGAGTGCTCCGCTGCCGGCAAACAGATCGAGCACGCGGGCCCCGGTCAGCGCCTCACCCAGGATGCTCATCCAGGCCTCGCGCACTCGGTCAGCGGTTGGACGCACCCGAGAATCCTTCGGGACGATCAACCGCCGCCCGCCGAACTGACCACCCACAACTCTCACGTGGGCTGAGCAACACTTAACCACAAAGGGCTGGAAGGATACAAAGGTAACGCCAACACCCAGAGTCCTCGTTTGAGCCAAGCGAGCATCGGAATCAAGGTTGTGGACCTATCCTTTGTGTCCTTCGCGCCTTTGTGGTGAAGATTTTACGGAGATATATGTGGTGTGAGCGCGCAGAGCCGCGCCTGCAGGCTGCTGAGGCCATTCCACTCGTCGCATTCGATCCGGAACGCCGCGTCCACCAGCCCATCGCCCAGCCAGGGCACCCGGTTGGCCCACTGAAACCCGATGGTCCAGAGCCGACCGCTGCCGTCGTCGAGGGCTCCCTTGAGATGCCCGTTCCCGACGACACTGCGGCTGGTGAAGCGGACGCCCCGGATCCCGAACACCGGACCGGGGTTGCCCTGTCCGCATGGCTCCAGGTAGCGGCAGAGCCGCTCGAGCTCACGGGTAACCTCCCGCAATGGGAGTTCCAGATCCACCCGCTGCTCCGGGCCCAAATCGTCGGGACCAAGCGACTGCCGCGCCACGTCACCGAAGCGCTCGCGGAAGGCCTCGAGCTGCCCTCGGCGGATGGTGAGACCCGCCGCCATGTGATGGCCACCGTATCGCTCGAGCAAATCCCCACAGGACAGCAGCGCCGAGTGAAGATTGAACTTGGAGGTGCTCCGCCCCGAGCCCTTCCCGATCTCGCCGTCGAACGCGATCAGAAACGTCGGCCGGCCGTAGCGCTCCACCACCCGGGACGCCACGATCCCTACCACGCCAGGGTGCCACCCTTCACCCGACAGGACGAAGCCCGCATCGCGCTCGGGACGGGCAGTGCGCTCCACCTGTTCCAACGCCTCGTCCAGAATTCGTTGGTCCAGAGCCTGACGCTCGACGTTCATGGCTTCGAGCTTTTGCGCCAGTGCAGCGGCTTCTGTGGGATCGTCGCACAGGAGCAGTTTCAGCCCGTCGGTGGCATCGCCCACTCGGCCGGCAGCGTTGAGACGGGGCCCCAGAATGAACCCCAGATGATGCGCCTTGATCTCCTTGCCGCTGAGCCCGGTGGCATCGAGCAGCGCGCGGAGACCGGGCCAGCGGCTCTCATGCAAGACCTTGAGTCCATGCTTGACCAGAACCCGATTTTCTCCCTGGAGCGGCACGACATCGGCTACCGTTGCCAGGGCCACCAGATCGAGCAGATGGAACGGGAGATTGGCCGGCAGACCGAGGGCGGGGACCAGCGCCTGCACCAGCTTGAACGCAATGCCGGTTCCGCAGAGCTGGTTGGCTCCCGACGTATCATCTTCTCGCTGCGGATCGATGACCGCGATCGCCGGGGGGAGTTGTTCGCCCGGCAAGTGATGGTCGGTCACCACGACGTCGATGCCGGCGGCGCGGGCGGCCTGGACCGTGTCGTAGGCAGTGATGCCACAGTCGCAGGTGACCACCAGGGCCGCGCCTGCCGCACGTGCCGCCTCGAGCCCGGCGGGTCCAAAGTCGTATCCGTCGCGTAACCGGTGCGGAAGGAATGGGAGCACATCGGCCCCGGCTACCCGAAGGGCACGGGTGAGCAGGGTGGAGGCACACTGGCCATCGACGTCGTAATCGCCATGAACCAGAATGCGGCGCCCCGCCTTGACGGTTGACACGATGGCTTCCACCCCCTCGGCCATCCCCGCCAGCCGCCATGGGTCGGACAGCTCGCCGAGGGACGGCCGCAGGAAACGGCGGGCGGCGTCTTCTGACCCGTAGCCCCGCTGGACCAGAAGCCCGGCGAGCGCAGCCGGAAGCTTGAGCGCCGACGCCAGCGCCTGCGCCTGATCTGGATCCGGTGGGGGCACCACTCTCCAGCGTAGGACCGGCGCAGGGAAAACGCTCACCTGGGGCAGTGTATCAGTGACCGGCGTGCTCACGCTGACCCGCCTGACTCCGCAGGGTACAAAATCGCCCCGCAGGCTTCGCAGCCATCGATCAGCGTGCCCGCCTTGATCTGGCTCCGCCGGTTGAGCGGCACCGCCGTATGGCATCCACCGCACGCTCCCCCAACCAGGGGGACCACGACGTCACTGGAGCGACTCCGGCGCAGGCGATCGTACCGGGTGCGGAGGAGCCGGTCGATGGTGGCGGCGCTGGCTTCACGCTCTCGGAGGGCGGCGGCTCGTTCGGCTTCCACGGCCGACCGGCGGCCGGCCAGCGTTGCCCGCTCCTCGGCCTGGGCGGCTTCCATTGCCGCCAGATTCGACTCCTCACTCTGGAGCTTGTTCTCCAGCTGCACCACGGCGTCGGCTGTCCTGACCCATTCGGTCTCCTCCTTTGCCATCACCG
>Ga0307409_100000137_pt1 | contig 27490 bp, 23 predicted proteins | sample 322Ometagenome_2_FD_203888 | JGI IMG/M metagenome (GOLD analysis project Ga0307409, IMG submission 203888) | Maize rhizosphere microbial communities from greenhouse at UC Davis, California, United States - 322HYB-O-2 | ecosystem: Host-associated > Plants > Roots > Rhizosphere > Soil | place... | reverse complement strand
AGGTTCCCGGCGGGACCGGTTCGCCAAGCAGGTGCTCGATGCGGTGCTCGCCACCGGACGCGTGGCCCGCGCGTGGTACGAGCCGGAGGCATTCGCGGTGCGCTTCCAACGGGCCGGGGAGGGTGACGCCGGCTGGATCTACCTGCACAACACCTTCCATGAGACGGCCGACGCCAGCCGGGCCGAGCGAACGGAACGCGTCCGCCGCCTCGTCGCGGCCGTGGTCTCGGAGTCGCGCGTCGACCAGGGCTGGGACGCGGTTCGGCCGCGACTTCGACCGGTGTTGCGGGGTGCCGCATTCGGCCAGGGAATGTCCAATGGGGACGGAACCCTGCTGTCGCGCCCGGCCATGCCGTACCTCGTCGAGCTCGTGGTCGTGGACGAGCCGACCTCCATGGCGTACGTGTTCGAGCACCACGCCCGCGACTGGGGTGTGGACCGCGAGGAGATCTTCAGCACCGCCCACGCCAACCTGATGCCGCACGCGGATTCGGCGACCGCGGGGGAGCACCGCAGCGGGCCGACGATGATCCGGTTCGTCGACACCGGTGACGCGTACTTCACCTCCATGCTCCTCGTCGACGGCTTCCTGGCCCAGCTGGCTCCGCGCGTGGGTGGGCAACCGGTCGCCTTCATCCCGGACAAGGACACCCTCACGGTCCTGGCCGGCGACAACCCCGATGCCCTGGCCGAGCTCTACGAGATGATGGAGAACGAGTACCGCGGGGCGGTGCGCAGCCTTTCCCCGGTCGGGTACACCATCGACGACCACGCCCGGGTCGTGCCGTACCGCACGACCGAGCCGGGTCTGCTGGCCAACCGCGTCCACCGGGCCGAGGTGATGCTGGCCGCGGCCGAGTACAACGGCCAGAAGGAGGCGCTCGACGCGCGGCACGAGCGCGACGGCGTGGACATCTTTGTCGCGACCGTGATGGCCGTCGAGCGGCCGGACGGCTCGACGTTCTCGGTGTCGGTGTGGACCGACGAGTGCGACACGCTCCTGCCCGAGACCGACCATGTGTTCTTCCAGTCGCCCGACCGGGAGGCGTTCGCCGTGCCGTGGCCGATCGTCGCCGCCGAGGCGTCGTTCGCCCGGGAGCCGGGCCTCACACCGCCCCGGTTCCGCGTGCGGTCCTGGCCCGACGAGCCGGTGCTGGCCCGGCTGCGAGCCGAGTCGATCAATCTGTGATGCCGGTAGGGACCCCCTGTAGCGCACAAAGTGTTTGGAGGGGGTCCCCGCATAAGGGGCAACGTCAGAGTCCGATGGCGGCCTTGGCCCGGGCCACGGTCCTTGCGGCCCGGTCGCGGGCCCGTTCGGCTCCATCGCGCCGGATGTCCTCGAGCAGGCCGCGTTCGGCGACGATGCCGCGGTAGCGTCCCTGGATCGGCCGCAGAACGTCCACAATGGCGTCAACCAGAGCTTCCTTGAGTCGCGCGTACGAGTCGAAGCGCAGAGCCACCACGTCGGGCTGGTCGCGTTCGCAGGCGGCGAGGATCTCCAGCAGATTGGCCAGGCCGGGCCGGCGGTCCGGGTCGTACACGACCTGGCCGCCCGGGTCGGTGACGGCCCGCATCACCTTGCGCCGCACCGTGTCCGGCTCGTCGAGCAGACCGATCACGCCGGCGTCCGACGTGGACGACTTGCCCATCTTGGCCGTCGGGTCGGTCAGGTCCATGACCCGGGCCGCCACGCCCGGCGACGCCCCCCGGGGCACGACGAACGTGCGACCGTAGCGGGTGTTGAAGCGGTTGGCCACATCCCGGGCCAGCTCCAGGTGCTGCGCCTGGTCGTCGCCGACCGGCACCTCGTCCGCGTCGTGCAACAGGATGTCGGCCGCCATCAGGACGGGGTAGGTGAGCAGCGAGAGCCGGACCGGCTGCCGTCCCACCCGTTCCTTGAACTGGATCATCCGGGCCGCCTCGCCGTGGCCGGTGGCACATTCGAGCAGGTAGTGCAGCTCCGCGTGCTCGGGAACGTCGGACTGCACGTAGCACACGGTGGTCGGCGCCGTGCCGGCGGCGAGCAGCGTGGCCAGCGCCTCCCGGGTCAGGCGGCGCAGGCGTTGCGGATCGTGTTCGGCCGTGAGCGCGTGCAGGTCGGCGATCATGACTATCGACTCGGTCGTGCGTTGCGCGTCCAGCGTCGGCCGGATCGCACCGAGGTAGTTGCCGAGGTGCAGTTCTCCGGTGGGCTTGAAACCCGACAATCGCCGGAGCGTCTGGGTCTCGATGGGGGATTGCCGGGTGGCGGTGGCGGTGGACATGTCTGGCTCCCTTTCGGTGAAGTGGGTCGCCCGGTCCACCGGCCGCGCACATGCGAAACGGCCGCCCGTCCGGGCGGCCGCGTGGTCTGTGGGTACGCGAAAGTCGGTGGCCGCCCTCAGGGGCGCCACCAGCCGAGGGTGCTCGGCACCGTTCGCATGAGCGAACGGTAGCACGGATCACACGCGTGGGAGTCCCCCGATTATCAAGATCTCGATGGGCGTAGGCTCGGATGGTGTCCAGCCTCACCCGCGCCGAGGCGACCGACAGGGCAGACCTGTTGGCCGTGCGTTCGTACGACATCGACCTCGACCTGACCGCGGGCGGGGCTACCGAGTTCGGGTCCACGGTCCGGATCCGATTCGCCAGCCGGCGTCCCGGGGCCGACACGTTCGTCGAGCTGAAGGACGGAACCCCGCACGAGATCACGCTGAACGGTGTGGCCGTCGACCCGGCGAACCGGGCGGACAACCGGGTGGCGTTGTCCGGCCTGGCCGAGGAGAACGAGCTCGTCGTGCGGGCCACGATGGCGTACTCGAACTCCGGCGAGGGGCTGCACCGCTTCGTCGACCCGGCCGATGGCGCGGCCTACCTGTACGCGCAGAGCTTCCTCGACGACGCCCAGCGCATCTTCGCCTGCTTCGACCAGCCGGACCTCAAGGCGCCGGTGCGGTTGACCGTCTCCGCCCCACCCGACTGGGAGGTGGCTGCCAACGCCCCGGGCACCCGGGTGGCGCCCGGCCGGTGGGAGTTCGCCGCGACGCCGCCCCTGGCGACCTACCTCGTGAGCCTGCTCGCCGGGCCGTACCACGTGCGCCGCGACAGCCACGACGGCATCCCGCTGTCCCTGTACTGCCGGGCCAGCCTGGCCGAGCATCTGGACAAGGACGCCGACGAGGTCTTCAGCATCACCCGCGCGTGCTTCGACCGGTATCACGAGATGTTCGGCGTGCGCTACCCGTTCGGCAAGTACGACCAGGCGTTCGTGCCGGAGTTCAATGCCGGGGCGATGGAGAACGCCGGCCTGGTCACGTTCCGGGACGAGTACGTCTTCCGCAGCGCGGTGACCGACGCTCAGCGGCAGGAGCGGGCCGAGGTCATCGCGCACGAGATGGCCCACATGTGGTTCGGGGACCTGGTCACGATGCGGTGGTGGGACGACCTGTGGCTCAACGAGTCGTTCGCGGAGTACATGGGCTACCGCGTCGTCGCCGAGGCCACCCGGTTCACCGGGGCGTGGACCGACTTCGCGGTCGGGCGCAAGGGTTGGGGATACGCGGCCGACCAGCGCCCGTCCACGCACCCGGTGGCCCCCGAGTCGGTACCGAACGCGACCATCGCCCTGATGAACTTCGACGGCATCTCGTACGCCAAGGGTGCTTCGGTGCTGCGCCAGTTGGCCGAGTGGATCGGCGACGACGCGTTCCTCGGCGGCCTGCGCGACCACTTCGCCCGTCACGCCTACGGCAACGCCACATTGGACGATCTGCTGGCCTCGCTGTCGGCGGCGTGGGGGCGGGACCTGAGCGGGTGGGCCGAGGTGTGGCTGCGCCGGCCCGAGGTCAACACGCTCCGGCCGGACGTCCGGATCGGCGCGGACGGCCGGTACTCCTCCGTCGCGGTGGTGCAGACCGCTCCGGACGCGTACCCGACACTGCGTCCGCACCGGATCGGCATCGGTGTCTACAGTGGTGGGTCGTTGCGGGAGCGCGTGCTCGTCGACCTCGACCCCGTCGCCGACGCCGGCCGGACCGCCGTGCCCGAGCTGGTCGGGACGGCGCCCGGCGATCTGCTACTCCTCAACGACGGCGACCTGTCGTACACGAAGATCCGCTTCGACGACGCCAGCCGGGCCGCGTTGCCCCGCACGCTGTCCGGGCTGGCCGACCCGCTGGCGCGGGCCCTGGTCTGGGGAGCCGTGCTGGACGCGGTGCGCGACGCCGAGATGCCGGTGGCCGACCTGGTCGAGCTGTGCTCGGCCGCCCTGCCGGCCGAGGCCGAGCTGACCGTCTTCCGCGACGTGGTGCGGTTCGCCACCACCAGCGCGGTCGATCAGTTCCTCGCGCTGCCGGCCCAACCGGCCGCGCGCGCGACCCTGGCCCGGACGTGCCTCGCGGCGCTCGAGGCCGCCGAGCCTGGCGGCGACCGCCAGCTCACCGCGGCCCGCGGCTTCGTGGCCTGCGCCGGCGAGGGCGACACCGACCGCCTGCGGGGCTGGCTCGACGGGTCCACCGTCCCGCCCGGCCTACGCATGGACGACGAGATGCGGTGGGCGGTGCTGGCCCGGCTGGCCATCCTGGGCACCGTCTCCGAGGCGCGGATCGAGGCCGAGTTCGAGCGGGACCGCTCCGCCCACGGGGCCGAGTACGCCGCGTGGTGCCGCGCCGCGCGACCGGACCCCGCGGCCAAGGCCGACGCCTGGCGGCTGATCATCGAGGATGACGCCATCTCCAACCGGCTCGTCGGCGCGGCCGCCGGCGGGTTCTGGCAGCCCGGGCAGGACGAGCTGACCCGTCCCTATGTGGCGCGCTACTTCGCCGAGATGCCGGTCATGGCGGCCCGCCGGCCGATCCAGGTCGCGGTACCCGTGGCCATGGCGGCCTTCCCGCGGTACTCCGTCGACGCCGACACGCTCGCGGCGGCCAACAGTTTCGTGGGCGCCCCGGACGCCAACCCCATCCTGGCGCGGGTCGTCGTCGACCTGGCCGACGAACTGCGGCGGGCCCTGGCGGCCCGACGCCTCGGATCCGTACATGCCACCGGTTAGACGCCGCCCGGCCCGGCGCGTCGGCATCATGGGCGGCACGTTCGATCCGATCCACCATGGACACCTGGTGGCCGCGAGCGAGGTGGCCAGCCGGTTCGACCTGGCCGAGGTCATCTTCGTCCCCACCGGGGAGCCGTGGCAGAAGCCCGAGTACGAGGTGAGTCCGGCCGAGGACCGGTATCTCATGACGGTCATCGCGACGGCCTCCAACCCCCGGTTCCGCGCGAGCCGGGTGGACATCGACCGGCCCGGGCCTACCTACACAGTGGACACACTGCGCGACCTGCGGGCCGTGCTCGGTCGTCGGGTGGAGCTGTACTTCATCACGGGAGCCGACGCGCTCGAGCGGATCCTGTCGTGGAAGGACACCGACGAGGTGTTCGAGCTCGCGCACTTCGTGGGCGTCAACCGGCCCGGGTTCCGGCTGTCCGCCGAGCACGTGCCGGCCGACGCGGTCAGCCTCGTCGAGGTGCCGGCGATGGCCATCTCCTCCACGGACTGCCGGGCCCGGGTCGCCGCCGGCGAGCCGGTCTGGTACCTCGTCCCCGACGGCGTGGTGCAGTACATCGCCAAGCGCGGCCTCTATCGGTGATTTGCCCAGTTTGTCGGCCTTCCTGGGGTGTTGGTGGGCGGGCCGCGGGTAAGTCGAAGGCCATCGGTGGGTAGGGCGTGAGACGCTAGAGCGACGCGAAGGAAGGGAGCCTCGTGGCGGCATCGGAGCGCGCGATCGAGTTGGCGCTGACGGCGGCGCAGGCCGCCGCCGACAAGAAGGCGGACGACATCGTCATCCTGGATGTCGGTGATCAACTCGTTCTGACCGACGCATTTCTGCTCGCCTCCGCGCCGAACGAGCGGCAGGTGCTCGCCATCGTCGACGCGATCGAGGAGCGGCTGCTCGGCCTGCCCGAGAAGGCGAAGCCCGTGCGCCGCGAGGGCGAGCGGTCGGGACGCTGGGTGCTGCTCGACTACGTCGACATCGTCGTCCACGTCCAACATCGCGAGGAGCGTGAGTTCTACTCGCTGGACCGGCTCTGGAAGGACTGCCCGCGCGTGCCGTTCGTGGACCGGGACATGCCCGAGGCCGGCGCGCCCGACGACGACGCGGATGTGCGCCGGGCGTCATGACCCGGCTGGTGATCTGGCGCCACGGGCGCACCGAGTTCAACGCGACCGACCGGACCCAGGGCCACCTCGATGTGGACCTCGATGACGCCGGCGTCGCCCAGGCCGTCGATGCCGCGCCGAGGCTCGCGGCGTACCGGCCCGACCTGATCGTCTCCAGCGACCTGCGCAGGGCCACCCGGACGGCCGAGCCCCTGGCCGCGCTGACCGGCCTGCCCGTGGATGTGGACGTGCGCCTGCGGGAGCGTTACTTCGGGCCGTGGCAGGGCCTGACGAACGCGGAGATCCGGGAGCGGTACCCCGATCAGTACCCACACCTGGGCAGCGCCGCGGAGGTCGGCGACCTGGACATCGAGACCATCGACGACATGGCCAAGCGCGTCGGTGCCGCGTTCCGCGACGTGGCCGAGCGCGTGGGCCCCGGTGGCACGGCGGTCCTCGTCACCCACGGCGGCACGGCCCGCGTGGGCTGCGGGTCGCTGCTCGGGCTGCCGCCGGAGGTCTGGCACACCCTGGGCGGGCTCGGCAACTGCCACCACTCCGAGCTGCGCCACACCCCGGTACGGGGCTGGCAGTTGATCACGCACAACCTGCCCTGACCCGATGTTCGCCCCGCCGCGGACGCTTCCAAGGATGATCGCGATCCTGAGGACAATCGTGGAGCCCAACTGCACGTTTGTCCTGAGGATCGCGATCTTGCATGTTGGCGGGCCCGCGACCGGATACGGATCGCCCACGAATGGGTGAAACCGGGCGCGAGCGGGTACCGTCGAACAGTCATGGACATGCGTCGCACCATCGCTCTCGCCGGCCTCGTGCCTGCCCTTTCGCTCGCCCTCGTGGCCGGCTGCGGAGCACCCTCGAACCAGGCGGGAGGGCCCGTGTCGCCGTCGGCCTCCGAATCGCCGTCCAGCCCGTCCCCGTCCTCGGTGCCGCCGTCGGACCCGCCGCCCCCCGCCAAGTCCGCCTCGCCCGGGGCCGGTCAGGTCACGCTGCGGGGACGCGTCGAGGAGGGCGTCGAGCCGGGGTGCATCGTGCTGCGGGCCGACAACGGCACCACGTACCTGCTGGTCGGCGCCGACCCCACGATCGCGGCACCCGGAGCCCGGGTCGAGGTCGCGGGCGACGTGCGGATGGACATGCTCACCACGTGTATGCAGGGAACCCCCGTCGCCGTGAGCCGGGTCCGCCGGATCTAGCGTCCGGCCCACTGCCGACGCGGGTCTGGATTCGCTACCGTGCCGGCATGACCGTAAGGGTCGTGACCGACTCGACCGCGTACGTTCCGGCCGACGTGGCCCAGGCGTCGGGGCTGTGCGTGGTACCGCTGAGCGTCACCCTATCGGGGCGGGCGGGTCGCGAGGGACTCGACGTGACGCCGGCCGACGTCGCCCGCGCGCTGGCCGATCGCCGGGGTACCGTGACGACCTCCCGGCCGGCGCCGGCGGATTTCACCGCGGCGTACCAGAGGCTCCTCGACGAGGGCGCGACCGGCGTGGTCTCGGTACACCTGTCGGCCCACCTGTCGGGGACGCATGAGTCCGCGGTCCTGGCCGCGAAGGAGTTCGGGGACCGGGTCGTCGTGGTCGACAGCGCGACGGCGGGCATGGCGTGTGGATTCGTCGTCCTGGCCGCGGCCGAGCTGGCGGAGGCCGGTGGTGATCTCGCCGCGGTTACCGATGCGGCGACCGCGGCGGCCGGCCGGACGACCACGCTGTTCTATGTGGACACGTTGGAGTTCCTCCGGCGCGGTGGACGGATCAGCGCCGCCTCCGCTCTCGTGGGTACGGCCCTGTCCGTGAAACCCATCCTGCACGTGGTGGGCGGTGGGGTCGTGCTCCGGGAGAAGGTCCGTACGGCCGCGAAGGCGCTGGCCCGGCTGGCCGACATCGCCGCCGAGGCGGCGGGCGAGTCCGATGTGGATATCGCGGTGCAGCATCTCGAGGCGCACGATCGGGCGCGTTCGCTGCACGACGAACTGTCCCGGCGGCTGGCCGGCCGGGTCCGGCGGTCGTACTTGTCCGAGGTCGGAGCCGTGGTGGCCGCGCACACCGGTCCGGGCGTGATCGGGGTCGCCGTCCACCGGCGCGCATAGCAGATCCACCCGGCCCGCCTTGCGTCGTCCACAGGTCCATTCGTTGTCCACATGTCGATCTTCGACCCGGGTACGGGCGAGCCGGTCCGCCTAGCCTCGCCGGTGTGACCAGGCACCGATCCGATGAGGTGGTCAGCGGCCGGACCCGGTCGACGTGGGATCCGGGACGGGCCGGCGTCCGGGCGTTGGCGGTCTTCGCGGCGGTCGTGGCCGTCATCGCGGCCGTGCTCGCGTGGCGGGCCCGGCCGGCGGTCGAGCCGCTTGGCCCGGCGCCCATTGCGGCCGGTGGCCCGGCGTCGGCACCGACCGCGGCGACGCTGGTGGTCGCGGTGACCGGCAAGGTGCGCCGTCCCGGTCTCGTCCGCCTGCCCGCCGGGGCGAGGGTGGCCGACGCCATCGAGGCGGCCGGGGGTGCGCTGCCCGGCACGGATCTGTCCACCGTCAACCTCGCACGGAAGGTCAACGACGGCGAGTTGATCGTCGTGGGCATCGCGGCGCCGCCGGGGCAGGCGACGGGATCCGGCGCCGCCGTACTCGTCAACCTCAACACGGCCACGGTCGAGCAGCTCCAGACGTTGCCCGGCGTCGGACCGGTGCTGGCGCAGCGCATCATCGCCTACCGCGACGAGCACGGGGGATTCAAGAGCGTCGCCGATCTCCGCCAGGTCAGCGGCATCGGCGAAGCGCGGTACAACGAACTGAAGGACCGGGTAACGGTGTGAAACCGTCCCGCGGACCCAGTCGTCCGGAGCGAGCGAGGAGGGAAGACGACACAGCAAGGGCCACGGGGCCCGCGCGAGCGGAGCGAGCGCAACGAAGCCTGGCTCCGTGGCCGGTGTCGTCTGGACTGACGAGTCGAGCGACGGAGGAGCGAGCGAGGAGGGAAGACGACACAGCAAGGGCCACGGGGCCCGCGCGAGCGGAGCGAGCGCAACGAAGCACCGATCTTCGGTTGTTCGGGCCCGCATTGGGGGCGTGGGGCGGCAGCCTGATCGCGCTGCGCACCACGGCCATTGTCGCTGTCGCGATGGCCGGCGCCGCCGCGGTGGTCTGCGTGGTGGTGGCGGCCGCGGGCGGGCATCGCCCCCGCCACGGGCGTGCATCGAGGGCGCTCGGCCTGGTGGCGGCCGGTGTGCTGCTCGGCGTGGTCTGTGGCGGACTGGCGACCGCCGCCCGCACGGCCGCCCGCGACGCCGAGCCGCTGATCTCCCTGGCCCGGTCGCGCTCGGACGCGCGGGTCGAGGTGACGGTCACCGATGATCCACGACCGTTGCGGGCGACCGGATCGGGCCCGGTCACGTACATCGTGCCGGCGCGACTGACCCGGGTCGTCGCGGCCGGGGTGGGCACGCTGTCGCTCGACGTCCGGGTCGTCGTCTTTGCCACCGAACCGGCGTGGCGCGGGCTGCTGCCGAGCCAGCGGGTCGCCACCCGGGCGCGGTTGGGTCCGGCGCTGGGCGGGGACCTCACGGCCGCCACCGTCACCGCGTTGGATCCGCCGGAGTCGGTGGGTCCCCCGTCGTGGGTTCAGCGGGTGGCCGGCCGGCTGCGGGCAGGGTTGCAGGCCGCGTGTGGGCCGCTGCCCGACGAACCGGGTGGGTTGCTGCCCGGGCTGGTCATCGGTGACACGAGCCGGCTGGATCCCGGCCTGGCCGACGAGTTCCGGGCCACCGGTCTGACCCACCTTGTCGCCGTCAGCGGGGCGAACGTCGCGATCGTGGTGGGTGCGGTGCTGTTGGTGGCGCGGTGGTGCCGGGCTCCACCGTGGTTGGCCGCGGTCGTGTGCGCGGTGGCGCTGGTCGGCTTCGTCGTCCTGGCTCGTCCGTCGCCCAGCGTCGTCCGGGCCGCGGCCATGGGTGCGGTCGGTCTGCTCGCCCTGGCCTCCGGCGGCGCCCGGGCGGCCGCGCCGGCTCTGGCGGCGGCGGTGATCGCGGGTCTGCTGATCGACCCCGACCTGGCCGTCGACGCCGGCTTCGTGCTCTCCGTGCTGGCCACGGGGGCGCTGGTCCTGCTCGCCCCGCGATGGCGTGACGGGCTGCGGGCCCGTGGTGTGCCCCGGGGAGCCGCCGAGGCGCTGGCGGTGCCGGCCGCGGCCCAGGTGGCCTGCGCGCCGGTGGTGGCCGGCCTCTCCGGTGCCGTGAGCCTCGCCGCGGTGCCGGCCAACCTCCTCGCGATTCCGGTGGTGGCGCCGGCCACCGTGCTCGGTGTCGGATCCGCGGTGCTCTCTCCACTGTGGCCAGTAGGGGCGGAGTTCCTGGCCTGGTTGGCGTCCTGGCCGGCCGCGTGGCTGGTCGGCCTCACCCATGTCGGCGCCCGCCTTCCGGCCGCCAGCGTGCCGTGGCCCGCCGGGGTCGCGGGCGCCCTCGCCCTGGCCGCACTCACCGTGGGCCTCGTCCTCGTCGGCCGCCACCCGGTGGGTCGCCGCGTCGTTCTGGTGGCCGCGATCGGCGTGGCCGTGGGTGCCCTACCGGTGCGCCTGGTGGCCTCGGGGTGGCCGCCCGATGGAGCGGTTGTCGTCGCCTGTGATGTCGGACAGGGCGACGCGGTCGTGCTGCCGGTGGGCCGGGGACGGGCGGTGGTGGTCGACACCGGTCCCGATCCGTCCGCCGTGGACGGCTGCCTGCGCCGGCTCGGCGTACGAACCGTCACGCTGCTTGTCATCACACACTTCCACGCCGACCACATCGGAGGGGTGGCCGGCGTCGCGCGGGGCCGCCGGATCGGGGCCGTGGTGCTGCCGGTGTTCGACGAGCCGGCCGGTGGCGAGCGGGCGGTCCGCGGCCTGCTGGCCGCGGTACCGGTCACGGAGGCGCGGCCCGGCTGGACGTTCGCCGACGGGTGGATCGAGCTGCGCCACATCGGCCCGAACCATCCGCTGACCGGTACCAGATCCGATGCCAACAACAACAGCCTCGTCCTGCGCGCCGTCAGCCGCGGCATATCGATCCTGCTACCTGGCGACGCCGAGACGGAGGAGCAGACGGCCCTGATGGGCGAGGCCGGCGGCGCGTTGCGGGCCGACGTGCTCAAGGTCGCGCATCACGGCTCGCCGTACCAGGACCCGGACCTGCTCGACGCCGTGGACCCGCGAGTCGCTCTGGTCAGCGTCGGGGCGGGCAACCGGTACGGGCATCCCAACCTCGGGGTCCTCGGCCGGCTCGCCCGCGGTGGCGCCCGGGTCCTGCGTACCGACACCGACGGTGACATCGCGGTGATCGTCTCCGGTGGATCCCTCGCCGCGGTCGCCCGCGGCAAGGCGCCGGGCTGATCCCGTTCGCGTGTCACACACGTCGTCCGACATCCCGGAGCGCATCCGGACCACCCTCGGCCGCCGGGGCTGGCACCAGGCACGCCGTCTGAGCTTGCACCGCGACTGGGACAGTTGTGTCCGTCGGCAGGTGTCCACCCGGCGTGCGAGTATGGCGGGGTGACCCTCCCCGATGCGCTGCGCCTTGTGCTCGGAGACGAAGAGCTGCTGGTGGCCCGGTCGGTGGCCGCGGCCATCGCCGAGGTCAGGCAGGCGGAGCCGGACGCCGCGGTCGAGGAGTTCGCGGCCGGCGAGATGAGCGCCGGCGACCTCAATTCCGCCGTGACTCCGTCCCTCTTCGGAGGGCTCAAGGTGGTCGTGATCCGCGATGCTCAGGATGCCCGGAAGGAGCTCGCCGCGGCGTTGCTGGCGTTCGCGTCGGCCCCCGAGCCGGACACCGTGCTCGTCATCACCCACGCCGGCGGAGCCAAGGGCAAGGCCGTGGCCGACGGGCTGCGGGACGCCGGCGCCACGGTCGTACCGGCCGCCAGGATCACCAAGCACCGCGACCGAATCGACTTCATCCGCGAGGAGATCCGCCGGCTCGGTGGGCGCACCAACGAGACCGCGGCCGACGCGCTCATCGCGGCCGTCGGGACGGATCTGCGCGACCTGGCGGCCGCCTGTTCACAACTGGTCGCGGACACCGATGGCCGCATCGACACCGACAGCGTCAACCGGTACTACCGGGGGAGGGCCGAGGTCAGCGGGTTCACCGTGGCCGACGCCGCGATCGTCGGCGATCTGCCCAAGGCGCTGGAGGCGTTGCGCTGGGCGTTGCACGTGGGCGTGGATCCGGTACCGATCGCCGATGCCCTCGCCGACGGCGTCCGGACCGTGTCGCGGGTGGCCAGCGCGGGCCGAGCGAGCGCGTACCAGTTGGCGACCACCCTCGGTCTTCCGCCATGGAAGGTGGAGCGGGCGCAGCGGCAGGCCCGCGGCTGGTCGGCGGAGGGACTCGCCCGGGCCATGCTCGTCGCCGCCGAGTGCAACGCCGAGGTGAAGGGTGGCGCCGAGGATCGCGGCTACGCCCTGGAGCGGGCGGTCTTCGCGCTGACCGCGGCGCGCGATGCGCGCTCCGATTGAGTGGCGCGCCGAATGAGTGAGGGACGGGGCATGAACGTCGGTGGGAGCGAGGGGAAATGACCGGTGGGCCTCGGCCCCTGTACGCGCGGGTACTGCGCCTGCGTCACCTGCACCTGCGACCCCTCGTCGCGTTCATGCTGTTCGAGGGGTCGGTGGCCTTCTCGATCGTGCTGGTCCTGGCCGATCTCATACCGGTCTGGGGAGTGGGCGTCATCCCGGTGGCCGTCGCGGTGATGGTCAAGCTCAACGACCTGGTCGCCGGTGCGCTGAACCGGCCCCTCGCCCTCGCCCAGCTGCGTACCCCCCGACCCCGGGACCGGGCGGCCGTCGGTCGCAGTGCGGTGCCGTACGGCCCCACCAGCCTGGACGGTGACAGGGACGGCCTAGTCCCCATCCGCCTCGACGACCCCGTTCACCACGAACGCGGTCGCGAGTCGCGTACCTGGGCCATCGCCAGGGTGGTGGCCCGCGGCCGGGCCAGCGTGCGGTCATCGAGGTCGTCGGAGCCGGCCCAATCGTCGGGCTCGTCCCCATCGTCGATGTCGCCCGGATCGTCCGGGCCGTCCGGGCTGTCCGGTCCGGACGTGGTACGGCCGGACGGGGCGGACCGCCACAACCGCGGCAACACCGGTCGGTTCGGGGGCTAGGTCGCCGAGCGAGGCTGTTCCATCAATATCCACACAACCTCGTGGGTGACTGTTCAGGTAGGGGTGGTACTCGCGCACGCGTACCGAGTCGCGGGCGCGCCTGCGTGCGAGATCGCGATCCTCAGGACAAACGTGCAGTTGGGCTCCACGATTGTCCTCAGGATCGCGATCATCCTTGCGTCAGCGACAGGTTCGGCCGTCTGGACGGCGATCATGGTGGCTGTCACGAGCCTCCTGGGCCGCCAACCACGCACGTCACCCACCTGAACAGTTACCGGGGAAGTTGTCGCAATCTTGGAGCGGCCGGCGCGGGCGCCATGGGCACGAAGGCGCCGCCCGGGCGGGCCCGAGCGGCGTGCGGTCGGCGAGCGTCAGGAACCGAGCGTGGCGAGGCGCTTGGCGATGGCCGACTTCCGGTTCGCCGCCTGGTTCTTGTGAATGACGCCCTTGCTGGCGGCCTGGTCGAGCTTGCGCGACGCGTCCTGGAGCAGCGCCGTGGCCGTCTCGGAGTCGCCGCCTGTCGCCGTCTCGTTGAACTTCCGGATGGCGGTTTTCAGCGACGACTTGACCGCCTTGTTGCGCATGCGGCGCTTCTCGTTCTGCTTGTTGCGCTTGATCTGTGACTTGATGTTCGCCACGCGACAGCCTCGTCTGGTGTGAGCAGGTGGATTCTTACGTGGGAATCACCACGCGACTCGTCAGACTACCAGCACCGCCCAGTCCGCCCCAAACCGGGCCGCGCTCCCTCATCGTGGCGCTCGGTCCGGACCACGCCGGCCCGAGGCCCGGCCACCGGCGTGGGACCATGAATGTAGGCCGGCGCGACACGCCGGCCGGTGCCCTTTCCCGACGATCAAGGACGACCGTGCCCACAGAGCTCGTGCCCGGCGCGACCGACCCTGGACGCATCCGCAACTTCTGCATCATCGCCCACATCGACCACGGCAAGTCCACGCTGGCCGACCGGATGCTGCAGATCACCGGCGTCGTCGATGCCCGGCAGATGCGCGACCAGTACCTCGACCGCATGGACATCGAGCGGGAGCGCGGCATCACCATCAAGAGCCAGGCGGTGCGGCTGCCGTGGCGGGTGCGGGAGGGCGACCAGAAGGGCGACGCCGCGGTCCTGAACATGATCGACACGCCGGGTCATGTCGACTTCACGTACGAGGTGTCACGCAGTCTGGCCGCCGGTGAGGGCGCCGTCCTGCTGGTCGACGCCGCGCAGGGCATCGAGGCGCAGACGCTGGCCAACCTGTACCTGGCCATGGAGAACGACCTCACGGTCATCCCGGTGCTCAACAAGATCGACCTTCCGGCGGCGCAGCCGGACCGCTACGCCGAGGAGCTGGCCCACCTGATCGGTTGCGAACCCGACGACTGCCTGCGCGTGTCGGGCAAGACGGGGCAGGGCGTGGGGCATCTGCTGGACGAGATCGTGCGCCAGATCCCGGCCCCGACCGGCGAGGCGAACGCACCGGTCCGGGCGATGATCTTCGATTCGGTCTATGACGTGTACCGGGGCGTGATCACCTATGTCCGGGTCATCGATGGCCGGATCGAGGCACGCGACCGCATCCGGATGATGTCGACCGGGGCGGTGCACGAGCTACTCGAGCTGGGCGTCATATCACCGGAACCGAAGCGCGCGGCCGCCATCGGCGTGGGCGAGGTCGGCTACCTCATGACCGGCGTGAAGGACGTGCGCCAGTCCCGGGTCGGCGACACCGTCACCATAAACAGCCGTTCGGCGACGACCGCGCTCGGCGGCTACAAGGATCCCAAGCCGATGGTGTACTCGGGTCTGTACCCGATCGACGGCTCGGAGTACCCGAATCTGCGCGACGCCCTGGACCGGCTCAAGCTCAACGACGCCGCGCTGCACTACGAGCCGGAGACCTCGGTCGCGCTCGGCTTCGGCTTCCGGTGCGGCTTTCTCGGACTTCTGCACCTGGAGATAATCCGGGAGCGGCTGGAGCGGGAGTTCAATCTGGAACTCATCTCCACCGCACCGAACGTGGTGTACCGGGTGATCCTGGAGGAGGGCGACGAGCACATCGTCACCAACCCCAGCGAGTTTCCGACCGGCAAGGTGGCCGAGGTCTATGAGCCCGTCGTACGGGCCACCGTGTTGACACCGCAGGACTACGTGGGCGCGGTGATGGAGCTGTGCCAGGGTCGCCGCGGAACGATGCTCGGGATGGACTACCTCTCCACCGAGCGTGTCGAGCTGCGCTACACCCTGCCCCTGGCGGAGATCATCTATGACTTCTTCGACCAGTTGAAGAGCCGGACGAAGGGCTACGCCTCGCTGGACTACGAGCCCAGCGGCGAACAACTCGCCGAGCTGGTCAAGGTGGACATCCTCCTGCACGGGGATCCCGTCGACGCGTTCTCGGCCATCGTCCACAAGGACAAGGCGTACACCTACGGGGTCGGCATCACGGCCAAGCTGCGCGCGCTGATCCCGCGACAGCAGTTCGAGGTGCCCATCCAGGCAGCCATCGGATCGCGGGTCATCGCTCGGGAGACCATTCGCGCCATGCGCAAGGACGTGCTGGCCAAGTGCTACGGCGGTGACATCACGCGCAAGCGCAAACTGTTGGAGAAGCAGAAGGAAGGCAAGCGCCGCATGAAGATGGTCGGTCGCGTCGAGGTGCCGCAGGAAGCCTTCATCGCCGCTTTGTCTACATCGGATGACTCCGAGAAGGGTACCGGCGGGAAACGCTGACAAACGGGACATAAGGGACGGGTGACGGCGGGCCGTTTGGGTCTCTAGCCCTCGGGGAACTACATCGGCGTACACGCCAAACCCCGGAGGTAATCACATGACCGCCACAGGCATCATCACCGCCATCATCATCGGCGCCATTATCGGTGCACTAGGTCGGCTGGTCGTACCCGGCCGCCAGAACATACCGATCTGGCTGACCATCGTCGTCGGCATCGGCGCCGCCCTGCTCGGCACGGTTATCGCCGGCGCGCTCGGCTTCAAGGAGACCGGCGGGGTCGACTGGTTGGAGCTGCTGCTGCAGATCGCTCTCGCGGCGATCGGTGTGGCTCTCGTCGCCGGCATGGGTGGCCGACGGCGCAGTATCCAGTAAGCGCCGCTTAACGAACCTGTAGAAGAGGCACCCTCCCTTGTGGAGGGTGCCTCTCCCTGTCTGGTCTCGAGGGCTAGGCGTTGCGGACGGCGGGCTCGAGCGCGGTGTTGACGCGTTGGGCGAGGACCGCGCTCTCGTACCCGACCTGCCCGAGATCCGCCCCCGGTTGGGCGAGCACCGCGAGGAACGCCCGGTCCGCGACCGCCATGATGAGCAGGACTCCGCCATCCATGTCCACCACGGTCTGGCGTACGTGCCCGGTGGACATTACCTTCGCCGCGCCGGTGGTGAGGCTGGCCAGGCCGCTCGTGATGGCCGCGAGCTGATCGGCCTGGTCGGTCGGCAGCTGGTCGGAGGCGGCGATGGCCAGCCCGTCCACCGATACCGCGAGGGCGCACACGATGGTGGGCACGCGCCGGGCGAACGAGGTGAGCAGCCAGCCGAGATCACCGTAGGCGGATCCGGCGTCGTTCGGGTTGGTCATGAGTTTCCTCGGGATCACTGGGACGGGGCGGTGGGCGGCGAGGCTTCGCGGTTTTCGGTGGCGTGGCGGGGTCGTGGCGCGGCGTCAGACGCCGCCGACCCAGCCATGCCGGCCGCGATGCCACTGGCGAGGCTGGACAGGCGCGCACGAACAGTCTCCGGGTCCGGCGTGCCCCGAGGAAGTCCCGAGGTGTCGACCGGCGGCGGTGCCGGATCGGGCGAGCGACGCGGCAGGCCGGCGTCGGTGAGCCGCGGTTCGGCCGCCCGCGGCGGCCGGCCCGCGACCGGCTGCGCCAGCTCGGCCCGGGCGGGGGCCGGGCGGGGGCCGGGTATGACCGGCGGCGAGGCGGGCCGCGCCGGTCCGATCGAAGCGGGCGGGTTCGGCGATATTGCCGTGACCGCGGGCGCCGGCACCGGCAACGCGGCCGCGTCCGGCGGCAGGCGCCGCGAGGGTTGAAGCTGGTCGTACGAGGTGATCGGGACGACGGCCCGATCGGGTAGCAGCACGGTCGCCGTGGTTCCGCCGGCCGGGACGCTCTCCAGGTGCACCCGGATGCCGTGCCGCTGGGCCAGGCGGGCAACGACCAGGAGTCCCATCGTGCCGACCAGGGTGCTGGTCAGCGCGGACGGGCGGGCCAGCCGTTCGTTCGCCTCGTTCGCCTTCGCCGCGGGCATGCCGATGCCGGCGTCGCTCACCGTGATCAGCAAACCTTCCCCCGGCCGCCGGAACGCAGAAACGCGTACCCGGCTCTGCGGCGGCGAGAAGCTGGTGGCGTTCTCGAACAGCTCGGCCAGCAGGTGGATCACGTCGCCCGCGACGTACGCGGTGGTGGCCACGGCCGGGGAATCGACGACCTGGATCCGTTGGTACTCCTCGATTTCCTGGGCCGCGGCGCGGAGCAGGTCGATGATCGCGACGGGCCGCGTGATCCAGCGTCCCGGCTCACCACCGGCCAGAACCAGCAGGTTCTCCTCGTTGCGGCGCATCCGCGCGGCCAGGTGGTCCAGGGCGAACAGGCGCGAGAGGGCGTCGGGGTCGGCCTCGTGGCGGCCGAACTCGTCGATCAGGTGGATCTGGCGTTGGATCAGGGTCTGGCCGCGGCGGGACAGGGCGACGAACATCGCCTGGACTTCCATGCGCAGCAATGCCTGGTCGGCCGCGAGGCGCAACGCCTGACGGTGTACGGCGCCGAACGCCGTGGCCAGCTCGCCGATCTCGTCCGGGCCGACCGGGAGCATCCCGTCGATCCGGGCGGACGACTCGGACAGCGCGCCCCTGATCACCTCGGCGTCCTGGGCCGCGATCACGTTGGAGATCGCGTTGGGCAGCTCCACCCGGGCCGCCACCAGCGCGGCGTGCCGCGTGCGCCGCAGCCGGCGGCTGATCCTGATCGCGAGCAGCGAGGCGCCGACCAGGGTGGCGACGATCGTGGCCGCCGCCAGCGCGCCGGTGACCGCCGTCCGGTTGCGCGCCTCGGTTCCCAGCGCCACCGCCCGCTGATCCAGTTCGCCGGCGAGCCGCTGCGCCATGTCGCGCAGGGCCGCCAGCCGTTGCGACTGGGCCTCGGTCCACCGGGACACGTCGACCAGGAGGCTGCCGGGCTGCCCCTGGCTGTCGAGCACGGCGCGGCGGATGGTGGTGGCGACGTCGGTATACGTCTGGATCGTGATCACGCCGTAGATGCTCACGGCCGGTTCCAGGTTGCTCAGCGCGCTGACCTGGTTGTCCTCGGCACCGACCCAGCGGGCCAGCGTGAGCATGTCGCGCTGCGTGAGCACACCGTACGCCAGTCCACGGGCGACGACGTCGAGTTGGAGCGCGGCCAGCCGGTCCAGCTCGGCGGTGATCGCGACGGACCGGGACAGCTCGATCAACCGCTTGTCGCTCATCTGAGCCGGCAGCGCGTCGGCCAGCACCAGGAGGGACGAGAGCATGTCGCCGTAGTAGGCGAACACCTCGGCCGTGCCGTCGGGGCTCTGCTCGGCGATCGCGCGGGCCAGGCTCCGGGCGGCCAGGGAGCGATCGGCGGCGTCGGCCAGCGGTACCAGGTCCGGGGCCGCCTCGCGCAGGCCGCGGCCGACCCGCGCGAACTCCAGCACCGCGTCGTCGGTCCGGGCCCGCTGTGCGGCCCACAGGCGGTCCGCCTCCACCTGCTCCTCGCGTGTCCGCGACACCGGTTGCCGCCCCGCGTGTTCGCCGGCGACGAACTCCAGCGCCACCTCGTGCGTCAGGCTCGCGGTCGCGCCCATCACCCGGGCCAGGCTCGTGGCCCGGTCGGCCTGGCGTGCCTCGGCCAGGGCGCCCGAGATGTGCATGGCGCCGAGCACGAGCACGCCGGCGATGGCGACGAGCACCGGCAGCATGATCCGTACACGGATCGAGCGCCACGTCCGAGGTCGGCTATGCGCGGGGACGCCCCGGACCGCCGCTCGATCCGAGGCGACGATCGAGCGGTCCCGCCCCGTTCCCGCCATCGGGCGCCTACCCTCCGTAAACTCTGTCTGTAGTGTCAGACATTCGCGCTCATGCTCGTTTCGTGCAACCGCCCTCGACTCTTGCCGTACCCGTGGCGGCCGTAAAGGACCGAACGGTCGAGCCGTACGGTTCTGTGATGGACCGGAAGGCCGATTTCACCTGGTGCCGTCCGGTCGCGCATGATTGCGGCGATGGACGGGCGGGCGTCAGAACGAGGTGGGCCGATGCGGCCGGGCAGCGCCGAACCCACTGATCTGTCGATCGCCGTGTGGCAGGCGCAGAAGGGCGACGAGGAGTCGTTCCGTCTGATCTACCGGACCGTGCAGCCGGGCCTCCTGCGCTACCTGCGGGGCCTGGTGGGCGACGACGCCGAGGACGTGGCGTCCGAGGCGTGGTCGCAGATCGCCCGGGATCTTGGCTCGTTCCAGGGCGACGCCGATGGTTTTCGGGGCTGGGCGGCCACCATCGCCCGGCACCGTGCGCTGGATCACCTGCGTCAGCTGCGCCGCCGGCCGGTGGCCGCCGCGACGACCGATGACCTCACCGACATGCCCAGCGGCGAGGACACCGCGGCGCGGGCGATGGAGGTCGTGTCGACCGACGCGGCCATCGCGCTCATCGCCACCCTGCCGCGCGACCAGGCCGAGGCCGTGCTGCTGCGGGTGGTGATGGGGCTGGACGTGGCCACGGTAGGCCGGGTGCTCGGCAAGCGACCGGGCGCCGTGCGGACCGCCACCCACCGCGGGCTACGTCGTCTGGCCGAACGGCTCGCCCAGCGGAGCACCTCGACATCGGCGGAGTTCGATGATGACCCCCGACGGTAACGCCGGCCACGGCATGGACGCTGAAGGACGTGAGATGAGTGCAGATGGGAAGGATCGCCGGTTTGACGCCGCCGCCGCCGAGCGCCTGCTCGCGGGGCAGGACGTCGGCCTCGGCGACCTTTCCGACCTGCTCGCGGCCGCCTCGGCTCCGCCCCGCCCGCACGAGCTGACCGGCGAGATGGCTGCCGTGGTCGCCTTCCGGTACGCGACTCTCGCGGCGCCCGGAGGGCATCATCGGCGGCGGTCGACGGCGAAGTCGTCGTGGGCGAGGCTGGCGGGCATCAAGGTGGCGGCCGTCGCGGTCGCTCTCGTGACCGCCGGTGTGGCGCTGGCCGCCAGCACCGGGGTCATCCCCAGCCCGTTCGGCGTGGATCCGTCGACCGCCGCGCCCGACCTCACGTCCGGCCGACCCCACGACACCGGCAATACCGTCAACGGCTCCACCGGGGGGGCACCGGCCACGACCCACGGGTCACCGTCCGCGGTCCCCAGTCCCTCCCTCGATGCGCTGTGCCGCGCCTACCGGGTCAAGGTCGCCGAGGATCCCGGCAAGGCGCTGGACAGTCCGGCCTTCGGCGCGCTCATCACCGCGGCCGGCGGGCGGGACAAGGTCGACGACTACTGCGACGTGCTTCTGGGCGACACGCCGGGAAAGCCCACCCAGGCGCCGGGAAACCCGAACCACCCGACGGGACCGCCTCAGACTCCGGGTCGGCCGACAAGGTAACCCGACCCGGCCCCGCCGGGCAGGAAGGGATGACACCATGCGGGAGGGCCGAGCGCCCCGCGTCCGCCAGGTCTTTCTCGACCGCTCCGGCCGGCGTCGGCGCCTCGCCGTTCTGATGGGGACCAGCTTCGCCGTGGCGCTCGTGGCCGGGCTCGGTCTGCTCGTGGTGGCCCTGTCCGGAGCGGCGTCCGGCGAGGTGCCCGGCTTCCCGGACCGGGACCGGCACGCCGACGCCCCGGGTGTCGCGCCGGCCGCCACGCCGGGCCCGACAACGCGGCCGGCGGGTCCGGCCGACCCGGGGTCCGGGGCCGAGCCCCCGCCCGCCTCGAGCACCACGACGGCCACCCCCTCCGGCACCCGCCCCGGCAACGGCCGTAATCCCACACACACTCCGCCCCGCCCGCCGAAACCGACCAAGACCCGGTAACCGTGGCGCGCCATGCCAACCGCGAGCCGCGGGCGCACTGGGTGCTGCTGCTGCTCGGCGTGCTGGTCATCCTGGGCGAGCTGTGCTTCAGCGGGTACGTGCACCACGTCGGCGGCGAGGGCGACGGGCCGCGTCCGGTGCCCCACGACGCCGGGCCGGCGCCGAAGGAGGTGGCGGAGGGCGGACCGGTGATACGCGTCGACCCCGACGGCCGGATCACCACGCGAGGCATGCCGGCCGACACCATCGCCCTCACCTTCGACGACGGACCCGATCCGAAGTGGACCCCACAGATACTCGACCTTCTCGCCCGCCACGAAGCGCGCGCCACGTTCTTCGTGATCGGGTCGAAGGTCAACGAACACCCCGAGCTGACCCGCCGCATCCTCGCCGAGGGGCACGAGATCGGCGCCCATACGTTCTCCCATGCCGAACTCGTGGCGGTGCCGTCGTGGCGCCGGCGGTTGGAGATGACGCTCACGCAGAACGCGATCGCCGGCGTCACCGGTCGCCGGGCGACGCTGATGCGGCCGCCGTTTTCCGCCGAGCCCGACGCCGTACGGGCCGACGAGTTCACGGCGCTGGCCGAGGTGACCCGCGGCACGTACCTCGCCGTGCTGGCCGACCACGACACCGAGGACTGGCGCCGGCCCGGCGTCGAGGCGATCGTGAACGCGTCCACGCCGCGACTGGGCACCGGCGCCGTGGTCATGCTGCACGACGGCGGCGGCGACCGGTCGCAGACGGTGGCCGCGGTCAAGACCCTTCTCGACGAGGGCAGCGGTTACCAGTTCACCACCGTCTCGGAGGGCCTGGGTCTGCCGGCGGCCAATCCACCGGCCGACACCGCCACGCGGTTGCGGGGTCACGCGTTGCGTCTCGTGCAGACGCTGAGCCAGTGGGTGTCCAGCGCGATGATCCTGTTGTTGGGCATCGCGCTGACGCTGGCACTGCTGCGCATGGTGCTGCAACTGGTTACGGCCACCGTCCACGCGCGGCGGGCTCGCCGCGACCGCCGCGGGCTGCGCTACCTCGGCCCGGTCTCCGTGATCGTGCCCGCCTACAACGAGGCGGCCAACATCGCGGCGACCGTGTGGGCGCTGCACAACAGCGACTATCCCTGGGTCGAGATCATCGTCGTGGACGACGGCTCGACCGACGACACCGCCGGGATCGTGCGGCGGTTGCGGCTTCCCGGCGTACGCGTCGTGCGGCAACCGAACGCGGGAAAGCCGGCCGCGCTCAACAACGGTTTGCGCCATGCGCGCGGCGCGTTGCTGGTGCTCGTCGACGGGGACACCGTGCTCGAGACCGATGCGGTCGGGCGCCTGGTCCAGCCGTTCGCGGATCCCACCGTCGGGGCGGTGAGCGGCAACACCCGGGTGGTCAACCGTCGCCGCCTGCTGGGCCGGTGGCAGCACCTCGAGTACGTGATGGGATTCAACCTCGATCGCCGCATGTTCGAGATCGGCGAGTGCATGCCCACCGTGCCGGGTGCCATAGGCGGGTTCCGCCGGGACGCCCTGCGCGATGTCGGCGGCATACCCGAGGTGACGCTGGCCGAGGACACCGACCTCACGATGTCGGTGATCCGCGCCGGGTGGCGGGTCGTATACCAGGAGTCGGCGGTGGCGTGGACGGAGGCGCCGTCGACGCTGCGGCAGCTGTGGCGCCAGCGCTACCGATGGTGCTACGGCACGCTGCAGGCCATGTGGAAACACCGACGCTCCATTGTGGAGCGCGGCCCGGCCGGCAAGTTGGGCCGGCGGGGCCTGCTGTATCTCCTGCTGTTCCAGGTCCTATTGCCGTTGACGGCACCGGCCGTGGACGCGTATGCGGTGTACGGGCTGATATTCCTGCCCGTGGCCCAGGTCGCCGGGGTCTGGCTGGGATTCCTCGCCATCCAGGTGCTGACCGCCGCCTACGCGTTACGCCTGGACCGCGAGCCCCTGCGACCACTGTGGGCGCTTCCGTTCCAGCAGGTGGTCTACCGGCAACTCATGTATCTCGTCGTGGTCCAGTCGACCGTGACGGCACTGATGGGCATACGCCTGAGATGGCACAGAATCGTGCGTACCGGATCGGCGGCCGAGGCCCTTGGTGTCCGGTAGGTGGCTCTTGCCGGAAACCTGGGCCTGTGCGTGGCTCCGTACCCGCGGATGGCAACTTCTCGACCCATGTGTGACGCGGAAGCCCACGGCGTCGCTGTAGGCATATGTAGACGCGATCTCCTCCCCCGGAATCGCGTTCGTTTGATGACAACTGATAGCGCGTAGGCGGGCCAAGGTCCCGTCTGCGCACTCGTCTGTTCCCCCCACCCCTCGGAGGACCACATGGCGAGCCGTTGGCTCCCTCGCGCTGTCCTGTCCACCGCCGCCGCCGGCGCCCTCGTACTGACGACTGTCTCGCTTGCCCTCATGGCGAATCCGCTTTCCGCCGGCGCCGCCGGTGCGTTGGCGACGACAGAAATCCCGCTCCTTCAGTCCAACGTGAAGGCCACGGACTTCAAGCCAGGGGACCAGGACTGCAGCGACGCCCCGTTCGCCAACATTCAGGACAACCAGGACGGTTGGCACTTCGTGGTGGGCGGCGACGACACCAGCTTCGTCGAGCTGCGCCTGACCTTCAACACGGGTAGCGGCACGGTGGTGGTGACCGTGCCCGGGCCGCCGGTCAGCGGAGCCTCCGGCATCCTGACCGAGTCGGGCGGCAAGTTCATGCACGCGTGGGTCATTACGCCGGCCGGGTGGACGCTCGTGTCCGGCGAGGCCGACGTGACCTACACCGGCAACGCACCGGCGCACTTCCAGCTCAGCCACACGTGCCCCGGCACCCCGACCACGACGACGGCCACGACGAAGCCGCCGACGACCACCACGACGACGACGACCACCACCACGACCACCACGACGACGACGGGCACCGAGACCACGACGACCGGGACCACGACGACGCCGGACGAGGGCGGTGACCTACCGGTGACCGGTGCCGGGCTCGGTGGTCTGATCGCCGCCGGCCTCATCCTCACCGGCGGCGGTGTCGCCCTGATCCTTGCGCGCCGCCGTCGCGACGCCGAGACCGAAGCCACCGACGGCACCGCGATCGGCTGACGGGCCCGGCCCGACTGACCACTGTGGGCGGTACGACCGACGTCGTACCGCCCATGGTCGTCGGCGTCGACCTGACCGGTCGGGTCGTCGACGCGATACAGGTGGCGGCCCGAGGAACGACCGCCCCGTTGGCGATCGTGGCCTCGCGGGCGGGCCCGCGAGAAGGCACATCGCGTCGAAAGACCGCGATTTCGCGGACGGATGTGCAGCCAGACTCGCCGATCGTCCGCAGACCGGCGATCACTGTCAGTCTTGACCGCGCTGCGGCGGCCGCGGGCCGACCCGCGTCAGGGGTATACCTCGGCGACGACGCGTTCGGTCACCGATCCGCTCGCACTGTCGCGCCAGACACCGGTGTCCGCGTTCCACTCGCGATCGGCGAAGCGGACACGGGCGACGTTCTTCGCGTCGGAGTGGGCGACGAGCCAGTGGGCCAGCTGCCAGCCCGCGGTCGGCGTGCGGGCGGCGACGACGACGCCGACGATGTCGGAGCTGGTCTCGGTCCGGACCGACCCCCAGTCCAGGCGCAGGCCCGATCCGAGGGCCGCCGCGGCGGCCGGGCCGACCGCGCTGGGGTCGCCGCCCCGGGAGCAGGCCACGGCACCCGGGGCGCGGCCGGTGAGCGCTTCGGCCAGTACCGTCGCCTCGTCGCTCCATTTCTGGTACGCCTCGGGGTACGCGCTGCGCTGGACCCTCTGCGCGGCGACGGTGACGGGCATCTTCTCCCAACCGCGGATGCGGATCAGCGCCGAGTAGAAGCGGCCCGCGGCGTACCGCGGATCGCTGATCTCCTCCGGAGATCCCCAGCCCTGGCTCGGTCGTTGCTGGAACAGGCCGATCGAGTCCCGGTCGCCGGCGGTGAGGTTCTCCAGCTTCGACTCCTGCAGCGCGGTCGCCAGCGCGACCACCACGGCCCGCTCGGGCAGCTCGCGCCGTATCCCCACGGCGGCGATCGTGGCGGCGTTGGCCGTCTGGCTGGGGTTGAGGCGCACCGTGCCGGACTCGGTGCGCACCTCACAGGCCAGGCCGATCCGCGCCGGCAGGTGCTGCCGGAATCCGATCAAGGCGACGGCGACGCCGGCTAACAGCAGGACCACGAGCACGGCGGCAACCGTTACGCTACGTGACCCGCGCACGGTACCTCCTCGACCCTCCACCCTACGTGGAGGGTGCCACACCGTCCCCGGAGCCGGGCGGCCGTACCCAGGCCGGGTCCCGCTTGTCCAGGAACGACCGGACTCCCTCCCGGCCCTCCTCCGAGGTGAAGAACCCGACCGAGAGCTCGGTGAGCTCCGCCATCTCCTCGCGCAGCGGCCGGGCCGTGCGCCGGTGCAAGAGCGCCTTGGCCTCGGCCAGCGCCCGCGGCGCGCCGCGCCGGAGGGCGGCCACGTACCGGGCCACCGTGGCGTCGAGCTCGGCGGCCGGCACCGCGGCGGTGACAAGGCCGATCTCGGCCGCCCGCCCACCGTCGAACGTCTCGCCGCTGAGGAAGAGTTCGTTGGCCGCGCGCGGGGCCAGGCGCGGCAGCACCGTTGCCGAGATGACCGCGGGGATCACGCCCAGGCGGACCTCGGAGAACGCGAATGTGGCCTCGGCGGCGCACACCGCGATGTCGGCCGCCGCGATGAGGCCGAGGCCGCCGGCGCGGGCGGGCCCGCCGACCCGGGCCACCACGGGCTTGGGCGATTCCCATATGGCGGCCAGAGCGAGGCCCATCCGGGCCGCCGGCACGTCTCCGGCGGCGAAGGCCGCCGCCGTCTCCCGCAGGTCGGCCCCGGAGCAGAAGGCCGGCCCGGTGTGGCTGAGCACCACGACCCGTACCCGGTCATCGGTCCCCGCCGCCTCCACCGCCGCGATGAGCGCATCGATGAGGGCGGCGGAGAGCGCGTTGCGGTTGCCAGGGCTGTCGAGCGTGACCGTGGCCACGCCGTCGGCGATGTCCACCCGTACCAGATCCATGCCGGAACGCTACCGGGGGGAGACTGGGATCGTGCCCGGCGCGCTCCCCGACGGCGAACCCGTCCCGCCCGGCGGCGATCTGCCGCCCGGGGCGCTGGAGTCGCTCGGTTCGCGGGGCTTCGGCGTGTACGTGCACGTGCCGTTCTGCGCCAGCCGGTGCGGGTACTGCGACTTCAACACCTACACGGCCGCGGAGCTGGGCGGCAGCGGTCCCCGGGACGGCTACGTCGACGCCGTGCTGGCCGAGATCGCGCTGGCCGGCCGGGTCCTCGACGGGGGCGCGCCGGCGGCCGACACGGTGTTCTTCGGCGGCGGTACCCCCACGCTCCTGACGCCGGACGAGCTGGCCCGGATCCTCGACGGCGTCGGGAAGGCGTTCGGCCTGGCCGCCGGGGCCGAGGTCACCACCGAGGCCAACCCCGAGTCGGTCGACCCCTCCACGCTGGCCCGGCTGCGGACCGCCGGGTTCACCCGGATCTCGCTCGGCATGCAGTCGGCCGCGCCGCACGTGCTGGCCCTGCTGGACCGGCGGCACACCCCGGGCCGTGCGGCCGCGGCCGCGATCGAGGCCCGGGAGGCCGGGTTCGCGCACGTGAATCTGGACCTGATCTACGGCACGCCGGGCGAGACGACCGACGACTTCGCGGAGTCGCTGGGCCGAGCCATCGCCGCCGGCGTCGACCACGTCTCGGCGTACTCGCTCATCGTTGAGGACGGCACCCGCCTGGCCGCGCGGGTGCGGCGGGGCGAGGTCGAGGCACCCGATGACGACGTGGCCGCCGACCGGTACCTGGCCGCCGACGCGGCCCTGGGGGACGCGGGCTTCGCCTGGTACGAGGTGTCGAACTGGGCCACCTCACCGCGGGCCCGGTGCCGGCACAACCTGCTCTACTGGCGCGGCGGCGACTGGTGGGGTCTGGGGCCGGGCGCCCACAGCCACGTCGGCGGGGTGCGCTGGTGGAACGAGCGGCATCCGGCCACATACGCGCGGCGTCTCGGCGAGGGCGTCACGCCCGCGCGCGGCCGGGAGGTGCTCGACGCCGAGCAGCGGCGGGTCGAGCAGATCATGCTGGGTCTGCGGTTGGCGGAAGGGC
>Ga0307409_100000135_pt1 | contig 27853 bp, 28 predicted proteins | sample 322Ometagenome_2_FD_203888 | JGI IMG/M metagenome (GOLD analysis project Ga0307409, IMG submission 203888) | Maize rhizosphere microbial communities from greenhouse at UC Davis, California, United States - 322HYB-O-2 | ecosystem: Host-associated > Plants > Roots > Rhizosphere > Soil | place... | reverse complement strand
GAGATAGCTCTCTTGATTATGATCCTCTTTTTCGTCCGCCTTGGCCCTGCGCCGCACCCATCGATGCACGACATGTCCGACGAAAGCAGCCAAAAGCATTGTGATCAGCACGAACAGGGTCAGGCCTGTCAGGGGCAGGCTGGATAGCCAGTTCGTCAGCCCCCGCATTCATCGCGCTCCTTCGCCGGATCGCGATTCACTTATGCAGAGGGCTCAGGACCGGTGAACTAGGGAAGTCCTCAGAACGACTAGGGAAGATTCCTGAGTTGGACGACGATTGGATGCACCGCCGCCCCGGGCGCATCGCCTACCCAGTTTTCCTAATTGCCCCGGGCAGACGCGGAGCGTTCAACGCTGTGAGTGACGATCGACACCCAGATTCGACGCCCAATCCGCGAGACAAAGTTTTGGGAGGCATATCTTCCACGGCGTTATGCCATCCTTTTCTACACGTTGCTCTTGATGCTTATTGCCATCCCGATGGCCGCGACGATCGGTCTGCCACAGGGCGCAATGAAGCTTCTGCTTGGGGCATGCCTTCTCGCAGCGGTGCTCCCGAACGGAACGAGAAGAACCCGGCACCTTCTCATCGCAGCGATAGTGTTGCTCATCCTCGTCCGGTTTGCTTCGGAACGTGGATACTTGCCCGTTGCTTCCGGATTGGTGCTCGGGCTCTATGGATTGATCGGACTGCTTGCTGCAGCGGGGACTCTTCGGTTCGCCGTCAGCGCCGAGGAAGTGGACAGCGAAGTAGTCTATGCGGCTTTGAGCACATATCTACTAGCCGGCCTGTTTTTTGGACAAATCTACTGGTCGATGGAACAAGCCTGGCCAGGCAGTCTTACCGGGCCGGATCCAGTTTCGGACTCCACAGCAGTTTATTACAGTTTCGTCACGCTCGCGACGCTCGGCTACGGCGACTATTTACCCCGGAGCGATCTTGCTCGCGGCATCGCGACCTTCGAGGTAATCGGCGGACAGCTGTTTCTCGCGGTCATGGTCGCGAGGCTCATCGGCGCATTCGGCACAACCAAGAGTTAGTTATTACTCGGCAGCCTGAAGAGTCCCGATTTTCGACGGCGCATCCGCGCTCTCGGTGCCTGGCGCAGGTGCGCCAACCCACTCGCTGAAGAGCACGTAGCCCACGGCCAGCACGACGGCACCGATGAACAGGCCAACAAGGCCGAAGGCCATCACACCGCCGATGACGCCGAGCAATATGATCGGCATCGGAACTTCCAGTCCGTGGCCGATCATCAGGGGTTTGAGGACTGCGTCGCTAAGGCTACCAATGATGGACCAGACCGTGAAGATGATTGCCACGGTCATCGACTGCGTTGCGAAGGCATACAAAATCGCGGGAAGAACGACGATGATCACGGGGATCTGCACCACACCGAGCGCCATTGCGAGAAGCGACAGTAGTCCGGCGCCCGGAATGCCGATTGCGAAGAAGCCGATCCCGACGAGCAAGGCTTGAACGAACGCTACGCCGATGACGCCATTCGCGACCGATTTCACCGTGGCCGCAATGATGTCCATGTAATGCTCGCCGCTTTGCCGGTCACCGGTGATGCGAGCGAAAATCCTCGCGATGTATGCGCGCAACTGCACCGAATAGGCCAGGCAGATCGCCGCAAAGACGATTGCGAGAACGAGCACCAATACGGCCACGAACAATCCGGCAGCTATGCCGAGCAGCGTCTTCGTGAAACCTGCTATCTGGGCTTTGTGCGCCCTGGCGAAAGCGGGCATGTCGGTTGACGCCTGGGTCCACGCTGCATGAGCGCGTTCGCCTACGATTGGGAGTTCCTTCAGGCGCGCAGGCGGAGGCGGCAGCTCCCGATCGCCGCTCTGGACCGTGGCAACCAGCTCTGGAATGGAGCTGGCCGCGCTGAACGCGGCAATCGCCGTAGGCACGAGAATGAGCGCCGACAGACCAGTCCCGATAATGATCGCGGACCAGCGAGAACTCAGTCCCCGCTTCACCATCAGCCGTTCATGGAGCGGCTTGAAACAGATGGCCAGAATGATGGTCCAGACCAACAGCCCGACAAACGGGACAAGCAGCTGAATGCACAGGGCAACCAGCAGGGAAAGAAGGAATAGCGGCAGGACGACGTCGACAATCGCCCCTGCAGTCACTTTCGGAGTGGTTCGATCCGTCATGTGGACTTCCTCGATCTCCCTGACGGCTGACACCTTGCGCCGCGAAAAAGCACTGCGCGCGATCGATCGAGTATTCTAAACCAATCGGTGAGGGATATCGGGGTTCACCCCAAGGGAGACCGGAGACTCACCGGATTAAGGTGCCTCCATGCAGGCACGTGTCCGCGCAGTCATGTTGACGAACTACACCGAGGTCGCGCGGCACTTCGGACTAGATCCCTATGCAATGCTGGGCAGGTGTGGCCTTCACCCAAGTTCGCTTCGAGACCCGGAAAACTGGCTGCCCGGCAAGCCCCTTCTCCGACTGCTGGACGATTCCGCCGCTGTCACCGGACGGGACGACTTCGGCGTTCTTCTCGGGGAGTCTCGCACATTCGCGAGCCTCGGTCCCGTAAGCGTGCTTCTCAGGCATGAAATCACGCTCGGGCAGATCATCGCGCGAGCCGTCGAATACCGCCGGCTGATCAATGAGATGGTGGACGTACTTCTTCGGACCTATCGACGGAGCGCAGTCCTCGAGTGGAAGCTCGTACATGGCCTGCACAGCACGCAGGGCATGAACATTCTTGCGACGATCGCGTATCGCATCCTGGTCGATGGAGCGGGTTGCAAATGGCAGCCTGAGTGCGTGCACTTCCGGCAATCGTCGCCGATGCACCTGGCTACATTTCAGCGCGTGTTCCGCTGTTCCCTGGAATTCGACAGCAGCTTCGACGGCATTTCTTTCCCGTCCCGCTGCCTGGACTTTCCAAACGAGTACGCCGATCCCGGACTGGCGATCCACGCCCGCCGCCTGCTCGATCTGGTGCCGGGCGTCAGGAAGGAGGAAACTCTGACGGAGCGCGTGCGGAGCACAATTCCCTTCCTGATCTCCAACGGGCAAGCCGACGTGCAGGGTGTGGCGCGCTACCTGGGTGTCCCGTTGCGCACATTTCAGAGGAAACTCGCGGCCGAGGGAGAATCGTTCGGCACTCTCCTGAATGAAGCACGGCGTGAGCTTGCAGTCCGATACCTGGCCAGCTCCAATCAATCGATTACAATGATCGCGCAGCTGACCGGATATTCGGCGTTGAGCTCATTCACCCGCTGGTTCATCGCCGAATTCGGGATTCCACCAGGGAAGTGGCGCAGGACAACCCTGGCCAGGACCGCCCGCCACCTTAAATCGCAGGCCACCAGCGTTTCACGAACGCAGCCTGAAAGGCTCGAATCTTCGGAACTCGCATCGGCTAGCTGAATCTTTCGAGGTGGGCCCCTTTGGAAAGCTAGTTACTTGGGCTTCGCGTACTCGATCTTGTAGGGACCCGTTCCGGTGAATTCGACGGTCGCGCCCACCGCCGTCGATGCATAGTAGTAGGTATTGGCGGGAACCACACCCATGCCGCCTTTCGTCAGGCTCGTGACCTCGGAATGCTTGTCCGTCCCCATTCCGTACGTCAGCCCGCCGGTGATGATCTCGAACTTCGCCTCGTTGGGATGGCGGTGCGGACCGATCCTATAGCCGGGCGGGTAGCGAAGACGGATCTTATAGGGGCCAGCCAGCGCGGGATCGCCCGACACGACGATCATCTTTACGGTCTTCGGCATTCCCGCCGACCCGGCTCCCCACGGAGCTTTGCCGGGATTGTTGCCGACGTATTGGGCCTGAGCGCCTGTTGCCGCCAGCGAGACGAGACTCACAAGCATCAGCTTGTTCATGACGATCATCTCCCTCCAGCTCAGTTGCTGACTTTTCCGCCGCCGCGGAAAAGCATCAGGGCGAGCGCTGTGCAGACGACGAATACCAGGAAGCTCGACGTCTGGCCGATCTCGTTGCCTCCGATGGAGATGGGGAAGCCCGCGAGCAAACGATAGAGAGCCAAGGCTGCAATGGCCAAGAACGCAATCGCGCCGACGATGGTAGCTAGTCTGTGACCTGACATGAGCAATGCCTCGTTTCTATTCGACTGGGATTTACGGCTGGATCGGAGACAGCGATTTCAGTTCGACCATCCCGCGCACACTTGCGGTTGCCCAGCGTTCGACCATTGCGCGGAAATCGGCGCGATTACTGCTGCTGGTCCGCCAGGCGGCTGAGTTGTCGCCGGCAATGCGCTGGTCGATCGCGCGGCCAAGCAGAGCGCCCGTCGTCGAGTCACGGGCCTCGACGAAAAGCGTGGCTGAGCCTGCCTCGCCCGAAAAGTTGTAGGAACGCCCCGCCGTGGGCTGGTCGGGTGCGCTGACTCTGATGTGCACGATACCGGTGTTCACCCGCAACACGTCCGGTCCCGGCTCGGCGACGACTGCATAGCCGGCCTTCGTCCAGGCATCTGCAAAGATGTCGTCTGCGGCGGCGACGCCCTTCTTCAGCGCATCCTGAATGTCGCCGTCGGATATGCGAGATGACAACGAACGTGACCCTGAATTGTGATCGCGCTGCCAGTTCTTTTCAAAGGCCAGCTCTGTCGGCGCCAGCATGACCTTCGTGTAACTCCGGAAGTCCGCGCCCGGCTGGAGAAATACGAGATTGAGGCGCTTCGCCTTGACCTGCACGAGGCCGTCCCAATTGGTCGGCGGCTTGGCGGCGACGGGGGCCGCAAACTGAACCGCTGCTGCGATGGCGGCCGTGAATATCGCCAGGCGTTTCACTGAACGCTCCTGCTTCAGCTTTACGGAGTCCTGTTCCTGCCAGGAAGGTGCAGAGTCTATCAGCGGAAACCCGGAGACGCGGCTGTCGACGGTCAATCCGGGGCACCGCGACTGAGCCGGTGTGACCCCGGATTGAGTCGGGCAAGCGAAGGCCCGTCTCGGGGTTCTGGGGAAAGGAAAGACGGGCCCTCGTGCCGGCGTCCCCTTTTGCTCTCGGATCGAGGCGGCAAACAAGCTGCTGAGAGTCCCTACGGGTATGCAGGGCCGTAATTGCACCGACTTGTAAACCGGGTTTTCCCGGATGGCTCACTCGAAGGTCCGGGTCCTAGGTCAGCCTTTGGATTTCCCGCCGGTTGGGAGACAATTCGAAGGAGACCTACCAATGGCACCTCGCGCTTTTCGTCTACTCATTCTTGGCGCGAGCGCCACACTTGCCTTCAGCTCGCCCTTGAATGCCCAGGCGCAGAAAATCGAAGGCATCATCGTGACCAACGATGCGGGCAAGCTGACGGTGAAGACACCGCAGGGCGATCAGACGGTCACTCTTGCCCCGGACGCTCGCATCCGGTCCGTTTCCGGCCCGCTGGGCGGTCAGAAGGAAGACGTGCCAGCAACTGCCTTGATTCCGGGATTGCCCGTGGCGATCGACGCCGACGGCTCGACGGGCCAGCTTGTCGCAAGCGACGTCGAGTATAAGGCCAAGGACTACAAGACGGCCGCCCAGATCCAAGCGGGCGTTCAGGAAACTGCTCGCCGCGAGTCCGAACTCAGGAGCGCCTATTCCAAGATTGGCAGCTGGGATATCCGGGCGGAAGAGAACATCTACTTCAAAAGCGGAAGTGCGGTCATATCCGCTGCTGACAAGGAGAAGCTCCAGAGCCTTGCCCAGAATGCCTCGGGCATCAAAGGCTATGTGATCTCCGTACTCGGTTTCGCCGATCCGACCGGCAACGCCGCGTCAAACGAGCAACTGAGCGATCGGCGCGCACAGGCCGTGATCAACTATCTGAAGCAGAGCGGCCCGGTCCTCCCCGGCCGCGTCCTTGGCGCCTCGGCCATGGGTGCGATGAAGATACCGGTCGAAAAGCCGGATGCTTCAGCCATGCAAGGTGCGCGCAAGGTGACGGTGCGCGTCCTGACGAGTTCCGCGATTTTGAATTGAAAGCAGATCCATCAAGGGCCCGTTCCGGAGCTTCGGGGCGGGCCTTTGGACTATCGGTCGAACTACTCACTGAGCCAAAAAGAAAGAGGCGGCTCATGCAGGGAGAGATTGCCGAGCCGCCTCTAATCCAGATCAAACCGCGAGACCCGCAAACATCCTAGGAGGGGTTGACCGTTCTACGGGTCTCGCATGAAGCTGCTGGGCCCAATCGGGAGGTTGCGCCACCGGCCTCAGGCATCAGATACCGCGATTCGGCAGATGCCATCTATCCGGACAATCTGGTATCAGCCGTTTAGCGCGGAACACTGCCTCGCATGCCGCGCAAGTGTCGCGAACTGCGAAGCCGTTGGCGCGCTTTGAAGGTTACCGGCCCTCGAGCGCTGGTACCGGACGCAGCATGCGCTTTCGCCTATTCTTCATCGACAAACTGACCCGCCGGATCATCAGCCTAATCGAGCTCGAGGCTGCAGACGCGTCCGAGGCGGTGGCCCTTGCCGAGGAGCTCCGCACCCGATCTGGGATGGAACTTTGGGCAAAGGGCGGGCTGATCAAGCGATGGGACGAAATACGACCCACGCCGCCGCTTGCTTCCTGCGTCGAAGGGTAAGGCTTACACATGCTGGACTGCTGCATTCAGGGTTCAAAGATCGTTCTTTGAGTGTTTCCAGCGATCTGCAAAGCCACTCGGAAGCTCCAAAGGAACAGTCGCGGATAGACGGGTTCGCCCTCACCCCCCTGTGCGAAGTCCGAGGTCCGCGAAGCTCACGGAGCGGCCGCTCGAGGCCCCGTGAGACGGAACGGCCCGCATCAGGCGCTCGGAGTCGATGCGGGTCGTATCCCGTCTCCGCTCCGAACCCACACCAACATGCATCAGTATGGCTAGCTTCCGCGTGCGGTAGCCCGTGCTCGGGGAGAAGGTGATGCCGAACGACACCAGGCCGCTTATGGATGCTATTGTCTTCAGCTTGGCCGAAGGCGTGGTCTGGGCAAGCTGGCCGGGAAAAACCCAGCGGGTGGAGCTAGGTCCCTACGATGGTGTCACCTACATGATGCGCACTTTTCTCGCCACATGCGAGATTGGCGAACGCATGGCGGAGAAAGGGTTTGGCAAGGACCAGCGCCCCTAGTCGTTGCAGGTCTTTGAGTCATCCGCAGACCGTCTCCGCTCGAGCTCACGGGTGGCATGTTCGGAACAGAGCAGTCTTCCCTCAATGACCGCTAAGACGGCTTTGCCGCATCCGGGTACTGAGCAGGACTGTAGTTCCGGCTCGGTCAGCCGTTCAGGATCACACATTGCCTCGAAACAAGTAGAGCGTATCGCACCCGACGTGCCACAGATCACGTCACAGGCTTACCAATTCGTGACAGGTCGGGAAGCCCGGCTCCCTCCTCATCCGGGGCGTCAACGTCGTTGACCAGGTGGAAGTAGAACCGCGGCAATTCAGCGCCATTCAGACATGTTGATCCAGAAGGCGAATGCGGACGCAATCAGGATGAAAGCTGCTGCTCCAGCCATCGTCAGCCGTCGCACTCGGGATCTTGGCGCCTCAACCGGCTTGAAGTCAGGTGTCTCCACAAGGCCGACAACCTTTCAACTGCCATCCGGGTTTCGTTGCACGCAGCCGTGACTAACAAAGGTAAGACAGAAAAGCTGAACGCGCGCGAAGTGTCGGGAGTCCGTCGTGGCCGCCGATGCGCTCGTCCGCACAGACGGTCAGCCAGAGGGGCCAATGCGCATCTTTGACCGGAGTGGTGCCCAGGAGAGGACTCGAACCTCCACGCCCTTGCGAGCGCCAGCACCTGAAGCTGGTGCGTCTACCAATTCCGCCACCTGGGCACAGGAGCAATGATTTCAGCTGGTAGGCGGCGCCATTTGGAGACGGGCCAATGGCTTGTCAATTCCCGTTCGGCGGCGAATCCGGCTCATAGTCGAGGATGTCGCCAGGCTTGCAGGCCAGTGCCTCGCAGATCGCCTCCAATGTCTGGAAGCGTATGCCCTTCACCTTGCCCGACTTGAGTAGCGAGAGGTTCGCCTCCGTAATGCCGATTTCGGCGGCAAGGTCTTTCGAGCGCTTCTTCCTGAGCGCGAGCATTACGTCGAGACGGACGACGACGCCCATCAGACGATCTCCCGCAGTTCCTCGTCGACCGTGCGGGCACGCTCGAGAAGGCGGGCGACGAGAAAGAGGATGAGCGCGATGCCGACGGTCAGCACGTCCCGCATCTGAAGCCGGAATTCCAGCCGGCTCGCGTCGTCCGGGCCTGCGAGCAGGACCGCCCCTACCGGAGCGACGATCCAGACCAGCGCCACCAGCAGCAGCCAGAAGGCAAAGGCGCGGAAGGCCTTCACCACACGAGCCGAGAAAAGGTCCCCCTCGGCAATCGCGCCAAGCATCTTCGTCAGCTGATATAAGGCCACGCTGAGCAAGAGGATGCTGATGTCGGCGATCACCATGAAGGATGGCGCGTCGCCCGCGGCCGAATGCGCCTGCACGCGCACGACGCCGAAGGTCAGGCCCAACCGGCCGACGGCATAAGCGAGGATGACACAGGCCCAGAAGATCCAGACTGCCCACCGCAGCCGTGACGCGGTCGTGCCTATATCCGAGTTCGCCATGCGACTTGACCTTCTTATTGTATTACGATAATTCATCGCTGCAGTTCGATACGAAGATAAGGGAAACAGCATGAAACGCCAGGTGAGAATCGCGTTAGCGCTTGCGGGCTTTGGGGCGGCTGCGGCGCTCTACCCGTGCCTGGCCGCGGCACAGATCGCCAAGCCGGTCGTCACCGCCGTGCCGAGCCGGCCGGCCGCAGTGCCGTTCGAGCTTTCCCGCGAGAACCGGATCATCCTGAACGGCCGGGTCAACGGCACGGACACGCCGATGATCCTCGACAGCGGCGCCGGCGTCACGACCATCGATCGCGATTTCGCGCGGCAGATCGGCCTCAAGAAGGGAATTTCGATCAGCGCGCAGGGCGTCGGCGGCGTTCAGCAGGCGGAGCTGGTGCAGGACGTCACCGTCGAAGTCGGCAATCTGAAGCTCAGCGGAGTCAGCGTTGCCGTCATCGATCTCGACGCGATCGAGAAGGCGATCGGCCGGCCGATGCCGGTCATTCTCGGCCGCGAGCTGTTCGTGAACAGCGTCGTCGGGCTCGACTTCCAGAAGCAGCTGCTGACGCTGTCGCCGGCGATCGGCTTCGCGGCCCCAGCCGACGCGACCGAGGTCAAGCTGAAGCGCCAGGGTACGCTCCACTTCCTTCCGATCTCCGTGGATGGCCAAAAGCCCGTCGAGGCGGCGCTCGACCTGGGCAATGGCGGCGCGCTGAGCCTGTCGAAGGAATATCATGAGTCCGTTCCGGCGCTGGCCAAGCTGCCCTATGCCATCTCTCTCAGCGGAGGGGTCGGCGGCTTGCACGAAACGAAACGCGTGACCATGCCGACGGTCGAGATCGGCGGGTACACGTTCAAAAACGTCCCCACGGACTTTGGCTCGGTCGCGGATGGGCCCTATGAGGGACGCGCCAACGCCGGCATCCAGCTGTTCAGGCCTTTCCAGGTGACACTCGACCTTGGGCATGACCGGCTCTGGCTGAAGCCCAGCGGCGGTGTGCCCGTTTTCAACAAGGATCGCGCCGGCATGTTTCTCATGCTGGAGGGCGATCATCTGAACGTGCTTCACGTAACGCCGGGCAGCCCGGCCGAGAAGGCCGGCCTCAAAAAGGGTGACAAGCTGGTCGAGATCGGCGGTGAGCGGGTCGGCGCAGGCTTCTACACGTCCAAGCGGGCGGGCTGGTCCCGGGAGGCGATCGGGACGAAGGTCGGGATCACCAGGTCCGACGGCCGGACCGTCACTCTCATCCTGGCCGACTATTTCTGATGCGAAAAAGATGGCGGCCTAACCCGACGGCCGCCTATTTTGACGAGGTCGTCGGGTTGTCAACGCGGCGCGCCGCCCGCTAGTGGCAGCCCAATGAGAGAACCCAAGCTCGTGACCGTGTTCGGCGGCGGTGGCTTCATCGGCCGCTATGTCTGCGAACGATTGTTCGAGTCCCAGGCGAGGGTGCGGGTCGTCACCCGCCAGCCTCGTCACGCCAACTACATCCAGCCGCTGGGCCAGGTCGGCCAGTTCGGGTTCGTCCGCGCCGAGGCTTCCGACCGGGAGAGCGTCAGGCGGGCGGTCGAGGGGGCCGGCGCGGTGATCAACCTCGCCGGCTCGTTCAAGGACATGCACGCGGTCCATGTGGAGGGAGCGCGAAACATAGCCGAGGCCGCGCGTGACTGCGGAGCCGAGGCCCTCGTCCATATCTCGGCGATCGGCGCGGACCCGGAGAGCGAGGCCGTCTACGCCCGCACGAAGGGCGAAGGGGAGCAAGCGGTCCGCAGCGCCTTCCCCAATGCTTCGATCATTCGCCCGTCGATCGTGTTCGGTCCGGAAGACAAGCTCACGCATCGGCTGGCATCGATGTCGCGCCTGCCGGCCCTGCCCGTGATCGCGCCCAAGTGCCGGTTCCAACCGGTCTATGTCGAAGACCTGGCGAAGGCGGTGGCGGCCGCCGCCGTCGACCCCGGATACGGGGGCAAGACCTACGAGATCGGCGGGCCCCAGGTGCTCACCATGCGCGAGTTGACCCTCGAAATCCTCAAGGCTGCGAACCGTGAGCCTGAGCTCGTCGAGGTGCCAGGCCCTGTGGCCGCATTCCTGTCCTGGTTCGGCTTCCTTCCGGGCGCGCCGCTGACGCGCGACCAATGGCTGATGCTCCAGCACGACAATGTCCCGGCCGAGGGAGCACCCGGTCTAGAAGCCTTCGGCATTCGCCCGACGCCCTTCGGAGCTGTCGCGGCGGAATGGCTCGGCATGTACGGCGGCAACCGCTTTGCGCGGCGCCGCGTGAACATCACTGCGATCCACTAGACCCAGACCGCCCGGTGCCGATCCTCCTCCTCGTCATCATCCTCGGCATCGTCGAGGGGGTCACCGAATATCTCCCGGTCTCTTCGACCGGCCACCTGATCCTTGCCACCGAGCTGCTTGGCTTCAAGGCGGACGAATGGGCGGTGTTCAATATCGCCATCCAGCCTGGTGCCATCCTCGCTATCGTCGTCCTCTATTGGCGAACATTCTGGGACGTGCTCGTCGGCATGTTCCACCGCTCGCCGGATGCCTGGCGCTTTGTTCGCAACCTGCTCGTGGCCTTCATCCCGGCCGTGGTGATCGGTCTGGCGATCGGCGACTATATCGAGCTTCTGCTCGGCAACGCAGTGGTCGTGGCCTGGGCGCTGATCATCGGCGGCGTCGCCATCCTGATCATCGAGAGGCTGTCGAAACCAACCGATTGCGGCGGGGTGTCCAACGTCAGCCTCCGCCACTCGATCGGTATTGGTCTGGTTCAGTGCCTGGCGATGATTCCGGGCGTCAGCCGATCGGGCGCAACGATCCTTGGCGCGATGGGCTTCGGCGTGGACCGAAAAACCGCCGCCGAGTTCAGCTTCTTCCTTGCGGTTCCCACGCTGACCGGCGCAACCGCCTTGCAGCTGTTCAAGCATTGGGACCAGATTCCGGCCGGTCAATTCGCCTGGATCGGCTTGGGCAGCCTGATCTCATTCATCGTCGCGATCGTAGTCGTGAAAGCGTTCATTGCCATCATTACCAAATACGGATTCGGGCCTTTCGCCTGGTACCGGATCATCGTCGGAGCAGCCGCGCTCGTCTGGCTCGGAGCGCGCTGATTCACCTGCCGTTCATCGACTGCTAAGCTGTCGAGGCGTTAGAAATCAGCAGCTTGATCCTATTGGGACCAGAATCATGCGCTTCGCACTCATCGCATTGCCGCTTACGCTTTTGGCTTCACCGGCGCTTGCCCAGCGAGCACCTCCGCCGGCGGCGCCGGATACGATCCAGCTGCCGCCGGAGCTGATGGATCCGAAATGGGCGGACCGGCTCACGGACGGGATGATCGCCATGTCGAAGGTCTTCCTCGAACTTCCCGTCGGCGAGGTCGAGGCGGCGATCGAGGGGCGTCAGCCGACAGCTGCGGACAAGCGCCGGACGGTGCGCAGCGAGACGAAGATGTCTGAGCGCGAGCTCCGTCAGCAGATCGACGCAAGCCGGCCCGCCATGCATGCGGGGATGAAGGCGCTTACGGCGGCTCTGCCGGCGATCATGAAAGGCATGTCCGAAGCTCAGCGGGAGATGGAGCGGGCCACCGCCAACATGCCTCGTCCCGATTATCCCAAGCGCTGACGCCCGAGCGCCTAGACGCAAGCGTCGCCCGCGCTAAAGCTGCCCTTCGCATATGTGGCAGCTCTTCCAATTCCCGCTCTGTCCTTTCTCTCGCAAGGTGAGGCTCGTCCTCGCCGAAAAAGGCATTGCGGCCGAACTGGTGCGCGAGAACCCCTGGGAACGCCGCGACGAGTTCGTCGACCTCAACCCGGCCGGGGAAACGCCCGTCATGGTTGAAGCCGACCAGGGCATCACCCTCATCGGGTCGCAGCCCATCGTCGAATATTTCGACGAGACGGTCGACCGGATGCCGATGATCCACGGCAATGCGGCGCTCCGAGCGGAAATCCGTCGCCTCACCGAATGGTTCGACGAGAAGCTCTACCGAGAGGTCGTGGAGCCGCTGATGAACGAGCGGATGCGCAAGCGGCTGGTGAGCAAGGAAAGCCCCGACACGCGGATCCTTCGCGACGCGATGCGGGTCGCGAACAACCATCTCGACTATGTAGATTATCTGCTCGACCATCGTCGGTGGCTCGCCGGTCCGGGGCTCAGCCTGGCGGACTTCGCGGCGGCCGCCCACTTGAGCGTCGTCGACTATCTCGGCGCGCTGGACTGGCGGGGGCACAAGCAGACCAAGGACTGGTACGCCGTCATGAAGTCGCGGCCGTCGTTCCGGCCGCTGCTCGGCGAGCGGATGGAAGTGATCGTTCCCCCCGCCCACTACGACAAGGTCGACTTCTAGCTGAGGCACCGAGTGCAGGTGAGCAATTGCGCAGCAATCGGGAGCCATCACGAAGAGCTGCCGAATGCCGGCCGGCGGGTCGGCGAAGCCGAGCCCGTTCGACGTCACGGGATTTACTCCCGTGACGGCCTCGTGGCGACTGAATCGACATCCGCTCCTGACGCGCTAGGTTGCCGCGCTCAATCGGGGGAAGTTCGATGGCTCGCTCTCTTCGCTTCGCTTTCGGTGTCGTTCTCGCAGCTCTTTCCAGCCAGTCCTTCGCTCAGCAGGGACCGGACCACGCCCGGGCCCGACAGATCTACGAGAAGATCATCACCTTCCGGACATCCCAGGGCCAGGGCCAGGTGCCGCCCATGGTCAGCTACCTCGAAACCGTGCTCCGGGACGGAGGCGTTGCGGGCGAGAACATCGCCAAGCTGCCGAACGGGGATACGGTCGGCATGCTCGTTCGCGTCCCGGGCTCCGACGGGAATGCGAAACCGATCCTCTTCTCCGCCCACATGGACGTTGTCGATGCACGGCCGGAGGACTGGAAGCGCGATCCGTACAAGCTGATCGAAGAAGGCGGCTATTTCTACGGACGCGGCACGATCGACAACAAAGCCGGTGTCACTGCCCTGATGTCTACCATCCTGCGGCTGCAAAAGGCCAAGCCGCGCCGGACCTTGATCTTCGCCTTCGTCGGCGACGAGGAAACTGGACTCGACGAGCCCAACGGCACGACCCGGCAGATCGCCGCACACCCTTGGGTGAAAGGCGCCGAATATGCGATCAACACGGATGCGGGCGGCGGGCTGCTGGCGCCCGATGGAAGACCGATCATCTATTTGGTGCAGGGCGCGGAGAAGACCTACGCCACGTTCGAGCTGACCGCAACCAATCAGGGCGGGCACAGCTCGCGCCCACGTTCCGACAACGCAATCTACGAACTTGCAAAGGCGGTCACGCGTATCGGCGACTACCGTTTCCCGGTGAGGTCAAACGATCTCACCCGAGCTTATCTCGGCGCGGTGGGCAAGGTGACACCGGGGCCTGCCGGTCAGGCGCTTCGCGCGTTCGCTGCCAACCCGCAGGACGCGGCTGCCGCCGATGCGATTGCCGGAAATCCGGAGTTCGTCGGCACGACGCGCACCACCTGCGTAACGACAATGCTCAACGCGGGGCACGCCGAGAACGCCTTGCCTCAGAAAGCGACGGCAACCGTAAACTGCCGCATCTTCCCGGGCGTCAGCGTCGACGATGTGCAGAAGCAGCTCGTCACGGTGGCCGCGGACCCGAAGATCGCGATCAAGGTCCTCGGCGCTCCTATCGTCAGCCCGGTGTCGGAGCTTCGGCCGGACATCGAGCGTGCGATCGCCCAGTCGATTCAAAAGAGACAGCCGGGCATTCCGCTCTCACCCTATCTCGAGTCCGGTGGGACCGACGGCATGGTTTACCGGACCGCCGGCATCCCCACCTGGGCCTCGTCGGGCATCTTCATCAAGCCGAACGAAATGTTCGCCCACGGCCTGGATGAGCGCGTTCCGGTAAAGAGCTTCTACGACGGGATCGAGCATATTTACGATCTCGCCGTCGCACTCGGCAACAGTTAGCGCGTCGCGGCGACCAGGTAGTTGAGACTGACGTCCTCGCTGAGGTGAAGGCCGCGCGTGGGGCTGAAAGCCAGTCCTTCGACGTCCAGACAATTCAGGCCAGCGTTGGCCAGCAGCTGCTTCATTCGCTCCGGCGCGATGAACTTGTCGAAGTCGTGCGTGCCCTTGGGGATTGCGCCCATACCCTCCGCAAGCGTGATCGTGATCAGCCGCGACCAGGCGGTGGCGCTGGGTGTCGACAGGATCAGCAGACCGTTCGGGGCTAGCCTCTGCGCAAGCGAGTTCAGGAACTGCTGCGGGTCGGCGGTGTGCTCAATCACCTCCATGGCGGTGACGAGGTCGAACGTGCCTTCGACCGTCTCAACGGCAGCAACACGATAGTCGATCGACAACCCCTGCCCCGCTGCGTGATCGCGAGCAGCCGCGATCAGCTCGCCCGCGGGATCGATCGCGGTAACGGTCGCGCCCAGGCGGGCCAGCGGCTCCGCGAGCAGGCCCGCACCACAGCCCACGTCGAGCGCGCTCTTCCCTTCGAGAGGACGCCGGCTGTGCTCATCTAGCGACCAATGCTGGTCGATCCAGTCGCGGACGTAGGCGAGCCGAACTGGATTGAGCTTGTGCAGCATGGCGGAAGCGCCGCGAGGATCCCACCAGTCCGCCGCCAGCTTCCCGAACTGTTGCACCTCTGCCGGAACGACGCTTGTCTCGACCATACGCCACCCCTAACAGGACGCGCCCGTTCACCCAAGGAGCCGCATGCCCCGCATCGTCATGAAATTCGGCGGCACGTCGATGGCGGGCATCGAGCGCATCCGTAACGTGGCCGAGCGCGTCCGGCGAGAAGGCGATGCGGGCAACGAGGTGCTTGTGGTCGTCTCAGCCATGGCGGGCGAGACCGACCGGCTGGTACAGCTGTGCCGCGAGGCATCGGCGCTTAGCGATCCAAAGGAATATGACGTGGTCGTCGCCAGCGGCGAGCAGGTTACCTCGGGACTGCTGGCGATGACCCTGCAGAACATGGGCGTGAAGGCGCGCAGCTTCATGGGCTGGCAATTGGTCCGCGCATCGGGCGTTCACGGCAATGCCCGCGTCGAAGCGATCGAATCCGCGACCCTCGACGACGCGCTGAAGGGCGGCACGGTCGCCGTAATTCCGGGCTTCCAGGGGGTCAGCGAGGACGGCCGCGTGGCGACGCTCGGCCGCGGAGGCTCCGACACGTCCGCCGTCGCAATTGCAGCCGGCGTGAAGGCCGACCGATGCGACATCTACACCGACGTGGACGGCGTCTACACGACCGACCCACGCATCGTGCCAAGGGCGCGCAAGCTCAACCAGGTGACCTTCGACGAAATGCTCGAGCTTGCGGGCGTCGGCGCGAAGGTGCTGCAGGTTCGCTCGGTAGGCGTCGCAATGCGCGAAAACCTGCCCTTGCGCGTTCTGTCGGCTTTCGAGGACAAGCCCGGCACGGATATCGTCGCCGAACTTTCAGGAGCGGAGATGGAAAGAAACCTGATCGCGGGCATTGCCGCGGACCGCAACGAAGCGCGGATCACGCTGACCGGCATTGCCGACAAGCCCGGCACCGTCGCGCGCGTGATCAGCCCGATCGCCGACGCCGGAATCCAGGTGGACATGATCGTTCATGCCGCGACACCGAACACTGGCTCGTCCGACCTGACCTTCACCGTACCTCGCGCCAGCCTTGCCCAGGCCATTTCCGTGATCGAGCAGCGCAAGGACGAAATCGGCTATTCCGAGCTAGTCCAAGACCCTGCCGTCGCAAAGGTGAGCATCGTCGGCGTCGGAATTCGCTCCAATCCTACCCTCGCCGCGAAGATGTTCGAGACCTTGGCCGAGCGGCGGATCAACCTGCTCGCCGTCTCCACCTCCGAGATCAAGGTGAGCGCGCTGATCGCCGAGGACGAGTTGGAGCTCGCGGTTCGCGTTCTTCACACGGCCTTCGGCCTCGACGATCAGAGTGAAGCAGCATGAGCGGCGAGGGACTGATCGCCGAGCCGCGGGCCGTTCACCAATCGGTCGGCCATGCTCGCCTGAAGGAGCTAATGCACCGGGGGACGGAATTCCTCGGCTGCGACGTCGCGATCATGGGCGGCGCGATGAGCTGGGTCAGCGAGCGCAACCTCGTGTCCGCAATCTCCAACGCGGGCGGCTTCGGCGTGATTGCATGCGGCGCGATGAACCCTGAGCTGCTGGACACCGAGATTGCCGCGACCAAGGCGCGCACCAGCCGCCCGTTCGGCGTGAACCTCATCACCATGCACCCGCAGCTGTTCGAACTTATCGACACCTGCGTGAAGCATGACGTCGGGCATATCGTGCTTGCGGGCGGCCTCCCGCCCGGCAAGGCGATCGAGAAAATCAAGTCACATGGCGCGAAGCTGATGGCGTTTGCCCCCGCGCTCAGCCTTGCGAAGAAGCTGATGCGCTCGAATGTCGATGCACTGGTGATCGAAGGCATGGAAGCCGGCGGCCACATCGGGCCCGTCGCAACCTCGGTGCTGGCACAGGAAATTCTGCCGCACATCTGCCACGACATGCCCGTGTTCATCGCGGGTGGGATCGGCCGTGGTGAGGCGGTAGCCGCCTATCTCGAAATGGGTGCCGTCGGCGTTCAGCTCGGCACGCGCTTCGTCTGCGCGGACGAAAGCATCGCGCACGTCAACTTCAAAAAGGCGTTTATCCGCGCATCCGCGCGCGATGCCATCCCGTCGGTGCAGATCGACCCACGCCTGCCGGTCATCCCCGTGCGCGCATTGAAGAACCGCGAGATGGAAAACTTCGCGGCAAAGCAGCGCGAGGTCGCGCAACAGCTGGACGATGGCGCGATCGAAATGGCCGAGGCGCAGCTCCAGATCGAGCATTACTGGGCGGGCGCTCTCCGCCGCGCGGTGATCGACGGCGACGTCGAGACTGGATCTGTAATGGCCGGCCAATCGGTCGGCATGGTCACGCGCGAGGAGCCCGTGGCGGACATCATCCGCGAACTCGTTGACGAGGCGGTCGCCGCACTGGAGAGTCGCGGCTGAAGACTGGGCGCGCGCAAGAACGTTATGGAAACTTGACATCGCTCATCGTAAGATGGGCGCGGGATCTGCCGGCTGCCTGCGTCGTCTAGCAACTTCGGGCTCGGCAGATCCCACGCCCAAAAAGCCGCGCGCTCTTAACCGAGCGGCTTCCTCACCGAAGGAAGGGCTTTCGCCCCAGACGTAGAGTAGCCTCTGGCGCCACCCGACCAAGCTACCGAAAGTTAGCAGCGACGGCTTGTGCCGTTCCGGCGCTTCTCCGGCAGGGCCACTGTGCGGCGGATGAATGGTGCGATATCAATGGGTCGTGATACGGGGGCTCCGACTACCATCCGGACGCGTGATCGCGATCGGGCGCTACATGCTGGCGGCTCTTATCCTGCTCGCGATGATCGTCGACGTAAGCCCGGTCCTGGATCCTTCATCGGCGGCTTTCGCGATCGTTGGAGCCTATCTCGTCTTCGCGCTAGCCATGGTGGCGGTCACATGGAACGACTGGTGGCTGGACGCGCGACTGGCGGGGCCGGCGCACGCCATCGACATCATCACCTATACGTTTCTCACCTTCCTGATGGTTGCTGACGACAGCCCCTATTTCACATTCTTCATCTTCATCCTGCTCGCTGCCGCGATCCGCTGGGGCTGGCGGGCGACCACCCTCACGGCCATTTTGCTCATCTCGCTCTATCTCATGGCGGGCATGCTGGTGGCGGGCCACGCGCAGGGGCCCGAGCTTCACCCGTTCATCGACCGGTCCGCCCACCTCGCGATCCTGTCCGCGGTCGTGGTCTGGTTCGGCATCAACGAATGGCATTCGGGATTACTGGACCGAACGAGAGAATCTTTCGCCGATCCATCGCCCGATGAGTCGCCCCTTGAAACGGGCTTGCGGGCAGCGATGATAAGGCTGAACGCAGGATCCGGCGTACTCCTCTGGCGCCAGCAGGGGCGTGCGGAAAGCACCGTCATTTCCGAACGCGGCGGATCGCTCGCGGTGTCGCAGATCAAGGACGGCACCCTTCGGGACCCGGCGGCCGGCGCGGTCATCTACGACTTCAAGAGAGATCGGGCCTTGACCGAGGACGAGGGTGGAAACCTGAAGCCCACTTCCGCCAGGGACTTCCTCCGTTCGGATACGGCCCACAGGTTGCAGCTGACCAAGGGCCTCGCGGTGCCGGTTCGCACCACCGCAGGCGAAGGCGAACTGTTCCTCGAGGAGCTGGAGAACCTATCCACCGACCATATCGCTCTGGGGACCGAAGTCGCCGCCGAGGTATCCGGGCACATGGAACGCCACACCCTCATGATCGCAGTCGAGGAAAGCGCAGAGGCGAGGTCCCGGCTGGCTCTGGCCCGTGACCTGCACGACAGCGTAGTGCAGTTCCTCGCGGGTGCGGCGTTCCGGCTCGAAGCGCTCAAGCGCGACCTTCCGTCCGGACGCAATTTGGAACCCGAGCTCAATCACCTCAAGCAGCTGATGCTGCAGGAACAGGGCGAGCTCCGGTCCTTCATCGCCGCCTTGCGAAGCGCTCCCCAGATCGGCTTGGGCGAGCTCGCAAAGGACCTGCGTTCGCTCAGCGAGCGCCTATCGGAACAGTGGGACGTCCTCTGCGAATTTTCCGCGCAGACGACCGATATGATGGTCCCCAGCCGGCTCCACCTCGATGCGCAACATCTGATCCGGGAAGCGGTCGCGAACGCTGTGCGCCATGCGGGCGCGAAGAGCGTCACGATCAGGCTCCACTCCGACGCGAAGCAGCTCAAGCTCGACTTCATCAACGATGGCGCGCGGTATCCGGAGTCGCCCCTGACAGGCGAAATGCCTCGCTCCATGAGCGAGCGCGTGAAGCTCGCGGGGGGCGCCCTCGAGCTTACGCGCGGCATGGGCGTAACAAGAATCTCGGTCTCACTGCCGATTAGCGGAAGGGTTCATTGATGAGGATCCTGCTTGCCGACGACCATCCCATGATCAGCACCGCCATCGAGGCGCTGCTGCGCAACAGCCCGTTCGAGATTGTCGGAATGGCCTCGACCGGAGAACAGGCGGTTCAGAAGGTCGAGGAACTCAAGCCCGACATCCTGCTCCTTGACCTGCAGATGCCGGGCGGCACGGGCATGGATGTTCTGCGCCGGCTGCGCTCGAACGGCGGCAAGACCAAGATCGTCCTGCTCACGGCCGCTATCGACGACGGCTCGCTGCTCGAGGCGAAGTCGCTCAAGGTTCAGGGCATGGTGCTCAAGAATTCGGATCCGGCCTATCTGCTCGAGTGCCTGGAGCGCGTCAGCCGTGGGGGCCGCTGGATCGACCCGGAATTGGCCGACCGAACCAAGGAGCTCACCGAGACGCTTGGGGAGCGCGAAGCCCCTTCGCTCTCCCCGCGCGAACGCGAGCTTATCAGCCTCGTTCGCAAGGGTATGCGCAACCGCGAAATCGCGGAGCAGCTCGGCGTTACCGAAGGCACGATCAAGGTCTATCTTCACTCCGTCTTCGAGAAGCTGGGCGTCAGCAGCCGCACGGAGCTCGCAATCCGGGCGGACGAGTTCCTCGCCGGAAGTTTCCTCAGGAACTGACCTGAAAATCGTCCTGCGTGACAGGGCGCGGCTCCATCTGTTAGCGCTTGTCCATGCCGCTGAGCGCCGCCGCATCCGCACGCGAGATCCTGACCGGGCTCCACGAAATCATGGCGGGCCGCGGCAGCGCCCAGTCCAAGCTCGACAAGGTCGTGGACCTGATCGCGGAGACGATGGAGAGCGAGGTCTGCTCCATCTATCTGCTGCGCGACAACAAACTCGAGCTGTTCGCGACGCACGGCCTTCGCAAGGAAGCGGTCCACGTCACGCGCCTGGGAATGGGCGAGGGCCTGGTCGGCACGATCGCTGCCGAAGGCCGGATCCTAAACCTTGCCGAAGCGGCGGAACATCCCGCTTTTGCCTACAGGCCGGAAACGGGCGAGGAGCGCTATCACAGCTTCGCCGGGGTTCCGATCGTCCGGTTGGAAAGTCCGATCGGCGTTCTCGCCGTTCAACATGCCGAACCCCGCGGCTACGAGGACGTCGAGATCGAAGCCCTTCAAACTGTCGCAATGGTCCTTTCCGAAATGATCGCCGCCGCGCGGCTCGTCGACGGCGCGCGCCGCGGGCGGCTTCGCAGCGCTGGCCCTCTCCGTCTGGGCGGTCTCAAGCTCGTCGCCGGAATGGCCCGCGGCGAAGCCGTCTTCCACCAGCCGCGCGTGGTGGTGGAGCACACGGTCGCCGAAGACGTCGAAGCAGAGCGCGATCGCGTCTACTCGGCTTTCCGCAAGATGCGCGAGCAGATCGACGCAATGACCAAGGAGGCGGAGTTCGGCACCGCCGGCGAGCACCAGGAGATTCTCGAGACCTACAAGATGTTCGCCTACGACGAAGGTTGGTCACGGCGCATCAACGAGGCGATCGACAGCGGCCTGACCGCCGAGGCGGCCATCGAACGTGTCCAGCAACGCACGCGCGCCCGGATGCAGGATATCGACGATCCGCTTCTCAAGGATCGGATGCATGACCTGGAGGACCTGTCCAACCGGCTGCTGCGTATCGTGTCAGGACGCTTCGGGACGGCGGCCCAGACCGGACTGGCGCGCGATACGGTCCTCATTGCCCGCAACCTCGGCCCGGCCGAACTGCTCGAATATGACCGGCGCCGCCTGAAGGCCGTGGTGCTCGAGGAGGGCTCGCTCACCGCCCACATGACCATCGTCGCCCGGGCCATGGGCGTGCCGGTCGTCGGGCGGATCTCGGACATCCGGCACAGTGTCGAGGAAGGCGAGCAGATCCTCGTCGATGGCGACAACGGCAGCGTCATCGTTCGGCCAAATCGCGCATTGCTCTCCGGCTTCGAGCATCGGCTTCAAACGCGGCAGAAGCGGCGGGCCGGCTTCGAGGCGGTTCGCAACCTGCCGGCCGTCACGCTGGACGGTGTTCCTGTCAGCGTGATGGTCAACGCCGGACTTGCCGAGGACGCGGCGAACCTGGAGGCGACGGGCGCGGATGGGATCGGCCTGTTCCGGACAGAGTTCCAGTTCCTCGTGTCGGCCACTCTACCGGGCCGCGAGCGGCAGCAGCGGCTCTATTCGAAGGTCCTCGCCGCGGCCGGCGACAAGCCGGTCGTGTTCCGCACGGTCGACATCGGCGGCGACAAGGCCCTGCCCTATCTTACCGACATTCGCGACGAGGCAGAGAATCCGTCGATGGGCTGGCGAGCGTTGCGCCTGTCACTGGAGCGCTCGACCCTGATGAAGGCCCAGGCCCGGGCGCTCGTCGAAGCGTCGGGCGGAAAAGTCCTTCGGGTGATGTTCCCGATGATTTCGGAGCCGTGGGAGTTCGACGAGGCCCGCGCGCTTTTTGAGGAACAGATCGATTGGGCCCGCAAGAGTCATCGCAAGCTGCCGAGCCGCGTCGAGTTCGGCGCAATGCTGGAGGTGCCGGCGCTTGCGGAAGTGCTCGACCTCCTCCTGCCGAAGATCGACTTTCTGTCGATCGGGACGAACGACCTGACCCAGTTCCTCTTCGCAGCGGACCGGGCCGACCCCCGGCTGGCGGAACGCTACGACTGGCTCAGTCCCGCCATCCTCCGCTTCCTCAGACGGGTAAGCAGCCAGGCGCGCGAGGCAGGCATCCCGGTCAGGGTCTGCGGTGAGATGGGAGGCCGGCCGCTAGAGGCCATGGCCCTCATCGGCCTCGGCATCGAGCAATTCTCGATCACTCCCGCCGCCATACTGCCCATCAAGGCGATGGTCCTCTCGCTCGATGCAGGCCGCATCCGGAGCAGGGTCGAGCAGTTGCTCGAAAAGCCCCCAGCGAACATGCGCAAGACGCTTTCCGACTGGGCGCGGCGGCACAAGGTTGCAATCGGCTGAGGGGGCGCCGGGGCGGTTGACAGGGCCCGCAACGGCTTCGACAAGCAGTTAGAATTTCGGGTTGGAGCGGATGGCCGAGAACGACGACGACGACATCATCCAGACTTCACCGGTCGGCGAGCGACTGAAGGCTGCGCGCGAGCAGAAGAAGTTGTCCCTCGAGGATGTTGCGGACCAGACGCGCATTCCCCTGCGTCACCTTCAGAACCTCGAGGCGGGCGACTGGTCGAACCTCCCCGCCCCGACCTACACGATCGGTTTCGCTAAGAGTTATGCGAGCGCGGTCGGCCTCGACCGCACAGAGATCGGAGATGACCTCCGCGCCGAGATGGGCGGCCAACGCTTCGAGTCCGGCGGAACTTCCGAGGTTTTCGAGCCCGCTGATCCTGCACGTACCATGCCACGCTGGCTGGTGCTGTCGACGATCGGTGCGATCGTTCTGCTGCTGGTCATCATGACCTGGCTCAACAACCGTTCGCTGGAGCCCGATGCTGCAGAGGCGCCTGAGCCAGAGGTCGCCGCAACGGCACCCGCACAGGGTGCGCCGGCAGCATCCCAGCCTGCTCCGCAGGCGGGGCAGCCGGCGAGCAGTCCGGTGGTCCTGACGGCGACCGAGCCGGCGTGGATTCAGGTTACCGATGGCGGGCGGACGTTGTTCTCGGGTGAGCTGGCCGCAGGGCAAAGCTTCACGGTTCCGCAGGATGCAGCCGCTCCCTTGCTCAAGGCGGGCAAGCCGGAGGCCCTGCGCGTAACGGTTGGATCGGCGACGGCGCCGCCGGTCGGCACGCCGGGCCGCGTCGCCTCCGACGTAAGCCTCGCTCCCGCGGACCTGATGCGTGGCGGAACGACCGCTTCGCCCCCCGCCCCCAGCGCGCCGCCTGGCATTCAGAACACAGCCGGCTGAAATTTCACTCGGCGCTTGGCTTAGACGCCTGTTCCGAATAGGTTTTCCCGCGGGGAGGGAAAGATGAAGACCGTTACAGCCGCAACGGCCCTGCTGGCCGCGACGTCCGCACTCGCGCAGGCTCAGCCGCAATTTTCGCAGATGCAGGTTCAGCCAGCCGCGACCCAGGCATCGGTGATCAACCTCGACAATCGCATCGTCGCGCTCGAGCGCCAGCTCGCTGACCTGTTGCGGGCCGAGGAAGAGAATGCGCGCAAGATTGGCCAGCTGGAGTCCACGCTGCAGCAGGAGCGCGAAGCGAGCGCATCGCGGATCGCAGCGCTCGAGGCGCGACTAGCGTCGGGATTCACGGCTCCGATAGAGGCGGCCGCCGAGCAGCCGGTCGAAAAGCCCAAGGCGGCAGTAGCCAGCACCTCCTCCAAGCCCAAGGCAATCACGGCCGTGGCATCCGCGGACGGTGAGACGGACCCTGCGGAAGAGGCCTATGATGCCGGGTATCAGCTATGGAAGGCCGGCAAGTATGAAGCGGCGATCGGCGCCCTTCGCGCCTTCAGTTCCGCCTATCCGAATCACCGCCGGACGAGCTGGGCGAATAACCTCGCCGGGCGCGCGATGCTGGACAAGGGCGAGCCTCGCGCAGCGGCCGAAGCGCTGCTGGCGAACTATCGCGCAAATCCGAAGGGCGAGCGCGCGGCGGACAGCCTCTACTACCTGGGCCAGTCGCTGATGAAACTCGATCAGTCGAGCCAGGCCTGCAAGGCCTATGCGGAACTCGAAGCGGTTTACGGATCGACCATGCGGGCCGACCTGAAAAAACTGCTTTCCGAGGCAAAGTCGGAAGCCAAGTGCCGCGCATGAGCGTAGGGGATCGCATATGGTCCCCGACAACGCGCTCGTCGAACGCTTCCGAGCCGATCTCGACGCGCTGATCGAACCAGGGGAGCGCATCGGCATCGCCGTTTCCGGCGGACCGGATAGCCTGGCACTCCTCATGCTCGCCGCTGCCGCCCGACCGGACGACATCGAAGTGGCGACAGTGGATCATGGTCTTCGCGTCGGAAGTCGCGAGGAGGCGGAAATGGTCGCGGGCATCTGCGAACGCCTTGGCGTGCCGCATGCCATCCTCGCCATCGAATGGGACCTTCCTCCATCCAGTGCGATCCAGGAGCAGGCGCGGGCAGTCCGTTACGGTGCGCTCTCGCAATGGGCTCGGGAGGCTCAGCTCGGCGCGCTCGTCACGGCGCATCATCTCGACGACCAGGCCGAGACGTTGGTGATGCGCCTCAACCGCGGTTCGGGTGTCCGGGGGCTTGCGGGAATGCGGCGGAGGAGCGGCGTGCCGGGCGACAAGGACCTTCCGTTGCTGCGCCCGCTTCTCGGCTGGCGGCGGAGTGAGCTGGAGCGCATTTGCACGGACGGTCGGGTCTCGCCGACGACGGACCCAAGCAATGCCGACGAACGGCACGAGCGCGTCCGGGTTCGTCAGGCGCTACGGGATGGAGATTGGCTCGACCCTGAGGCGCTGGCCAAGAGCGCTGCGAACCTCGCGGCCGCGGACGAAGCGCTCGAATGGGCAACGGAAAGGGAGTGGTCGGAGGCGGTGGAAGTCACCGACGGCCGGATCGTCTACCGCGCCTCGACCGCGCCGATCGAGATCATCCGCAGAGTAGTTGCCCGCGCGATTGCGGAGCTTGGAACCGAAGGCGCATCCGACGAGCTTCGCGGACGCGAGCTCGACCGGCTCATCGCCGACCTGCAGCAATGCAACACGACAACGCTGCGAGGTGTGCTGTGCACCGGAGGCCTGGACTGGACATTCACGACAGCTCCGCCGCGTTCGAGCTGAGCTGGATCGTTGGGCGTGGCCTCTGCCGCCCGTCCATTGTAGGAATCGCAGGAACGATGGGTGGGCTCGGCTACCTTTCTGTCCTGTCCGGCCTTGTTGCCGGAATCGCGTGGGCGCGAATTGTCGCGAGCATCATCTCGATCGCTCGCGAGATCCGCGCGACTGGCCAGCACCATCGCGCGCATATTCACGCCGCCCAGCTAACTCTGCTGCTCGTCGTGCTCGTTCTGATCGACGCGACGGCCAATTGGGTCTTCGTCTCCAGCGCCGGCTGGCACAGGGGCGGGCTCTGGCCGGTAGTGGCGCTACCGCTGCTGGGCGGCCTCTACTTCTATGCGGCGACGCTCACGCTTCCTACGGGGATCGAGAAGTGCACGCAGCTCAACGGCTGGTTCTGGATCACCCGGCGACCGGTTCTGATAGCGGTTCTGTTTGCGGACCTGCTCTGGTTCAGCCTCTCCGAACTGGCGAGACGGCCCGACCAGATATTGCTGGCGATTGCCGGTGCGGCACTCAACATCGCGGCCATGATCCTGGCTGGGACGTCGACCAAGCGCCACCATGCAGCCGCCGCCTTGATCGTGCTGATCGCGGAGCGAGCGGCGCTCGCCGCTGTGTCCTTGTTGGCCTGAAACACTGTCCAGAAGCGGGGCCGGGTGAAATCCTGTTTTTGCTCGAACGCTTAGCAAAGGTTAATAGAACATATACGGTGGTGCTGATTCGGGCGGCACGACGAGGGGGCAAGGGCCTCCGCTCGCCTGCAATCCGGTCACGCAATGGGGGAAGTTGGTTGCCCGAAGTGGATGTCTTTCTCTCGTACAGCAGGTCGGACCGCGGCGCGGCGCGCCGCTTCGCGGACGGCCTGGCTGGCGAGGGACTGACCGTCTGGTGGGACGCGGCCCTTCGCGCCGGCGAGACCTTCGACGAAGTCATTGAGAATGCGCTGAAAGCCGCCAAGAGCGTCATAGTCCTTTGGTCGCCGCACTCGGTCACGTCGCGCTGGGTCCGGGCGGAAGCCACGCTCGCCGATCGCCGCAACAAGCTCGTCCCGGTGATCATCGAACAGTGCGACCGTCCGATCATTTTCGAGCTGACGCACACAACTGATCTCTCCGGATGGGACGGAACCGTCAGCGATCCTGCATGGCGCAGCATGATCAAGGACGTGCAGCAGCTCGTCGATCACGCTTCCGCGGCCGCCGCTCCGAAGCCACCCGCCGCAGAGAGGGCCGCGCCGTCAGGAAACGGACGTCAGTTCGAGCGGCATGACCGCGCAGCCAGCGGTCGGAACCCGCCGCGCAAGCTCGACAATCTCATCTTTACGCGGGTCGGAAGCGGCGCCGCCAGAAACGGGGCGAACGGGCACGACAGCGACTTGGACACCGACGACAGCACCCGCTTCTACACAAGTTCCAGCGGGTACGGCCTGGACCAGTTCCATTGCCTGGAGCTCACAATCGGGGAGCGCATCGAGAAGCGCTTCGTGGTCAGCCCAACTGGCCTCAGGATCGGGCGGGCCGCGCCTGCGGACGTCGTCCTGGCGGATTCGCGCGTGTCCCGTACGCACTGCATTGTCGAGCTGAAGGACGATGAGCTTCGCGTTTCCGACCTCAGTTCCACGAATGGGACGTTCGTCGACGGGGAGCGCATCGCTGGCTCAGGCGCCCTCCCGGTCGGCTCGGTGCTGAAGGTCGGCAACGTATCCTTCAAGCACCAGCTGCGGACGAGCGCCGACGTCTAGCAACCGCGCACCTTTGCCTCGAGCATCCCGCGCATGAACCGGCCCGAATCGCTCGCGCCGAATTCCTCCGAACCCGCCGAGGTCTGCTTCGCTTCGTTCAAGGAGCTTGTGGGACGGCATCCGCCCCGTCCGCGCCTCGCATTCAACATCGGGATTACCGGGCATCGCGCAGCCCTCCTTCCCGAGGACGGCTGGCGAGCGTTGCGCCCGGCTGTGGACGAAGTCTTCGGCCGGCTCCAGGAAGCCGTCCACCGACTGCATTTGGATCCTGAGAGCCTGTTCGACACGGCGAGCCCGATCATCCGGCTCCATACACCGCTCGCCACTGGGGCCGACCAGCTCGCCGCGGAAAGCGCGCGCTCCCACGGCTTCCGTGTCCGGGCGCTTTTGCCCTTTGCACCTGACGTATATCGCAGTGATTTCGTAGAAGGGCGCGAGCGCGAAGAATTCGACCGCCAACTCGGCGCAGCCGCGGAGTTCTTCGCGCTTCCGTGCGAACGGTCGGACGGTGACGGAGCCTATGTCCAGGTTGGCAAGGCGGTCATCGCCGCCTCCGATGTCATGGTCGCAATCTGGGATGGGCGCGCGGGCAACGGACCGGGCGGCACCGCTCACGTCGTCGAGCTTGCGCTCGACGCTGGTGTTCCCGTCATCCACATCCAGATCGATCTTGAGAGCGGAAGGGTGACCGACGCCCGGCTGCTCGATGGCCTCGACGTCATCGACCTGACCTCCGAACCGCTCGACGAGGCGGATTCCTACTCGACCCTCGTGCGTAAGACGCTCGCACCCCACTCCGAGTTCGAGCGGAAACAGATTGTGCAGTTCTACGGTGAGCGCGAGAAGCTGAACAACTGGCGGCTGGAATTTTCCTTCCTGCTGGCCCTGCTCGGAGTGAAACCGCTT
>Ga0307409_100000133_pt1 | contig 27866 bp, 31 predicted proteins | sample 322Ometagenome_2_FD_203888 | JGI IMG/M metagenome (GOLD analysis project Ga0307409, IMG submission 203888) | Maize rhizosphere microbial communities from greenhouse at UC Davis, California, United States - 322HYB-O-2 | ecosystem: Host-associated > Plants > Roots > Rhizosphere > Soil | place... | reverse complement strand
GGTGGAGTGGCCGAGAGGCGAGGCAACGGACTGCAAATCCGTGTACACGGGTTCAAATCCCGTCTCCACCTCGGGCGATTGGCGCAGTGGGAGCGCGCTTCCCTGACACGGAAGAGGTCACTGGTTCAAATCCAGTATCGCCCACTAGCACAGATATGGCCCTGACTAGCGAAAACGCAGCAGTCAGGGCTTTTTCATTTGGCGCATTGCCAGATCTGTGCCAGATAGCCGGGCCGTGGCTGGACCCACACATAAGCGGTCCCGGCCAGCGATGAGAGCGCAAACCGGGACCTCGATGCCCCAGGAGGCACCGTGTCCCAATCATCCCAGCACCCCACGACCGTGCTCGCTCACGGCCAAGTCCACCTGAGCGACACCCTCAAAGTCGAACTCGTCCAACCCGACGGCGAACCGGCCAGAATCGTCGTCACCTGGCCAAACCACGTCACCGTCTGCAGGACAGCCAAATACGCCGAAGCCGCCGCGAACGCTATGCGGATTTTGGCTAACGGCGTCACCGAATTGTCCCGGATCAAGGCGGGTAAGCGGCGATAACCCGCACAATGAGCAGAGCCCCGGAGAGAATTCTCCGGGGCTCTGTCATTCCCGATCGAGCAGGCGCATTAGCCGCACCTTCCGGTCACCGTTCGCCCTTGCGTGACCTCATCCCTCGCTCGAACCCGACACGCGTCCAGCGCTCCAGCTCGTCATAGTCCAGCGGGAATCCCTGACCGCCGCCCGCGAGGATCAGCATTCCAGCACCGATCAGCTCATGGCCGACGTGAGTGGCCGGGCTGGCGTACCAATACCCAGCAGTGATGCCGGCCGCCTCGGCCAGGATGTCGTTTCTCCCGCCGGCCATCTCGCGCAGCTCGGTGATCGCTTCGGCGAGGTTGTGCTGCTCGGCAGCGTGCACCACGCGCGGCCGTGGAGGTCGCTGAAGAGCAGTTGATTGCCTAATGGACCTCCTGTGTTTCCCCATCTTGGAGATGTTCTGGAGCGGAAGCGGCGCTCGTTCTTTTGGTTTATTAACGAGTAGAACGCGTTCGAATTTAGTTCGATTAACTTCCACTTCCGCTAGCCGCATCCAGTGGTGACGGTGGACTTGGATGGCAGAGGTCGGGCGTACGTTCACAGACCCCAGGCGATTAGTTCCGCGACAACCTCAGCGATCAGAACAATGCTTAGGACGGCACCGAGCCCCAGGATGCCGACGACCCGTACGACCGGACCAGTTCTGTTTGGGCCTGCGACAGGCCTCGGACCACAGGCACCCAGGCGGCAAAGGCCAGGACGCCAAGCACCGCCGTGACGATCTCCAGGGCGGGGACCACGCCCTGGTTGACCGGAACGTGATCTCCCATGATTCCATCGGTGAACACCTTATTCTGGTACCCGTTCCCGGCCAGGTTGTATACGATCCACAGCACCCACCAAAGGGTTGTGTCTCGGTAGCGGCTCCGCGGACCGGCTGCGGCAACACTGGAGGTGATCCGCCAGCTGTCGTCAACGATCAACTTCGGGAACCACAGCGAAACGACCGGTACCCACCACCCGAGCCAAGCCCAGACCGCTGACCGGCGAATCTGATCCGGAGCGATCAGCATGGCGTTCTGCCGGGCGCGGGAGAGCCAGAGCGAACCGACAATCCACAGCGGCAGGAGCAAGACGTTGGGCAAGCTGGCCGCGTCGTGGGCCGTGAGGACCTGAGCCGGATCCCGCCCTTCGGCCGCCGCGGCCTCATATGCGTGGACGGCCGCTGGCGCCGTTACGGCGCCGAGGATGTCACCCAGCAGCATCAACGCCCCAAGCACCAGAAGCGCCGTCCCCAGCCCCTGGTTCGGTCGCGGGCGTGCCGCCCAGTTTCCGATCGGCTGAGCCTGCGCTGCGTCATACGCGGCAGACGGCCGCACCGAGGGCTCAGCCTGGGCCGGAGCCGCATACGGGCCAGGATGCTCAGTGTCGGGTTCCCAGAACGTCCAACCCGATGGCGCCGGAAGCCACTGTGGATCAGGCGCCCACCCCGGCGGGGGTCGCCATCCTACTGGTTGCTCCGGCCAACCCGGAGGGGTCCTGAAGCGCCATCCCACCGCCGCCGGCTCGCCCGTCTGGTCGGTCTCCATCCCTGCCCCCGTCCCTGTAGTAAAGCCCCAACGATCGGGAGGAGATCCCCTCTATGGCCAGGCGATTACTAAGCGACAGCATCCCACTAATCAGCCCGGCCGAGTGGCAAACCGGACATGACACGTCGAAGAGTGGGTGGTTGCTCACCCTCTGCTTTCACGTGCCTGAAACGGTCAGTTGACTAGGCCGAATGTCGAGCACTCTTGTTCCTCCATCAAGTGCCTGAACTGACCCTGTGGGCGTCCTTGACATGGCAGGATCTGCACCAGCGAGGGCAGCGCTGAGTAGAGGGACTGCCCCTGCGGACTGAGTTACCGGGGGGCAGTCATGAGTAGCGAACTACCGAACCAGCCTGACGAGCCGGCTGACCGGCCAGCGGCCCAGGCGCTTCCGCCGCCGCCACTGCCCGGACAGGCGAAGTCGGCGGACTGGACGCCACAGGACTGGAGGCCACCCCCATCGGCGACGGCAACGACTGAAGTGGCCGCCGGCACCGACCGGGAGCAGATCAGGTCCGACGGCTCGGCGCCACAGGCGAAACCCCCACTGGACACGGTGTCGCTGATCGCGTTGATCACCGCCATCCCCAGCCTCGGGCTCGTCTCGATACCGCTGGGCATCTGGGGCGTCATCCGCACCAAGAACCACCAGCGCCGCGGCCGCATCCTGGCCGTAATCAGCTTCGTGCTGATCGGCCTGTGGGCGATCGTCGGAACCGTCGTAGGCGTGACGGTCTGGCTTCCGACCACCGTCAAGACCGCCGCGCCCGCACCCAGTGGCCTAGTAGCACCGGCCACAGTGTCGCCGGCGCCGGCCACCGTGTCGCCGACCCCAGTCGCCCCCTCTAAGAAGAAGATCCCGGGGCGTCAGCCGCGCGGGCCGCTGCGCAAGGCGAAGAAGCTGTACTGGGGCCAGTTGAAGACCGGTGACTGCTTCAAAGGGTGGACCGAGAAGGGCACCACCATGATCACCCGGGTCGACTGCCGCTCGCCGCACGAGGAGGAGGTCACCGGCAAGTTCAACCTCTCGGGCAGTCGCTATCCAGGCGACAATGTGGTCGACAAAGCCGGAGACGCCCGCTGCAAGAAGTACTTCACCCGCTATGTCGGCATCGACTGGGACTCCTCGGCGTACAACTACGACTACACGACACCGGACTTCGACAGCTGGCGGTATGGGGACCGCCTGGTCATCTGCGTCGCCGATGACCCGAACCACTCCATAGGGAACAGAATCTCGCTGCGCAAAGTCAAGCAGTAGCGCCTGAAGGCCCGAACGATGCCTCGCTGATGCTGTTTCGGCGGTAGTACTCCGGCAAAAACCCCGCCAGCCGTGGGTGCCATTATTGAGCCAGGGCAGGGATTCGCACGTCCTCCGTAGTCGGCATATCCCCAGGCCATGTGCTCATTCCTGTCGATAAGTCGACATTCCGCGGAATAGGATTAGTGCATCTGACCGACCGTATCGGGTGCTGCGGCCGGAGTGACGCTACCCACGGACCAAGGACAACCCTCACCCTCCTCGGCCGATTGTGTTGCAGGAGTTGCGCTCGCTGTAATTGAGACTTCCGGCCTGTAATTCCGCTCCTTTTCAGGCAAGGCCGGCAGAGCGAGAACTCCGGGGCGGACAGCCGTTCCTGGGGGTTCTTGTGCGTGGCTCTCTCTCCCCCCAGATTCTCTCACGGTTTACGGCGACATGCCCCTTGCTGCGCATTCCTCAATACCAATACTTGTGTCCACCCACAGGGTGGCCGAGTGCACCGGAAAGAAAAAGGCCACCCCGATGACAAAGAAAATAAAACCCGTCGCCGACAATAAGCTCATTTTCAATTGAGCGGCCAAGAGAAACAAGAACATGGCATACGCAATCATGGTTACTCCTTCGCAGCCCGTAATACCCTGCGACGGCGGCCGCCACACCCGCCGGGATTGCCGACCCAGCCGATAGTTCTTCGGTGGCTTTTCCTCTCCGAATCGTCAGCGCAAGATCTCGCCGTTGCCCTGAAGGTGTTAGAGCAAAACAGTATCGGTGTTCTTGATACGTGTGCCCTTCCGGATTTGCAGTATCGGGTGCTGCGGCCGGAGTCGCGGTACCCCGGACCTAACGACAACCCGAGTCCTCCGAGGCCGATTGTGTTCCAGGAGTTGCGCTCGCTTTGATCGATCACGGCCCTACCGCATGAACGCGCCGGGTTTAAGCCTGGCTAAGCCTGGATGGGTCGCCGTCAGTCACGTCGTCCCCTGTAGGTCGGCCGCATCGCCGCCAGCCTCCGTCCGGCTTCATCACAGAAGGCGTCAACCTGGTGCACGTCGTAGCCGCCGCGCCGGGCAAGCCTGAACCGCTTGTGGTTGGCCTCATCCGATGTGAGCGGGGGGTGCCTGACCCCAAGGAAGGTGTCGCGAATCTCTTCTCGGAACGCGTCGACCTCCGCCGTATCGTAGCCCGACCCCGGGGGGTGGTTGAAAATCTTGTTGAGTCGGTCCACTCGGCCCACTCGGCCCATCGCGGTGGTTGAAAATCTTGTTGAGTCGTCCCGCTCGGCCCATCGGCGAGAATGGTGCCGCTAACGGGTGGTTCTTCCGGCCTATCCGTAGACTCCATCGCGGCCAACCTGATGCCGGCGGCATCGAGGAATGCGTCAACCTGTTTCTTGTCATAGCTAAGCCCGTCGTCGGCCGAGGGGAACTGCTTGCCGCGGAGTTCGTCTGCTTTTACCGGGGGTTGGCTGACCCCGAGGAACGTGCTGCTAATCTCCTCCCGATAGGCATCGACTTCCGCAGCGTCATAGGACTCGCCGGTCTCGAATGTCGTTGAGTCGGCCCACCCGGCCCACCCGGCAAGAATGGCAGTGCTAACCAGTGGTCCGACCGGGCGGTCAGTCGCCTCCATCGCGGCCAGCCTGATGCTGGCCGCCTCGAGGAACGCGTCAACCTGGGTCTTGTCATAGCCACGGCGGTGGGTTGAGAACTGCTTGCCGCGGAGGTCATCTGATCCCACCGGGGGTGTGCTTACCCAGAAGACGGCGCCCGCCAGGAACGTGTCGCGAACGGCGCTGCGGCAGGCGTCCACCTCAGCTGTGTCATAGCCGAACCTCATACCGGTGGATGAAAATGTCGTGGACGCGGCCCATGCGGCCCGTCAACGAGAGTGGCCCCGCTCACTTTCTCGTCAAGCGGCCCGGGGCTGGCGGTCGACCGGCTCGTCTCCGTGCCCAGGAACGCCCGGCCCCGCTGGGCGCTGCTGACTAGCAGCGGGCTCTTGCCGTCCGGCCTCCCATACACCGTCACCCTCTCACCGGGCATGAGCATTTCGGCCTTTGCCCTCAACGCGAGGCGGACCTCAGAGAGGGGCTGGTACCCGCCTGGGGTTGTGTCGAGGATCACGGTGCGTCCACCACGCGTCGAGGCTGTCACCGTGGCCGTGTGCGGATCGCTGGGCTGCCGGAGCAGCCTCGAAAACCGGATACGTGCCTCCAGCGCGGTGGCACCCGCCACAGCCCCGCAAATACACGCCTGGAGGGCAAAGAGGGACCACGGCAGGTTCCAATCGTCGTCCGGGACAAAGAAAAAGAGAAACACGGCAGCGGCGGCGCAGGCCAAGGCGCCAGCGAACAAGCCACACGCAATACCGACGTAGCCAGCCAGCACCAGCCGAAGCTCCGCAGGGAGCTTATCGCCCGAGCCCGGCACATACGGCTCCGGCATCGCCTGCCCGGCAACCGGCCATATATCGGTAATCGACGATCCCCTTCCACGCGGACGGCCGCGTCACGCGGTGCGCCCTACTGTGATCGACAGACGTCACCGAAGCCGCCGAAGCGGTCGGCGCAGGTGTGATCGCTGGCCCTGGCGGGTGAAGTGTTGCACGCGTCGAGGTGGTGCGGGGCGGGATACGTTATGGACGTTGCGATTCCGCTCATGGCGTGGCCGTCTTCCGTCACAAGCCCGGGAGGAGAGAGGGCGCATCCTTTCCGAACTCGGAATGAGCGTCGACACCCTAAAAGAACATGCAGCGGATGGCCTGCTGGACGCCCAAGAGTTCCGAGTCTGGCGCCGAATCCAAACGCTCAATTGGCTTCTCGAGGAGGATGCCTGAGGTTCGCCCCCTTGGGGAGGTCGCTCAGGAGTTCGCGGCAACACTGGCGGACACTGTGTCGCGCTTCCTCGGGCGAGAGTGCACCTTCACTTCGACAGTCGCTCCCAACGGCAGAGTTACTGTCGCTGACGAAGGTGACGGCATCCCGCTACATATCAGAGGTGTCCCGCTTCTTGTACTCAGCGTCGACATTCGGTGCCATTGGGACAGCCGGGAAACCTACCTAGCCGTCGAGCAGTCGTTTTTTAAGGTCTTCGCGGGCAGCCAATCTGGTGAGCCGCTGTTTCGGTACGAGTTCCTGCGTGATCCGGGCAATGCGAATGTCCCATGTGCCCACATTCAGATTGGTGCTCACCGTGATGAGTTGACCCATGCCCTCGGGTACGGCGGAGCCGGCGATCAAAGAGGCGAGCCGGCATCCCGCCTGGGAAAGCGCCGAGGATCGCTGACGTGCACTTTCCTGTGGGTGGCCCTCGTTTCAGGCCGTGTTTGGAGGACATTCTTGCGATGACGCATGAGGAGTTTGGAATAGACACAGCGAGGGGCTGGCAGAAGGTCGTTAATGAGGGCCGCGAGCGCTGGCGTCTGATTCAGCTTACGTCGGCTGTCCGCGACTGTCCTGAAGAGGCTGCCCGAGTCCTCCGCGAACTTGAGTACAAGGTCGAGCGTTCAGCGTCTTCAGCGGCAGCTGGGAACCGAGGCAGGCTTCGCCAGCCATAGCTCGATGTGGAAGCCGATTCATTCGTCAGGTGGTAGCTGCACAGCAGACTCCGTGCTGTTGATAAGCGGCTAGGCCAGAAAGTAATTGATGGGCACTTCGCGTAGGAATTCGCCCTTCGGTAAACGCACATCCAAGTGCGAGGTTCGACCGAGAGGGCCGTAATGGATCTTTGTAATGATGCCCTGGGTTCCATGGCCGTAAGGTTTCTTAGAAATCCAGCCGTGCTTGACGTAGTCTCTCGTGAATACGACATCGCCATTCAGTCTGAAGAGAAGTTCGGGGTCGCAGTCCTTCAGCTTTGATCGCCGGAAAGCCCATCGGCTGGCCATATGAACCCCATTTGCCTCGACTGCCGCAGGCGTGGATCACCAACCTAGAGCAAGATCGAAGATCCGTCGCGGTTAAATGCCCGCGTGGCGTTGATCCTCACGATCCCTGGCAAATATCACCGCGCATAGAGAAGGCGCTCTGGCGATTGACGTATCACATGGGATCGCGGCACCACGAATGTAGAGGGTTGGCTAGCTTTCGGCTGTGAGCGAGGCTGAGGAGCCGATCACGTCGGCTCGGCGAGCGGCCGCGGTGTGTGGCGTCACACGCTTCGCGATACGTGCCTGGATTGATCGCGGCCTACTTCCTGAGCCGCCATGGACAGCGCAGCAGCTACGCCAGGTCCGCGACACCGCAGAACCTGGATCTGCGCCTCAGGCTCCGCACGGGACACGAGCCCGGTGGTCTAACGGATGCGGTTGCAGACAGTGCCGCCAAGCGCACAACAACACCCTGAGGAGTTACGGGAGAACGAGGGCACAGGACCGGCTCTCGATAGAACTGCGTGAGCGACTCCTGGCGGCCATGTGCGCCGGACAACCGTTCCGGCAGGTGCTCCGTGATCTAGGCCTGACTTCTAACCAGGTATGGGGGCTCACCAGGACCGATGACGAGTGGTCGACAGCGCTCGATGGCGCTCTGATGGCTCCACGTAGAAACGATCTTGAGCACGGGACTAATGCGGCGTACGTGCGTGGTTGCGTGTGTAAGGAATGCCGGGAGCATCAGCAGCTGCGGATGGGCAGGAACCGGAAATAGAGGCTCTGCACTGATGGATTAATAGGACGCCGCCCCTGCGAGCGTTGTCAGGCACTCAAGGGCTTATGAAGCTACCTACTTCAATCAGCTCGCCTACTGTTCTCGGCCGCCCCGATTTCCTGACGACACATTTTGGTGGTGACGTGTCCTTCCGATGCCACTAGCTTGATCATTAGTGAAGTGCGCCGCACGGCTCGAGGGATTTATTCACGCGGAGGTGGTATGGCATCAGTTTCGTTTACGGTCCAGTTCGTCGGCGCTGCGCTCGGGCCTGGGGCCTCCCAGGGCTGGGTTATGGAAAGCATTCAGGAGAACGCGAGCGTCGCAATCACCGCGATCCCTTGATCGCCATGGCAATCCAGCACTTTCTGCTCATTTTCGACCATGGCAAGTCCCAGCCAAGCCGCGTCGAGAAGTTTGGAACTGACCGGAAGGCTGCGGTCAGGGCCTATGAACTGGCGGAGTTGGAGCACCGTAAGGACAACTTGATCGACATTGTGCTCGTCGGCTCCGACTCGCTTGAGACCGTGAAAATGACCCACGCTAACTACTTCTCTGGCCACTTCGAGGCCGAGGAGTCGGTCGCTTCCAAGTACTTGGCAGGTCTCTGACTCCCTGCTGTGGCATGTTCAGGGCTTTGTGCTGTGCCACCCTCTCAACTGAATAGAACCTATGTTCTAATGGCTCATGCCGGAGTTCGATCCTGATCAGTACAGCGAAGCAGACCGCAGAGTTGTCGATCCTCCGGTGCAGGTGGACGTAGCCACCTGGTCGCATGCTGGCCAGTTGGATTGGTGGGTGAAAGAGCGCCGGCCTCGGCTGGAATGGTTCGGACGGGTACGTGGTGCCGACGGCAAGCAGCGGTGGATTAGGGCTAGTGATCTTCGTCCCGCAAGGCCGGCGTCATAACCCCGTCGCACAGGCATGGCAGCACAATCTGAGTCGGACTGTGGTGGTGCTGGTTATCGGATCTGCCCGGTGAGCAAGAGCACCAGCATGACGAGCTGCAGGGCCACCAGCAGCGCGGTAGCCCAGTCGTTCTTCAGCCCTGCGCTCGGATGTGATTTAAGCAGGTGCTGGCTATCGCGAACAGCAACGCGGTCCCCGTTCGCAACTTTCCTGAACTGTGCTGGCTGCACGACGGTGACGTAGTGACAGCCAGATGACGGTCACGGTGGGTGGATTACCCAACAGGCGAGACTCCACACGGATACGGTCGCCAGCCTTACCACCCCGAGGATATACAACCCATCGTCGAGGCCGTTCTCACTTGAGCTGGGAACTGCACGGGCATTGAATCATTCGCCGTGGGTGGTCCTTCTGGAGTCTCGGGGGTAAGTCTGTGCCCATGGGATGCGGTACGTGTCGACTGGTTCTTGGTGTCCTTTGAGCTGCTTGAGCCCGATGGGCTCCGCCTGGTCGGTGCCCGATTGCCGCACGGTTACGTCCGTGGCGAGGATCTCCCCGCCCGCCGCCGTAGCCTGCAGCCGCTGGGCTATGTTCACCGCGTCGCCGAGCACTGTGTAGTCCAGCCTCCCTGGGCCGCCGAGGGTTCCTGCGATCACCGTCCCGGTGTTGACTCCGATCCCGATCTGGAACGCCGGAAGACCCTCCTGCGCCGCCTCCTCATTGAGGGTCATCTGCCGACGCTGCATGGCGGCCGCGCAGACCAGCGCCCGCCGCGCGTGATCGGCAGTGGGACGGGGCGCGCCGAAGACGGCCATCACCGCGTCGCCGGCGAACTTGTCCAGCACGCCACCGTTGGCGGTAACGACCTCGACCATGGCTGTTAGGTGGCGTCCGACCAGGTCGACGACCTCCCGTGGTGGGAGCCGTTCGGCCAGCGAGGAGAACCCACGGATGTCGGAGAACAGAATGGTGGCCTCCAGCTCTTCTCGAAGCGAGAGGGCCGAGGGCGAGGCCTCGACCAGCTCGGCGACCTCCGGTGGGAGGAATGAGGCCAGCGCTCTAGCGAACAGGGCACGCTCCTTCATGCGCTGAAAGCGAAGGCCGATTCCGGTTTGGGCCGCTAGGTCGGTGATCAACTTCTCGCTGGCTGGGGTGAGCGGTTCTCGCGGCGAGATAGTTACGGTTAGCGCGCCCAGCTGCTCCTCCTCGTGTGCGACCGGGAAGGACTGGCTGCCCGGCTGCATTTCCACTAGCGCCTGCTCCAGGCTGTATCCGTCCAGCGCGATGGGGTCGGGAGACTGCCCAGTCAGCGGCCAGCGGGCTTCCGGTTGCAACAGATCGCCGAGACGTAGCCAGACGGTGACCTGTTCCGCGCCCGTTGCCTCGACCACCAGACGCGCCATCTGCAACAGGGAGTCGTCGGTGGAGGCTCCGGCCATACCCCGGGAGAACTCAGAAAGCACCTCGTACGGGCTGGCTCGTTCGCCGTAGACGAGCCGGTTGGCAAGTCGTCGGCTGCGTTCCCGGGCAGGCTGGAACGCAACGGCGATCACAGCGGTAGCGACGATTGGCAGGAACAGATCCTGATTCCCGCGGGAGCCGATGAGGGTGCCGACCCCGACGACAATGACGAGGTACACCGCAGTGACGAGCGCAGTGAGCAGCCCGTACACCACGGTACGGGTGATGAGCAGGTCTATGTCATACAGGCGATAACGCAAGATGGCGACCCCGACGGCTACCGGGATCGCCAGCCCGCCAACCGCCGTCAGAGCTGCGCCCGCCAGGTCCAGCAGGCCAGGTGGTGAGCTGGAGCCAAACCCAACCTCCCGGGGAAGCAGCAGGAGCCACCCGATGACGGCGATGGCGCCAGCGTAGGTGAGCCACTCGAGCTGCTGACGCTCCACACCCCGAGCGCGTCGGAGCCGCACCAGCAGAGCAACAACGGTCGCGGCCGCAGCTGCGACCAGCATGATGAGCGCGACGATCATCACGGTAGTGCCAATCGGGGCACGTGGGCTTCCCGGACTAGGGTCCAGCAGCTCGATGCCTCTGGCCGGCCACAGAAGCCCCAAGGCAACAGCGGCCAGCGCTCCACTTGCTGCCAGCAGCCAGGCGACCGCCCACCAGCCACGCGATGGTGGCCGACCCGACGGAAACAGCAGACTTGCCGCCACCAGCAAGGCAAGATTGGCATACCAGGCGACCGCGGAGAGCCAGGCGGCCGCACTGCCCAAAGCGGACCCAGACCCATCGGCTAGGGCATCAACAGCAATCCGAGCGGCGATGCCTGCCAGCAGCCCAAAGAGCCCGGCAGCGCCGTACAACCAGCCAATGGGCAATTCAGGCCGTTTCGACGCAATTACTGCGCCAACGACCGCAAAAGTTGCCTGTCCTAGCACCCAGAGAGCATCGTCGAGCCCGAACGCAGCTGGTCCATTCACTGCAGGATTTGAGAGGCCGAGCACTAGGTACAGCGCATAGCCCAGGAGGGCCAGCGGCACCGCCACCCAGCTGAGCCGCCCAACGGCGCGTGCGGCCATCAGCGCACCTCCAGCCGGCGCGAGCATTCTTCGCCGCATCTGTGCCAATCGGCCCGATCACAGAGCGGCGCAATTCTGGACCGCCTGACTGGCTTCATCGGCGCTTCAGCTCCGGCGCTCATTACCCTATCCAAGCCGCGCACAAGCCAATGGCCCGCCAGGCTGCATGGCGAGGACTGCATACCGGACGGCCTATGGCAGGTTGGAAAGGTCGCGGGCGCCCAGGCGGTCCGCCCCGGCAGTCCCTGAGCCGGCGCCAATTGTCTACCCGGGCATTGTTCGAAACGAACTTCAGATACGGAGGATCCGGCTTATCCGAACGCATCCGCTAGCAATTCCTGGTCTTGCGAGCAGGCACCCGCTCCGGTCGAGAGGCTCAGTCCCTGTCAACGGCCAGTTCTTGGTTCCCGCTGGTCGCCAGGTAGAAGTCGCCATTCTTCGTTGCTGTTTTAGTGATTGGTGATCTTGGTGCCTCCTCGGTTTCGGGCTTGCCGCATGCGGTAGCTGTCGGCGTCGGTGATGACGAGATGGCAGTGGTGGAGGAGCCGGTCGAGCATGGAGACGGCGGTGGTGTGTTCGGGCAGGAATCGTCGCCAGGATTCGAAGGGCCAATGTGAGCCCACTCCTAAGGAGCGTCGCTCATAGCTGCGGCGACGAAGCGGAACAGCAGTTGGGCTCCGGTGTCGCCCAGTGGCGCGAAGCCGACTTGGTCGACGATGATCAACTCATGACGCAGCAGTGTGTCAATGATCTTGCCGACGCTGTTGTCGGAGCGGCCGCGGTAGAGGGTATCGACCAGGTCGGCGGCGCTGTAGTGGCGGACCCGATGACCCGGGGTCGACCGCGGCGGATCCCAAGGCGAGCAGCAGATGGGATTTCCGGTGCCGGCCGATCTCGGCCTCACCAGGGTGCGCAGCAACTCCTCAGGGCTCCAGCGTTGGGTTTTGGCAGTGATCAACAGTCCGGGGCGAGCCGGCGGCATCGCGGCCATCTTCAGCCGCTTCAGCCCCTCGGCCAGGTCGGCGGCTAGCGCCGGAGGCTGGTGGCGGTCACTGGCTGGCTCCTTCGCTGGTGTTGATCTTGTAGGCCGACAGCGGCCGGGTCGGCACGGTGGGCGGGGTCATACCAGCGCCTGGCCGGCCGGCCGCGGGGTTGGGGCGGCGCCCCCGGCGGCCAGGATGGACCGGACGTCGGCTGCCCGCCAGCGACGGAACTCCACCGCCCGCTGCAGCGCCGCGAGCGCCGCGTTGGCGCCATGCGCCGCGATCAGCTGCAAGATCTCAGTCAGCTCCCCGGGAAGCTTCGATACCCCGGCTGCGGCAGCGCCGACCAAGAACTGCTCGGCGACTCACCGAGGGCAAGGAAATCCTTCTCTGTTTGGGTTTTGGCACGGGGTCCGCGGCAGGGCCGGTCCCGTCGCGGGCCGCCATAATGGTCGTCGAGGATGCTGCTCTTCCCGGGGCGCAACCAGCTGATGCTCAGCCAGTACCTCACCAGTGACCGGCTCAATGATCATGATCATCTTCTGGGTAGTGGTGATGGTCACGGTGTGACCGATCAGCCGGCATGGCACCGAGTAGCGGGCCGAACCGAACCGCACACACGACAACTTGTCCACCTTCCGAGTCGTCGTGCCGGCACCAAACTCCAGCCGCAGCGACGGCAACGCGCCCAGCAACGGCTGCTCGATGGCCAGCCGTTCAGCAGGCACCGCGCAGATCTCCGAATGCACCGCACCATTGACCTCCGCACACCAGGCCACGGCACATGCGTTGGCTCTTCCAAGATCATCAAAGGGCCGGACAAACCGGAACCGCGACCAGGCCAGCACCGCGCAGAACACGTGCAGCCCAGCCTCGACACCCCAATCGATGATCAACGTTTCACCCGGCGTCCACACCCCCGGCCGGCGGCGCCGATGATGATCACGACGCCATTCCGCCTTCACCTGCGCTACCAGTCGCCGAAAGTTCCGCGAAGAGTCCTCATAGCCGGCCGCCGCCCTGGGCCGCCGGCAACAACCGCTTCGCCGAAGGCCTCCGACATAGAGCCGCGTGCCTCCATTCCGCGCGATCTGCCGCTGCCCGGGGAGGAGCCGAACGGCCTGAGTCGCCGAGGCCTGCGTCACCGGGTTGGCTCTGGTCTCAAGCGGATTTAGGTGTGGTGTCCCTCGATCTGGACTACGCCGGAAGCGCCATCGATGCTGACTGTCTGGCCGGTGACCAACCGGGTTGTGGCTTCCGGTACGCAAATGATTGCCGGAATTCCGTACTCTCGCGCGACAGTGGGTCCGTGCGCCATCGTCGAGCCGGTCTCGGTGATCAGGCCACCTGCGGTGAGGAAGAGCGGAGTCCATCCGGGGTCGGTGGTGGGCGCAACCAGTATGTCGCCGGGTTCTATTCGTGCTGTCGCTGGGTCGTAGACGACTCGGACAGTCCCGGTGGCTGTGCCGGCCGCGGCTGGCACCCCTATCAGGCGATCATTGTCCGAGCCCAAACCACGGGTCTCCTCATCAGGCAGTGCCTCCGGCATAGTGCCGTCCGACAGCAGGAGCCCAGGCACCCGCCCCCGCCGCTTTTCCCGCTCGTATTGAGCGCGTCGCGTCGCAGCCCTGGCTCGGTGGTCCATGCCGGCCGCGGCTTCTGCTGCCTCCGACAGCGTCAGGAACATAATGTCGTCGGCTTCACTGATCGTGCCGTGCTCAGCAAGCTCCATTCCAGCCAGCAGAAGCTGTCGCCGCATCTCGGCGAGCGGGTACAGCCAGACGAACTTCGGCAGCTCCCTGAGGCCGGCGAGGGCTCGCGATCTGCGGAGTAGGAAGCCGGCCCCAATAGCCCGGATAGGGCGGCTGCGCACGGCCCGGCCGATGAGGAGGTTGACGCTTTGTTCGGCCTCGGCAGCGGCGCGTGCGAACCGGACATCGGGTGCAGTCTCGGGGTCGCTGACCCGTAGATAGCCGGCCAACGCAGCGAAAAGCGCGGTCGGATCTTCCGCCCAGCGCGGTACACCGATATCGATCTCTGCCGCCCCGCGGTGACCGTACTCGGCAAGGAAGGCGGTGAGGCCGAACTCAGGCAGCTCGCCTTGGCGGTATCGCTTAGCCAGCACTCGGGGAGGCGTTTCTAGGAGCAGATTTCGATACTGCTGCGCCTTGGATGCGATCGACCACAGCTTGAGGTCCATTTCGGTGGTGACGTTGTATGGCATCCCGCGTTGGGTGGCATCGATCTCACCGGGCCCGACTGCACCCTTGAGTAGTCCGGCCGCGAGCTGCCGGGCCAGCATGCTGGCCCATAGCGGCGGCAATGTGCTCATCAGCGGTTCCGCCATCACTGGGTCCTGAAGATGAACCCCGAACGCGATCCGGTCAGCTGCACTGGCCGAGTCCGGGAGCGGCATCTGCTGGGCCTGGTCGCGGACCTTGAAGGCTCGGCGCCTGGCCGATGCGGGGCGGGTCAAGGCTTGAAGGATGCCGATGATCATTCGCGGCGCCAGCTTGATCGCTACCCGCGCGACCGTCGCAAGATGAACGCTTCGCCCGGAGCGCGGCGCCAGCCGCGGATCGTCGATAATCCGATGCATCGCGTTGGTCAGGCCAGGGCCATAGACCTTCAATCCCTCCGGCAGCCGCGCTCGGAGCCGCCTACTGCGTACGAATCCGGTGATATCAAGAAACATGCGGCCGGCGATATCGACCACGACCTCGCCTGCTCTAGCCGGCGCTCCGAACGACTCGAACCACTGATCTGAGGTCGACCTAAGGGCGGACATTCCCATCGGCGTAATCGGGCCGTGCATGCCCTGCATGTGGCCCACCTCCAGATAAACCCGAAGGTCGGAGGGGTCAGCCATGGACGGAATGGGAAGCAAACTGGTGATCGGTCGAGACTGCAGCAACCACAGGATGCCTGAGGCGTCGAACGCCCATTCCACATCCTGTGGCTTTCCGAACACCTGCTCCAGTCGCTGCCCGACCTGCCTGAGTTCGACCAGGTCACCGTCCGCCAGGCATCCGTGCGCCGTGGGCAGCTCATTACCCCGCAGCAGGAAGTGGTCGGCGGGCATCGATCCGTCAACCACGCCAGTTCCCAGCCCGGGCACTGCGTCAATGACGATCTCAGACCTAGTTCCAGTGATCGGGTTCGCCGTGAACATCACTCCGGCCGCTCTCGGCTCAACCATCCGCTGAACAACTACCGCCACGCCCACCACATCCCGCTCGATGCTGTGAGCGTTGCTGTATGCGACGGCTCGCTCACTGTCCAGCGAGGCCCAACACTTCTCGATGGCGGCGAGCAGTTCCTCATCACCCTCGACGTTCAAGAGGGTGTCGAGCTGACCGGCGAAACTGGCCTCAGCCAGATCCTCGGCCGTGGCACTGGAACGCACTGCAACCTGTCCGCGGCCGAGCCGGTTATAGGCCTCGAGTACGGCATCCCGCGGAATCTTGCTGAGCTCGTATGCCTGAGTCGTCACACAGAAGCCGTCCGGTATCCGCACCCCCGACCTGATCATCCTGCCGAGTCCCAGCGCCTTGCCACCGACCAGATTGATCGTTCCCTCGTCGATGTCTCCCAGATCTACGACATCCATGAAGGACCCCCGGAGTGCCAAGAACCGGCCCGCATGAGTCGATCAAGCGATCTCAGGAATACCAAAGGCACACAACGAACACAGGCCGGCGAAGGCCGCTTCAAAATGAATGGCGCCGGCATACATACACCTACTATTGATCGACAAGTCTCCGCCGACCAGGCTTCCCGGCACGCCAAGATCCACCCTAGTACGTTTTTTTGGCATCGAAGAGGCGTAGCCAGTCCCGCGAGGGAAGGACAAGGCAGCGCATCAAAGCTGAAGGCAGGCCGTGCAGTTGGATCCGGTGTGGTCGCAATTCAGAGCGGTCAGGGTCACCGCGCTTCGGCGCGCCGCCACCAGCTGAGCGTCGTCACGACGGCCATAGCCGCAACCGGGAGCGGTAGCAGCAGCTGGATCACCGATACCTCTTTGGCGGCAGCTGCCCCGCCCATGCCCATCCAGAGCGCGGGCGCAGCATAGGGGAACCAGGCACCGGCGCCGATGGCGGTGACAACTTGGGTCACCACCACCACGGCCACTAGAGCGACGAATCCCGGCAGGTAGCCGCGGCGCCAGCTCGACACCAGCGCCATTGGTGCGGCCAACACCGCGCCTAAGAGACCCACGGCGGCAACCTGAGACGCCGTCTGGAGGGCCGTCGGGTCCATGTCGAGTCCAAGGATCAGGCCGCTGATCACAGTAAGGATCACCGTCGACATGACAGTGACGAGCGCCCACCCGGCCAGTACCACGAACTTTGCCGCAGCGATCGACGAGCGGGGTGTCGCGATGGCGAACAGCGCCGGCATCGCGTCGTCGACGAACTCGCGACCGAAGCTCCATGACGCAGCGATGCCGGCCGTCATCAAGATCGTCACCGATAGCACCTGCCCAGCAGTGGCGAGAAGGCCGGCCAGGCTCAGCTCGGTGATCATTGTCGCCGCCTTCGCCGCAGACGGGGAGTCGCCTCCCAGCCGGACCAGCTCGAAAAAGGCCGTGCACAGGACCGGAACGCCGACCGCCACGACCAAGGCACCCCACCGAAACACGCCAGCTCGTCGAGCTTTCAGCAGCTCAAACTCCAGCGCCGCGTTCATCGGGGCCTCTGCTCCGCCTGATCGGCCTCCAGTATCCGCTGGAAGAACTGATGCTCCACGTCAGCGCCATGCGGATCAAGGCCGCCGAGGATCCGACCATGATGCAGAAGCAGGATCCGATCAGCCATCCGAGCCACCTCATCGAGATGCTGGCTGGACACCAAGACCGCGACACCGTCCTCGCTGGCTCGCATCCGCAGCAGCTGGCGAACCCGTACCACCCCCAACGGGTCGAGACTGTTGCTCGGTTCATCCAGGACCAACACATCCGGCCGATGAACAAGAGCCATGGCGATCCCAAGACGTTGCCGATTGCCGAGCGACAAAGTGCGCGTCGCTCGATGCTGCCAATGCTCCAGCTCCAAATCGGCGATAGTCGCTGCCGTGGCGACGCGCGCTGACCCTCGATCCCACCCCTGCAGGCGGGCCGCGGAGTAGACCGATTCCGCCACAGTCAATTCGCCATACCGAGGCGGAGTCTCGATCAGGTGCCCCACCCGGCTCCACACAGCCCGGTCGGCAACGGCCACCGGGCAGTCCAGCACCTCCGCCCCTCCCCCATCCGGTCGGAGCATGCCCAACAGCAGCCGCATCAAAGTCGACTTGCCGGCCCCATTCAGACCAACCAACGCGACAATCTCCCCCGCCCGGATTTCCAGATCAACTCCGGCCACAGCCTGTTCATCGTCGAAGCGCCTCGCGATCGCGTGTGCCCGGATACTGACAGTGCTCATTGCGGCGGCTGGACTTCGAGTAGCGTGAGCGCGGCCGTGACGGCGTCGCCGATCGGCCTGGCCGCAGGATCGTTCGCCCACTCCAACAGCGCCGCAGTTAGTGCTCCAACCACCGCGGCCGTCGCCACCACCGCCTCGAACGTCGGCACACCACTCTCCGTCAGCGCGTTCGCAAATAGCCGCCTCGATCCGCCGCATTCTTCTCCCACGTCCGAGCCCGCAGCCCGTGATGACTCGCGCCAATCCGGAGCAGCCAGAACTCTGCCTCGTCGGAATCCTCGAGCTGCTCCCAAGCGGCGAGCAGACCGCAACGGACCCGCTCGACAACCGGCAGATCAGCCGCCTGAACGGCCGCAGCATGAGCCATGACCGGATCATAAAGATCGTCCACAACCATCGGCTCCTTGACCGGAAGGTGCCGAAAGAACATGATCTGTGTGACCCAGGCTGCGGCGGCGATATCTGCAATTGTCGGCTCGTCGTAGCCACGATCGGCAAACGGCCCAGCGCCTTCCGCTGGCGCCGCACCCGCGTAGTCCCTGATTCGCCCACGGAACGTTAGCTTTGAACATTCCGGCAGCAAGGTCTGGCGATAGCTGCCGTCAAGAATCTCTAAGGATCACTCCGAGTGCAACCGCTCCGGACCGTCTTAGCGCTAAGGACACCCCGCGCAAGGTTAATTTGCACTATCGCCGCTCAATCGATGATTGAGATAGCCGGGCTCTGGTCTATGTCGTGAGATCTTTAGCGGAGTTGTTGGGCCATCTGTATGGGATTCCAGCGAGCGTTAGGGCTGGAAGCGATAGCCCATTCCAGGCTCGGTGATGAGGTGGCGAGGCCGAGTTGGATCATCTTCGAGCTTGTGCCGGAGCGCCTTGACGTATTGACGCAAATAGTGGCCCTGGTTCATATAGGTCGGGCCCCAGACCTCTTGCAGCAGCTGCCGCTGGCTGACTAGCCGCCCGGCATGACTCACCAATGCCTGGAGTAGCTGCCACTCGGTCGGTGTGAGATGGATTTGTTGCGCCGGTTCCTCGATGTGTGATTCGAGCTGCGTATCGCTGGCACCGGCATTGGCTGGAAGGGTCTCGTAGATCGCGTGGTCGCTGAGGTCAACGGTCCACCGGCCGAGCTGGACAGGTTCGATCAGTTCTGGCTCGGTGGTGCGTCGGGTCACTGCTCGAATTCGTGCCAGGAGCTCTTCCACGCTGAAGGGCTTGGTGACGTAGTCATCGGCCCCGGCGTCGAGGGCATCCACCTTGGCGGCGCTGTTCAGGCGTCCGGAGAGGATCACGATGGGCACCTGTGTCCACTTGCGAAGTGAGCGGATGACCTCTACGCCGTCCATGTCAGGGAGGCCGAGATCGAGGATGACCAGGTCGGGGTGAGCCTCGGTCGCTGCGTCGAGGGCTCCCCGGCCGGTGCCAGCGGTGACCACGTCGTACTGCCGGGCGTGAAGGTTGATCCGCAGGGCCCGTAAGATCTGCGGCTCGTCGTCCACCACCAGCAAGCGAGTCATGGTCGCTCGCTCGCCGTCTCCACTGGCTCGTCGCGGAGCTTGGCTTCTGTCGATGAAGCCATCGTGGCGTCCAGATCTGGACTGGGTGCAGTCACGGCAGGTAGCGAGATCGTCATGGTCAAGCCACCACCCGGTGTCCCTTCCGGACTCAGGGTCCCCGCCATTGCCTCGACGAGCCCGCGAGACAAAGCGAGGCCAAGGCCGACGCCGCTGGTGTTGTCTCGATCGCCGAGCCGCTGGAACGGCCGGAAGATCTGATCCCAGTCGGTTTCGGGCACGCCTGGGCCGCAGTCGATGACCCGGATCTCAACAGTCGTGCCGTACGCGCTGGCCGCAATCTGCGGAGGGGCGACGGCCGCGCTGTGACGTACAGCGTTCTGGACCAGATTGGCGATCGCGCGCTCCAGCAGCGCCGGGTCAGCCTGCACCTCCGGTATGTCGTCGGGTACGCGGATGACGACCCCGGCACCCGCGGGCGCCAAGCTGGTCACTGCAGCGGAGATGATGTCGGCGACGTCGATGGGCTGGATGGCAAGCGCTAGGGCGCCCGCTTGGAGACGGCTCATGTCGAGCAGGTTCTCCACCAGCCCACTGAGCCGGTCCAAGGACTCCTCGGCGGTGGCGAGCAGTTCGCCCCGATCGTCTTCGTTCAGCGGGAGATCCGACATGCGAAGAGTTCCTACCGCCGCCTTAGCTGATGCCAGCGGCGTGCGGAGGTCGTGGCTCACTGCACTGAGTAGTGCGGTGCGTAGGCGGTCGACCTCGGCAAGCGAGCCGGCGGTGGCGGCCGCCTCCTCCAGACGCTCCTGGCGCACCGCGGCGGTGGCCTGTGCGGCGAAGGCCTCCAGGACCCGCCGATCTTGCGCGGCGAGCCGATGCCCGGACAACACCAGCGTTGAGGATTCATCGACGTGCACCTCAGCATCGCCATCGCCCGGTGTCAGGCAGATCGGGTTGCCGACGCCGGCCACTACAGTCCAAGCCTGGTTGGTGTGTTCCAGATCTGGTCCGCCGACGGCTTCTGGGCGGCGCTCGAGGAGAGTCACGGATTTCAGCGCGAACGTCTCGCGGACTTGCTCGAGGAGCGCCGGCAGTGACCTGGAGCCGCGCAGCACGCCGCCCGCCAGGGTGAACAGTGTGGCTGCCTCGGCCCCGGCCTGCGACGCTTCCCGGGTTCGGCGGGCAGCCATGTCGACGACGGTGCTGAGCGACACGGCGACGACGAGGAACGCAAACAGTGCGAGAAGGTTCTCCCGCTCAGCGACGGTGAACATCAGAACCGGCGGAGTGAAGAAATAGTTCAAAAGGAGGAATCCGCCGACGGCAGCCAGCACCGCTGGCAACAGACCACCTACAAGCGCGACAGCTACCACTAGCAGCAGGAACGCCAAGATGTCGGTGGACAAGGAGACGTCGCCATCGACTGCCAGCAGCAAGGCAGTGAGCGCCGGCAGCGCAACGATGGCCAAGATGAACCCGACAGCGCGACGGCCAAGACTGAGCCCGCCCCGGCGACTTCGCCATGGCGTGTCGCGTGCTATTGCGCTCCGCCAGCGGTGCGCGGTCGCTTCGTGGGTGACCAGATGTACGTCGATCGATCCCGACTCGGCGGTCGTAGTGACGCCAACACCGGGAGACAAGAGTTGCGCCCAGCGTCCCCGGCGGCTGGCCCCCAGCACCAGTTGGGTGGCGTTGACACCGCGGGCAAATGCCAGCAGGGCGTCCGGGATGTCCGTGCCTACCACTTGGTGGTAGGTGCCGCCGAGGTCTTCGACCAGCACCCGCTGCCGAGACAGGTGGACGGGGTCTCCCCGGCTGAGGCCGTCACTGCGTGACACGTGCACGGCGAGCAGGTCGGCTCCCTTGGTACGAGTGGCGATGCGCGCGGCGCGGCGGATCAAGGTGTCGCCCTCGGGCCCACCGGTCAAAGCCACCACCACCCGCTCGCGGGTTTCCCAATGTTCGCCGATGTTGTGGTCGGCCCGATATTTGTCGAGTTGCTCGTCTACTTTGCCGGCGACCCAGAGCAGCGCCAGCTCGCGTAAGGCGGTGAGATTCCCCACTCGGAAGTAGTTGCCGAGGGCGGCGTCGATCTTGTCGGGCGCGTAAACGTTGCCGTGTGCCAGCCGGCGGCGGAGCGCCTCAGGTGTCATGTCGACCAGCTCGATCTGCTCTGCCTGGCGTACCACCGCATCTGGCACGGTTTCGCGCTGCCGGACGCCGGTGATCTCATAGACAACGTCGTTGAGCGATTCCAGGTGTTGCACGTTCGCCGTTGTGATCACGGTGATCCCGGCGTCAAGAAGCTGCTCGATGTCTTGCCAGCGCTTCTCATGGGATAAGCCCGTGGCGTTGGTGTGTGCAAGCTCGTCGACGAGAGCGACTTGGGGTCGGCGGGCCAAGACTGCCGCAAGATCCATTTCCTCCAGCGCCGTACCCCGGTAGCCGACGTTGGCTCGCGGCACGACCTCGAGACCCTCGATGAGATCCTCAATCTGCTCGCGCCCATGAGTTTCGACAAAACCGATGACGACATCGGTGCCACGCCCAAGCCGGCGATGACCCTCCTCGAGCATCTTGTACGTCTTCCCGACGCCAGGAGCGGCTCCGAAGTAGACCCGCAGTTGTCCTGCTCCCATGGCCCTTCCTCCCGGCAACAATCTCACCGTTTCGGTCGGCGACATCTTCCGCGGTCCCATTCTCTTCGCGAGCTGAAAGCCATCAGGGCGGGTAGCCTCGCGCCTTCGTTACTGCGGAAATCTGCAGCTGCGCGTACCCGGGTGTTGCTGTCGGGATCGAGCGCACTTCCGCCAGTCATGGCAGCGTCGGCTGGGACGGCAGAAGGGGCCGGTGCGGTTCCCCGAACAGGCGTAATCACGCCGTGTGCGTAGTCCTGTCCGACCTGGGCGCACTCAACATCAACCCGCTGCCACGTCGAGATAAAGGGCTTCGCCGAGCAGGCCTGGTTGACGCTCACGGCTCGGATGACCGGCCCGGTCAGGCCGTTTTGGTGGAAGACAGCGAGCACCGCACCAACCCCGTCGTCGGTGCAGAATGGACGCCGCCCAGGGAGCGGCTCAAAATTCACGGTATTTCTACGCAGGTCATCGGCGGTATTCGAGGCCTTCAGGTGGCTGCGCTTGGCTCCTCCCATTGCGCTCCTCGGTCACCCGACGTGAACATGGGGTCGGCGGTCCCGATCGGGTTCGGCACGGCGGATGACCTCCCGGGTGACCGGGGCGACTTCTCCGACACCGAAGATCAAGAAGCGAATCAAGTTCGCTGCGGGATTGCCTTCGGTCCATTCGAAATAGATATGCGGCAGCCGGTCGGTGCTGTCCCGCACGGCCAACAGTAGGGCGGCGAGCGCGTTCGGAACGGTGGAGCTGCTCAGCGTGAGGACCCGGTAGCGGCCATGTCGAGCCTCGCCGGTCACATCGAGGTGGCTGGCGAATTCAGACGGGTCCGTGACGGTGATCTCAATGAAGATGACGTCGTTGGGATCAGCTAGATCGTTGTCGCGGCTGACCTGACGAAGTTTGTCACTGTACTCGACGCGATCACGGCTGTCGGGTTCGTTCGCGATAAACCTGATGGTCCGGCGGGCCGTGTCACGGATGAAGAGCTGGGCGGTTTTGTCGAAGGTGACGTCGGTGACGCGTAGCTCGAAGGCGCGAGCGAACCGGGACGCCAGCGAGACCAGGAGGATGGCAGCGATGAAGACTGTGGCGATCTTGACACCGTCGGGGCGTTCCAGAATGTTCGCACCCGTGGTGTAGATGAAGATCAGCGATACCACGCCGAATGCGACGGTGAGTCCGCGTTGCCGAGCCTTTCGGGCCGCCAGCGTGACGGCAACGGCTGCTGAGGTGATCAGGACCAGCACTCCGGTGGCATACGCGCCGCCCTGGGCATCGACGTCGGCATCGAAGATGATCGTGATGATGAAGGCGCCCAGGGTCAGGATCAGCACCAGGGGACGAACCGCGCGAGCCCATTGGGGGGCCATCCCGTAACGCGGCAAATACCGCGGGATCAAGTTCAACATGCCCGCCATCGCCGACGCGCCGGCAAACCACAAGATCGCAATTGTGGACGCGTCGTAGACGCTGCCGAAGGTACTTCCCAAATACTCATGGGCCAGGTAAGCCAGTGCCCGCCCGTTAGCCGAGCCGCCCGGTTGGAACTCCGCGGGCGGGATGAGCAGCGTGGTGACCACACTGCTGGTGATCAAGAAAATGCTCATGATCACTGCGGCCGTGGTCAGCAGTCGTTTGGCCCCGCGGATGCGACCAGCCGGATAAGCCGGCGTGTCCTCTGGGTCGCCACTGATGTGCGGCATCACCGCCACACCGGTCTCGAAACCGGAGAGGCCGAGCGCCAACTTCGGGAAGACCAGCAGCGCGATGCCGACAACCACCCACGGGTTACCGTGCTGTTGGGTGAGGGCTGCACGCCAGTCGGACCACAGGACTGGTTGTGCCATCACCTGTCCGAAAGCGACGGTGATCACGACGATGTTCAGACCGAGGTAGATCGCCACCAAGATCACCGCGACACCAATGGCCTCTTTGAACCCGCGGAGGAACACCGCGCCGAGCAGGGCCAAGAGAAACAGCGTCACCGCCACCTGATGGCCGGCGAGCAACGGCTCCAGGTGCGGGTTCTCCACCAGATGAGCAGTGGCATCGGCAGCGGACAGCGTCATGGTGATGATGAAATCGGTGGCCGCGAAGCCCAGCAGCACCAAGACGAAAATCTTGCCCTTCCAAAACGACAGCAGCCGCTCCAACATGGCGAGCGACCCCTCACCATTCGGACTCTCTCGAGCCACCCGGCGGTATACCGGCAGCGCGCCGAGCAAGGTCAGGGCCACCAGCACCACTGTCGCGATCGGGGAGATCGCGCCGGCGGCCAGAGCGGCGATGCCCGGCTGATAGCCGAGGGTGGAGAAGTAGTCCACGCCGGTCAAGCACATGACCTGCCACCAATGGTGGGTTTTCTCGGTCTGCTGCGGGCTCGGATGCGGTGCCAGGTGAGCTGGGTGCTCCTCGCGAACACCATTCATCAACCACGACCGCAAGGAGCGCGGGGCCGCCCGCACTTCCTCAGTCTTGGTCACCCTGCTCCTGTTACCGAAATGCCTCTGGAAACAGTCAACCGCCGCGCAGCCAGTCAGCCACCGCTCTTAACGGAATTTTGACGCCTGCAGCCCACGACATGGTGCGTAGAAGCTGCGTAAAGGCCTCTGTTGGGTCGCGACCGTTTGATCGCAGACTTGATTCGTGATCATGATCATTCAGCGGCAACGAGCCAGCCGGATGGAGGTGAGGTGGGATCGTGTTATTTGACTGGTTGGGCCGGCACCGCTCGGCTGTCTGGGTTGCAGCAGTTTTCCTTGGACCCGTGGTCGCCGCTCTGTTGACTCTGGCACGTCCGCAACTGCATGAGAATCATGTGACCCTGATCCTCGTCCTTGCCGTCGCCGTGGTTTCTGCTGTTGGGCTCCGTCCGGCCGGCTTGGTTGCCGCCGTTACCACTGCCGTTGCCTACGACTACTTCTGGACCGAGCCCTACTACAGCCTCAGAATCTTCGACACCCAAGACATCCTGACCGTCCTGCTGCTGGTGCTGGTCGGCGGTGCCATCGAGCAGCTCAGCTGGTGGGCTGGCCGTCAGCATGCCGTAGCTGTTCGCCGGCTCGACTACCTGACCGCCCTTCGGCGCGCCGCCGAACCAGCTGCTCCGGAGACGCAGGTAGCAGCGCTTGAGGCCATCGCGGGCACGGTGCTCAATGTGCTGGATGCCGACAGCTGCGACTTAGTGCTGGACGAGCGCTTGCCCGAATTGGTGCTTCATGGCGACGGCACGGTTACTCGATCCGGACGAGTTTTAGACGTCGACACAGATGGATTGCCTACCGATGACGTCATCGCGATCCCGCTGCCGCGTCCTGATGCCCGTCCCGCCTACTTTGCCGTCACCGCGGCCACCCACGTTGCTCGTCCACCGGCGGAGCAGCGCCAAGTCGCCGGACTACTCGCCCATCTCGCGGCGCAGTCCCTGACGCTGAAGCCGAGCGGCGAGATCGGCAGGCATTTCTCACGTTAACGATGCTGACACGGCAAGGCTGGCCACCTAATCCGCCAAGCGCGTCTTATAGGGCATTCAAGATCCAAATGATCTCGTCACCGTGGTGCGACTCCATCTCAAACGGCCGCAGCGGGAGCGTGGGAATTTCCTGTAGCCGGTTCGTCGGCCTTCGCCTTAAGCTCGTAGCCGTTGCCACCGCTGCGGGGCGTGCCAGTCGCTATCGGTGTCGCTCGTCACCTGCAGGATCAGGTCCTGCCCGCGCGATGCCGGGACCTCCTCCGCCATCGTGAGCTCCCGCTGCCGGCCCGCGACCGACCGTGCCCTCCCCGTTCCGCACCGACGGCAGCGCGACTGCCGCCAAGAATCTAGGTACCGTCGAAGCGCCAAGCCGGCAGCACCGGGATCTTCACTCGCGGAAGCAGAGAAATTCTCTAGCCTTACCTGCTTCAAAGACCCGGCGGCAAGCGACCCGGCGGTCAGCTCTGCACGGGTAGCCACACTGCGGAGGGATGCTGGGCATCGTGGAGCACTGTGCGGTCGCTCACTTGGAGTCCCTGGACCTGCCCATACTGAGACTCTTCAGCCGGAGCACCACGGCGGCGCCGAGCCGCTCGACCGTCAGACGTTTCTGATGGATCAGGGACCCTGCTGCCGTCACGCGTTCCATCGTTCTCTCGAAACGAAGGCTGTTCTCTGTGAAGAAGGCGTCAAGATCCGTCCCGCAGCCGTCAAAAAGCCGTTAAGACAGGCGTCATCGGCGGACAGCCGAGATGCACTAGGCATGTGGTAGTCACCTTGTTTGGCCTGAGTCGAGGCGGCTCGCGGTGAGCGTTCTCCGCGAAGGGCCTAAGCGGTTGTTCCTGGGGCGGCCGATGCGCAGTAGCCAACTCTCAGAGACGCTGCTGCCGAAGAAGCTGGCGATGCCTGTCTTCTGCAGCGACCCGCTGTCCTCGGTGGCTTATGCCACCGAGCAGATTCTGCTCATCCTGAGCCTGGCCGGGCTCGCATTTCTCCACCTAGCCTGGTATGTCGCAGCCGTCATCGTCGCTCTTCTCGCGGTGGTAATCGTTTCCTACCGGCAGACCTGCCGGGCGTACCCGAACGGCGGCGGCGCCTACACCGTCGCCCGCGCCAACCTCGGGGAGTCGGCCGGCCTGGCAGCCGCCAGCGCGCTGTTGGTCGACTACGTGCTCACTGTCGCCGTATCCGTCGTCGCTGGAGTTGCCGCAATCACATCGGCTGTTCCAGAACTATCCCGGCACGCCGTCTCACTCTCGGTTGGCTTTGTGGTTCTGCTCACCCTCATGAACCTGCGCGGCGTCAAAGAGTCCGGGAAGGCGTTTGCCGTCCCCACCTACGGCTTCCTGCTCGGCATTTACGCCATGTTCATGGTTGCTGGCTATCGGCTGCTATCCGGAGAGCACCTGCAAGCACCCACCGCCGGACTGCCCATCTACCCCGAGCACTCCTACGTGGGCCTTGCTGTGATCCTTTTGGCGATGCGGGCATTCGCCTCCGGCTGTACCGCCCTGACCGGCGTCGAAGCGATCAGCAACGGCGTACCCGCGTTCCAGAAGCCTAAAGCGAAGAACGCCGCCGACACCTTGGCCATCATGGGCTTCTTTTCGATCACCATGTTCGTCGGCATCACGGTGCTGGCGCTGATCCTCCATGTCCATGTCGCCGAGAGCCCCACCGACCTCGGACTGCCTGCCGACACACCCACCCAAACCGCGCTCGCGCAGATCGCCCAAACAATCTTCGGGATCGGTCCCCTCTTCTACTACCTACAGGCCGCCACAGCTGCCATCCTGATCCTGGCCGCCAACACCGCCTTCAACGGGTTCCCGCTGCTGGCCTCCCTGCTCGCCACCGACCGGTTCCTGCCCCGCCAGCTGCACACCCGCGGCGACCGCCTCGTCTACAGCAACGGCATCATCCTGCTTGCCCTGTTCGCCATCGCCCTAATCGTCGCCTTCCAGGCCAACGTCAGCTCGATCATCCAGCTTTACATCATTGGGGTCTTCGTCTCCTTCACCCTTTCCCAGCTCGGCATGGTCCGACGCTGGCAGCGCGAACTGACCAGCGGCACGTCCAGTAGCTCCCGGACAAAAATCCGTCGCTCACAGGCGATCAACGCCACCGGGGCCACCTTCACCGCCATCGTTTTGATCATCGTTCTGATCACGAAATTCACCCACGGCGCCTGGATCGTGACCATCGCCATGCCGCTGCTCTTCGTCACCATGCAAGGCATCCGACGCCACTACGACAGGGTCGCCGCCGAAATCGCCCCGACCCCGGCCGGCGTGAGCCTGCCCAGTCGGATCCATGCGATCGTCCCGGTCAGCCGACTGGTCTTGCCCA